>Ga0187884_10002979_pt1 | contig 13529 bp, 18 predicted proteins | sample June2016WEW_20_4_FD_132983 | JGI IMG/M metagenome (GOLD analysis project Ga0187884, IMG submission 132983) | Peatland microbial communities from SPRUCE experiment site at the Marcell Experimental Forest, Minnesota, USA - June2016WEW_20_40 | ecosystem: Environmental > Terrestrial > Soil >...
CAGGAGCGAACGTGGCCCGTGCGGGTTGTGCTGCTGGGGCCGCGACTGGTGCGCCACAGCTTTCGCAGAACTTGGCCCGGGGTGCTGCAGGAGTGCCGCATTGTGCACATTGATTTCGTTCAAATATTTCACCTCCTTCTTGAGCCTTAGGAGAGCCACCCTTTTAATCTTTTCTTGCGATTCTGCACTATCGCTCTCCGTGGCCTCGTTTGCTATGAGCGATACCCAGTGTCGATCGACGCGGATAGCGGCTGCAATTTTAGTGCATTGTGCCGCGGCAGAATCAAGAAACGGGAAATCCACGACTAGCAGAAACGAGGCGGTCAGCCACTATATTCCACGAAACCGGTGCCGCTCTAGAACACAAGAAAAGATGGGAGCGCGCGGATCACTTGCTGACTACAACAGTGTGTGCGACGCGATCGCCGAGGCGCTGCTTCTCATCGGACGTCCAGATAAAAACTGCCCCTATTAGATAGTCGAACAAGCCGTCGATGATGCGGAGGACGGTGCGCACAGCTGCTTCTCCGTAGTCGATCGGCGCTCCATCCACTTCTCGCACGACCTTTATGCTAAGTGCCATCTTGCCGACCGTTTGCCCGTAGCGCCCCTCCAACAGCGTAAAATAGAGGAACCAGACGACTAGCCCTACGACCGACAGTGCAACAATAGGCCCCCATGAAACCGCTGACACGTTTCCGTTCGTGACGTTGACAGCAATGGCCGCCACGAGGAGTGGGATCGCTAGTATGCCAGAAATAACCCCGATAATGAGGTAATCAATGAGTATCGCGACAAAGCGAATGGCAACGCCTTGGTAGGGCGTAGGAGTACCCGTGTAGTAAGCAGGCGCTTGATAGGTCAGCGGAGGCTGCGCAGCAGAAGAAACCTGTTGTGAACGGTACGTCCTCTGACCGGTCAGCGTCGCGCCGCAGGCCGCGCAGAATTGGGCGCCTGGCGACGCCGGAGTGCCGCATTGTGCACATTTTTCTTCATTCACGCATTTCACTCCTTTTTTTAAGAGTGTGCTGCTTTTAGTATTTCAAGACTTCTTTCGCTTCCAGGATCCGAAATGCGCGTCTATGCACCCATACACGGTTGTGCTTACTTCGCATCTTTGCGCGCGACGTCAGCAGACTATGTTGATCTAGCTCCGCCGGCCACCTTCGTGAGGGGGCATTGCGGCGCAGTCATTTTCGGGCGCGCGCATCAGCCCTACCGAATCCACCACGAGGCGGGTCCCAACCGGGGGGGCGGAGCTACCCGAATTTTGGCGTAAAACGCCTGCCGTAGTCACCGGGATAAGGCTCCGTATGGCGAAAGCGATTTTCCCATATCTCCAGAGGGATCGAAGCAAAGGCCTGACAGACACGGGGGCTAATGTAGTTCTTACAACTCAGACACAGCGGGACGTTTTTTTGTTTCACGTTCGCCTCACAGCTGGAAACAGTCTCGCCACCACGCCGGTCACACGGCCTCAGCCCGTACCAAGTGGTTCCGATATAGCTCTTCGAGCTCGGGCAGCTCCTCCACAGGCGTCGGGATCACTTTCACATCGTTTTCCATCACCTTCCGCGCAAGATCTCGGAAAATCGCCGCCTCCCCTGATTGAGAGGCGTGTTCGACCACAGCACGCCCTTCCAGTTCGCATGCTTGAATGACGGGGCTGCGTGGAACAAATTCCACGAACGCGCTGCCCAAACGCTGAGCAAACGCGGGCACTACAGCCCGCTCCAACGCTTCATCGCCGTTGCTGTTGCAGATTATCCCTGACAGCCCTGTGTCGCCGCGGCGCGCAAGACGTTGCACCGCCCGCGCGATGTTGTTCGCCGCGTAAATGCTCATAAAGCCTCCGGAACAAACGAGGTAGATCTCACTCGCAAATCCTTCGCGGATCGGCATCGCAAACCCGCCGCACACGACGTCGCCGAGCACGTCGTAAATGGCCACGTCAATCGCGAAGGTTTCAAACGCCTTGAGGTCTTTTAGAATCTGGAGCGCCGTGAGAACCCCGCGCCCCGCACAGCCGATTCCCGGCTCCGGACCTCCCGCCTCGACGCAGTAGATGCCGCTTGTCGTCTTGAAGACGATGTCGTCGAGCGAGATGGCGTGCGCGTCCTGTCCGTGGCGCAGCTTGTCTCTGTAGATCTCCAGGACAGCGGGGATGAGGTGCCCACCCGCGAGTATCCTCGTTGAGTCTCGTTTTGGGTCGCAGCCGACCTGCATGACGTTGACCCCTCGCTCATTGAGGGCCGCTGAGATGTTCGAAGCGATGGTGCTCTTGCCGATTCCTCCCTTACCATAGATTGCGATTTGTTTCATTGTGATGTCTCCTTTACCAGCGTGCTGCATACCGTCGTTGTGTTGACCGCCACCGGTCGCTCCACTCGTTCTGGATGCACTCGAGCAGATTGAGGATGCCGCGGTAGCCGAAGTACTCCCGATTGAGCAGCCGAAACTGCCTGACGGGGCGCACGACCTCAAAGATATACGGTACGTCCAAGCCCTCGCTCGCGTGTCGCTCGATTGTGCTCCCGAAAACGACCCGCGGCCGCACCGCTTCTAGGTTCCGCCGCGTCGCGAAAACGTCAGTCCCGTACGCGACCTCCGGCGCCAAGCCGAGATCGTTCAGCTCTTTTTCGAGCAGTCGTTGTGCTTCAGGATGCCCCGAGCGAAGGGCAACGAGCGCAGGCGTCAGCTCCATCTCCTCGGTCGCAAAGCGGACAAGCGGAATGCCAACCGTAGCGTCAGCTACAATAGCTGCGGGAGTCCGGTAGAAAAAGCGCGCTACTGGCCAGCGGCGGCGACATGTTTCCATTACCGTGCGCTCGCCTTCGGCGATCAGCTCCTCGGCCGCGCGTTCCGCGTCAAACCGCTCTCCCAGCGCGGTGAGCCAGCGCTGCGTGTTGGTCATGCCGATGGGGAGGGGGAGGTCCCGACAGAGCGGTTCGACCCCGAAAGTGTCGACAAGATACTCGACCGCTCCGTAGCCGGCGTCATGGCTTAACTGAAGCACCCCCTCGGCGGCGGACACGCTTGCAAATTCGCTGAGTGCCGTTGCGTGGGTGAGCGTAGCGAGCACCTGAACGCCAAGCCGGGCGAGAACGTTCTTTGCCCATTCCAGATCGGCTATCCACGTCGGATTGGCGTTCGCATGCGGAGCGACGATGCACACCGAGTGCGGGATCCTAGGACGCCCGTTTCCGGCAAGCGCGCGAAGCATCGCGTTGAGCGCGAGGTCGATGCCATCGTATTGCGAGCCGCGAAAACCGGCGCACTCGATGGGAACAATCGTGAAGTCAACCCGGGGTTGCATCTCCTCGCACACCGCAACGATGTCGTCGCCCACGATCTCGGGCCCGCACGCGCTTAGAACGAAGAGCGCGGCGATGTCAAGCTCTTTGGCCTCAAGGATCGTGCGCGCGAGGAGCTCCTCGCCCCCGTGGACGATCTCATCCTCACAGAGCTTCGTGCACAGCGTCGTCGTTTGAGCGTAGTCGCAGTCCTGCCAGGAAAAGGCACCATCAACGAGATAATTGCACCCCTGTGGTGCGTGCGCGAGAACGGCGCTTTCACTGACTCCTAACGCCGTTTGGGCAGCACCACTAAGAGCACACCTAAGGTACGGGTCAAGGCACGCGTCGGTGGGCGCCGTGCGCGGGGCACGCGTCTTGTCACTTTGTTTCGTTTCCGTAAAGCATCCCTCGAAAAAGCGTCGAACGCGGCAGACCCTGGTTTTCCATGGCTTGTCTGAGCAGTGCGGCGATGTTGTGTATGCCCCGGAAGCCATAGTGGGGCAGGTACGCGGGATTCAGGAGCGTGAGGTTCACAACCGGACACCCGGGGTAGCGAGCGGCATTGCCGAAGAAGATCGGATCGTCAAGACCTTCTGCGATTGCTTCGAGCTCGCGCTCCGTCTCGCGCGACGAACGAAAGCTGCCAAGACGGAACAGGCCTTTCGTGAGAATCACTTCGGGATTGACCCCAGTTTCCAAGAGGAACTTGATACTAGGCATCCGCTCCTTGATTGTATAAGGATGCACGTTAATGACAACCGGATGAGCGCCGCACTCTTCTGCCATACGCGCAAGAGAGAGCGCACGTATCGGACCGGGAAACTCTGATATCTCGATAACGGCAGTTTTGCCGTCGAGCGTGTCATGCAAGTAGGCTAAATCAGGCCGAACGCGTTCCGTCTCGCGCTTTATTACCCGTATGGCCTCCTTTTTCATACCCAGCGGGTCCGCGATCCCCATGAGCCATTCCTCTGTCGCTTTGAGCCCGTAGGGCTGTCCAGTCCTACTGTACGGGATGCCGAAGCGCGCTTCCATGGCGTCACCAAGCTTCTGCCCCCAGTCGTAACACCACGAGGCGTTCAGCTCGACTTCACGCGCCCGTCTGATTTCGTCGACCGTGCACCCGCCAGCGATCACCGCGTTGACCTTAACCCCCACCTCGTGCAGCAGCTTTGTGATCTCATCAAGGTCATCACTGAACTCAGTAAGTGAGGGGCCCATTCGCGCCCCGATAAGATTAATCGTTCCCTTCCGCGTGGTTTTCGGCGGCTCCATCAGGTCCATAATGAGCTCAAAGGCATCCTCGTAGCCGCTGCGGAAGTCGCCGCCAAACCCCTCGCTGCGAAGCGCGAGCACGCGGGCGTGCACGAGCTTTTCGGCCTCACGGGCGACGCTTTCGACGTCGTCGCCGATGATCCCTGAGCAGCAGCAGGACAGGATAACAATGAGGTCAGGATGGTAGCGCTCGTCCGCCTCCTTGACCGCTTCGAGCAGTTTCCCTTCGCCGCCGTAGATGACGTTCGTCTCGTCAAGGGAGGTGCAGGCCGTTGGCTCGAGGGGGACGCCGCGGAACTCGCAGCACTCCCTCGTCCTGACGACATCTGAGACCCATAAGGGGCATCCCGTAGGACCGTGCACCAGGGGGACCACGTGCCGAATCCCGTTGATGACATAAAACGAAGTGAAGAACTTGCACATCGGCGCGTGCGATGCCTGCAGCTTGGGAACCATCTCGCCCGCTTCGACCTTCTCGACGAGCTGCTGCAGAGTTCCGTGAAAAACGATCTCGTCCATTTCGTCAGGTTGCATATGTCTCTCCATACCTCGTATCGCCAGGGATACAACACTGACCATAGCGCGATCGGGGCGGTTAGTGATTAAAATTTCTCAGCATTTATAATAGTCTGCGTTCCGACGTGATAAAGGTTAGCCGTTCGCGCCTCTAAGCCCGCTCACAGAGGCGCGCAAACCACCCAGCCCTCGTACCCGGCTGCGCCGCGACACGGTGTTTTCGGTCACGCTTATCCCGGAGCGCTGCAGAGGGCAGCCGGCCGACGGCCGGTTGTGAAGCATTGGTCAGCCCGTAAGATCATTTTTCAACCAGCCCAACGACGCAATATGGACCATTTTTCAAGAGCGCCGTTCTAGCGTTAAACCAGGTTAGAATACGAGTGTCGTCTTACGGAGGACAGCTGCATAACGCAGCACGGGTCCCCTTGCCTTCGCTCTAGGCTAAAAAAGTTCAATCGAGTCTTCGTCACGGCCATTCGGCCGTCTGCCTATATTCGACGTTCTCAAGCGTCGAGTATGCAGAGCCTGGCACATAAACAACGTCCGCGTTGTTCAAATCAGGAAGGGACTCTGTTCCCTCATCAAACGAAAAAGACCAGTAGCGCATCAAAGCAAGGACAACGACTGCTGTTCCATAACTTAGCGAAATCACCAAGATGAGCCCACTCCCGCCACCTCCTGCTGAAACAGGAATTGGCGCAAGCGACCCGTTATCAGCCGTCTGCTGCGTCACATTTGTGGTGACGGCGTCCGTAGGGTTCGCAGCATTGCCCGCCGCCGTGTCGGCACTAGGTGCGACACTGCCCCCAGCTTGATTTGCCCCGAGCGTCGCTGACGTGCCCGATGGCGTAGGTTCGGAAACTGTTTGATTCGCGACGATGAGTTGGAAGGGCACCAACGGAATCGTAAGCGTTTGTGACTCTAGATCCGCTATTGTCGATGTGTTTTGCGTCTGAGCTGGCGCCGACGCATTGACATCGGTAGCCGACGCTGGGTGGATTGTAGCCAGCACAGAAGAGCACAATAGCGCGGCAACAATCATCGTTGCAGAGAGAGATAGCAGACGCCGTTTGGTCATTCGAGTTCTTCCTCAATTGCGGCCCTATTTGAGTGATTTTCGCGGTTTCCACTCGCTTCAAGAAGAGTTGGGTCAATCAGAGTCATTCGAGGAACGCAAGTCAATAGCCAGTGACGGACACACTTTTGTCCAGTGGCGCTCTACAAGTTGAAAGGTTACCGAGGTGTTTTGTAAAGAAGACGAGGCCCTTGCGCGGCAGGTGCTTCACTCTTCACAAAGAGGTGCCATTTCTTCGCAAAAAAAGGCGCCACGCCGTTGCCGTTTTTCGTCCTAACGCCACTTTTAGACCGCACGTTCGCCGTTGGCCACTGCGGTTTGACTTGCGTTGTTTGTTGTTGTTTCCTTGTCCGCGCGATACGTCAAAATGCTCGCGTACCACCTCCCTACACCTTTCTATTTGCGGAGGCAGGTTACCCCGTGCCGACTCCCGGTACCGGAGACAGCGCCGAATATCAAGCGTAATTACATTTGCATTGCATGGATATATACTAATCCCTAATAAAAAGGTAGCGCAAGCGCTTTATCGCATATACCTCACTAGAGACTTTTATAGTCGAATTAATGTGCTATCCGAGCTTTTTTTTGAACTACGAAAATGTTGAAGAAATAGACTCTAGATGTGATATCAATTGATTTTCGCCCCGATGCAATTCGACAGCCATTTATACGAGGATAATCGCCTAACAATACATGCCGCAAATTTGTACGGCAGTCAGCGACGAGCATTTTACCACGATCCTCACCCGCGCTGAAAGCGAAGGCAAATCAAAAGCGCGCATCGCTGCCGAACTCATCAGCTACGCGTTAGCGGACAACGAAAACGAGGCGGCGCGACTGAAACGAGAGATCGAACTGAAAGACACGCTCATCGAACAGCTCCGCGACGAAAATAGCTTCATGAAGTCGTCGTTTGCAACCCAAACAGATATGGCCGGCAGGCTGTTGCACCTGCTGACTGAGGGCGTGCGAGACGAAACAGAAGTCGCTGGCGATAACGGCAAGGAAGCTCGCTCATAGATCCTTGAGCTAAAACCGCGAGGGGGTAGGGCCTTAACCGGTTGAATCACATAGCATTGCGTTTAGCAACCTAGTTGCAACAGGGCCCAAAGCGCACACACTAAAGGGGTTAAAGATGTGCTGATGGTGCAGATCTGTCAAAGCACAGAAGCCGCTCGGCCCGCGTTCTAGAGCTGCGTGCCCACCAATCCACTGCGGCAGTCGCTTGCCTTATTTGACATCGTCTGTGACATCGTCAGGTCCTAAGCGACCTTCGTCATCAATGAATAACCGTAGGGGCGAAAAGAATTATTTCGTTTCCGACTCTTTTTCCTGCTCTTCGTCGGCGAACTCCACCAGCTTTAGCAGGATGATCCCCTTTTCCGGCTTTGCCTTCATAAGGAAGTACTCGCCACCGTCTAGATTGAAAAGTTCCCTGATCTTTTTGGGAATGACGACGTAGTAGGACGTGCCGTCAGGGCGCATGTACCCTTTAACGAGCACACGCTGATGTTCAGATTTTTCCTTCTCCATTCTATCTCGTGTAGCGACGCAGGCCGCTAGCAGTTAGGGTAGGGGTGAGATAAGGATCTCACCGCTCGATCCAGCCCTTCATCAAGCGCAAGGTTTCCATTTTGTGCTGTACAAGCTTGACTTTAAACTCTTTCTTCATGATCTTTTCGTCGAGCTTGCGAAGCACATACTGCTTCTTGGCATCATCGTCCAGCTGCTCCCACATCATTTTCTTCATCATCCACTTCTTACCCATATCATGATGGGTTCCCATCTCACCATACTGTTTTTCGTGCATAGTTTGTTTGCTCCATTTTTTATGTTAAGTATGCTCAACAGTTTGAGCATTCTCATACATATACTTATGTTCGAGCATCGTTGGCGCCTTCGGCGGCGTCTCTATGCCTAGACGTGCCCGTCCTGAGATTATGGTTGCTGAAGCGCCGCCAACGCACGTCACAAACCTAGACACGCAACTTATGAACGAATGGCGCAACGGGAACCCGCTGTTAAAACCCACCGTGGTGCCCACTTAGCTGCTCGGAGCATAGCTTTTTATCGCTTCCAACTAAATAACCGCGTGCATGGACAGCAAGGAAAACACGGATGCGCACAACTATAGCGCGCACCGTGAACTGCGAACAAGAAGACTGATAGACGCCCTTATAATACTGCTCCTTATTATCGTCGTCGTAGTCGTTATCTCCTCTTGTTTGAAGTTCGTGTAACGAACACCGTTGCTTAGTTCTTCTATTTGTTATCCCCTCTCGTTTGAGGTTCGCAACTAACCGTTGCTTAGTTCTTCTGCATGCTCGCTCGAACTACCTGGTTCACCGCGTTAGTTAAGCGCTCTGCGCACCGTCTACAGTTCGGATCATTGACGTTCACGCAGCCTACGTGACGCCCGTAGTAGCACGCGCTGTTTTTTGCGATCATTGTATAGTGGCGGCATCCTAGCTCATTTGCTGCGCATTCTCGTGTGCAGCATCGATGATCTCTGCTACAGTGAGGTCGGTATGTACTAAGGTGTGAAGCGTGCTTTCGATGATGGCGGCGATGTGCCGCTCGTATTCTGTTACTTCCGTTTTTGCCATCACGGTCACCTCCAAACTAGACTGCGCAAGAAACTTTCATAAGGCCGCGTGAGGCAGGCTTTGTGTGCGAAAGTGTGACGACAACTTTGCATCACACATATGCGAAAGCAGACACGCGTGCAACTCCGCGCGTCTATCGCTTCTAAAATATGTTATTCCGTATGGTAAGCGTCGGCAAGACTTTCTTGTCCAAAACGCGGGCAGCCGACATCAGAAACCGGCTCGAACAGAAAACTTGATACGGTTAAGAATGCCACCTAGCGCTTGCATGGCGCAGAGGCGTGAAGCGCATCTGACGATCGTCACGAAGCTGCTTGACGAGATACGCAGGCAAGATTCGGTGCAAACCATTGTTATTGAGCCTAACAAGATACTGCACGGAAAAAGCGGTGCTTCTCACCAGATCGACGTCTATTGGGAGTTCATGGCGGGCGCAAAGGCGTACAAGTGCGCAATAGAAGCAAAACATTGGTATAAGCCAGTCAGTCGAAGAGAGCTCAGCAGGTTCAGGGCCGTGCTGAAAGATTTGCAAGGGCCGCACAAAGGGGTGTTCGTTGCATCGAGCGGGTATCAAAAAGGGGCGCACAACTTCGCAGAGCGCTATGGCATTGACGTCTACATCTTTCCCTTCACCATCGAAATGGCCGACGATAATGTCACCTTTTTTATCCCTAAATTTGAACACATCGCGCCAGTGTTTGACGACGAATGGATAGAGAGCGTTTTGATGCCTAAGCTGAGAGGGGGGGTCTTTGGAGCTTAACGCGCGGAGTGACGAACAGACGCATCTTTTTTATGAGCACTGCGCCGCTAAGACCGTGCGAGAGGTCCTGCACGAACACTATTTGGCTGAAATACGAGAGATGCCCGGTCACGAAATCTGCATACGGTTTGATCGGCCAACGTACGTCGATACCGGTGATCAAAACGCACCGATGTTGAAGGTGAACGGCTTAGACGCGCTTTTTTCTGTAACGTCGCACGTTGAGACCCTCAAACGCGTTTCGAAGGATTACGCACACGGCGCGGTAGAATTCATCCTCACGGACGCGCTCACTGAGCAGTAGTCCGACCGTTTACAGCAGAAATTCGCGAGCAAATAAAGCCAAAACGTTTCGTCCCGCTTTTTCATAGCGTCGGTGCGACGGAGTCGAGCGTGGCTACGATCTCACGAGATCATGAAGCCACGTTCAAAGGCGAATTCTTGCAGTTGGAATTGAGTACTCGCGCCGGCACCCCTGCGGGGGCGTGACCGCCAGAAACGTTTATGTTTAGTGCGACGCTCCCTTTAGGTGGGGTCCAATGACGCGCGAAAACAAGGTTTTTGTGAATCCATACCTTTTAATGGCTTTTGCGCTGGTTGCGGGAAATGCCGACGTCACCACCATTTTTAGAAGTGCGGCTGGGTTTACGATCACGTGCCCCGCACGTTACAGAACGGACCAGGCCGAGTCCACCTCTACAAAGCTCTATATCTACCTCGCCGACACCACCCCTGTCGATGCCATTACGGTAAGCACTGACGACAGTTTCACAGAGGACGCGACGCTTGATACGGTCACTCAGAAGTATGCTGATGCGATAACAACTGCCTACAAAGATCTCAAAGTACTCTCGAAGGACCACACGACGCTAAGCGGCCAACCAGCATTTCGTGCGGTCTACAGAGGCGTGCTTCCTGTGCAGTACGCTGACGATACGGTTCGAGCAGAAACGCTCAAAGTAAACCAGACGTGGACCATAAAAAGCTCCCGAGTGTATACGCTTACCTACAAAGCGCTTGCCGGAGACTATAATCGATATCTACCACATGCGCGGCAGATAATGAAATCATTCACCCTGACGTGAAGCCTCTTTTCCAGGATGAAATGACTGTGCTGTGCTCTGGCAACGCACCGAAAAGAGCGCCCGAGGGCACGCTTGAGGACGCAACTAGTTCGACCGTAACTGCCAGAGCTTGCTCGCTACGGCTATCGCACTATCGACGCTAAACACCGCCCAGCTACGGCTCAAGATAAACAAGTTTAGAACGAAAATAGCGATTTTCGGTCCCTAGTTGTGCAGTTTTGTTTGCCCGTTTAGCGGTATCGCGAGGCCGTAAAAAAGATGAGAGACGACTGCGCTTACGGAAAGGTCCCCGATATTATTGAACGGCCTTGCAGCGAAGTTTGCGATCAAATCGTGAGGCGTGTCAGGCGTTCTGCGACTACGTGGTCGCAAGAGAAAAGCTGCGCGGCCAATACAGAGCGTGAGCCCGCACAATACGGAAGGTTCGAGGTAGCCCACAGGGCGGGCTCTTGCTCTTCAGCATCGACACGCTAATTCTGAATAGATCGTATTTAACAGTCTTCCGCGCAGTGTGAAAGTTTTCCGTCGCCCTCACGGGCCGCGAAAAGGGCCGCACAGGCAGCTCAGCGAACCACGTGAACTAGGTTAGCCCCCCGTAAAGATGCTAAGATCGATTGCGTTCCCCATCGCAGTATAACCTGTCGGGTTCGGATGCACACCGTCAGACATTACCAGCGCAGGATTTGAGACTCCGGGATTCGATGGGTTGTCTATGACTGCATAATAATCGATGAGGCTGTACCCGTTCAAATTCGCATATTCGGCTATCCACGCGTTCAAGATATCTCGGTCCGCGAGGTGGTAACTGTTGGGTATGACGGTGCACAGGACAGGCACGGCGCCGTAGGATTCTACACGAGTGCACATCGCTTTGATGTTCGCCTGTGTCGTTGCAAGCGGTACTTCACCATTCGCTAGGTCATTCGTACCGCCCATTATGATGACGAAATGCGGGTTTAAAGCAAGAGCCGCGTCTATACGGGCGAGCATATCCGCCGTTGTTGCCCCACCAACGCCCTGATCGACGACCTTCCAATCGCCGCCGAGCCGAGCTTCGAGATGATACGGCCAATTATTGGGGTCAGCAAACCCCTCCGTGATAGAATCTCCGACGCAAACTATAAGGTGCGCATGTAGCGGGTGCGGTGGCGTGGACGCTGGGGCCGGGGTAGTGTTGCCGCTGCTGCCGAAGCGAAACGATCCCACGGTGACAGATAACAATAAAAGGATTAGCACGCCGTAAACTATATACCGCTTATTGAACCGCCGAGACGGCCTCTTGGGGCGCAGAGGGACACGATGGCTTATGGCCGGCGGGGCTCTTCGGGCGTAGGTGGGAGGGGCAGCTGGGGGCGGTGACGTTGCTAGGGGTGGTGAAGTTGCTGGGCGTGGTGACGTTGCCGGAGAGATGAACGACTCGCCGCAATCTGCGCAAAATGCGGCGAACGGTTGATTCCTCGCGCCACAGTTCGTGCAAATCTTTTCATTATCCATAACGCGCTCATATAGTAAGTCGGCTCAAGGACTGGAGCAAAGGTCTGTCTATTCTAAGTGTTGCTACAATTTTGGATTACACACACGACTTAAAGATACCGGTCATGCCGGCGTTTTTGGCCTGGTAACGTGCACGTTCATAGAAGCGCGTTTGTTTGTTTAGACCGACCGAGTCAGCCGAAGCTTGACAGCATGTTCTTCACAAACTGTAAGGGGGGGTCACACTTGCGTCGATCGCGGCGACTAATCCTGCTTCAGAAGAGTGTTGTGAGAAGTGCTGGATCCCTGCAATCGCACCAAAAATCAGTACACACACGGCACCAGAAAGAAGTGCTTCCTTCATCGCTCCTGCTCCTTCCCGGTCGTAAGCATGCGAACTATGGATAATATGCTCTTGAAAGTGGCCACAATTTTTTCGTCGCGCGGCTAGGTCCAGCGCAGTTTGTCGGTGTTCCAGCTTCCACCGCTGCTAAAATCAACGATTGAATTGTACTGCCGATAGACAAAGAAGCCACCGTCGAGCCAATCAATCTTCGCTGACACATTGCTGCCTACGTTTGAAGCCGTATTTCCCAGATTCGCACCGCCTACTGCATCGTTGTACCATGATCCGGTTCCGCCAAGGGCGCTGCCGCTCTCGTCCCAGTGCGTTTGATGCACCGGTGCGTTTCCATCCTCACCGATCCACACAGTCGGATACGGTTCATGTCCTGGGCCCGCACTGGTGTCCCACGCAATTTGAATGTAATAATTGTGGCCTGTGCGGAGCATGGTATCAGTTGGTATGTACCACCGCGCGCCGCTGCCACCGGTCGTAGCTCGATAGATAGTAAGGCAGGATTGGTTAGCGCCCTGTGAGGTGTCAATTTCAAAAAAGAAACCGCCAGACGCTTTGTCCCAAATTTTCTGATAGCGCTGGCCAGATACTATTCCGGTGAAATGAAAACCGATCTCCCACGAGGCTACGTTCTGGTTGTTTGTTGCGCTGCCTGCCGGGATGTAGATAAAATCATTTTTCCCGATATCACCCCAATATGGGTAGCCGTTTGATTGGGTTTGAAATAAGCTGGGGGTGCTGACGTAGGCGTTATAGCTGGCGCCTGCCGTCCCCTGGTTGGCCCACGTTGATCCTGCTTGGGGAACGTAACAAATAGTCTGAGTCACATCACCGACAGACGTCCAGTCGGACCACCCACCGCTATAGGTCTTCTGCCAGAGGACGCCGGTGGTGCCGCGGACAAAGACGTCCATTCTGTTAGTACCCTGCGCTGTGGCTGCTGCTGGTGACGAGGTTAGAATCCCACCGAGGTTTTGCCAGCCGGACCACGACGTGCCGGAGTATGATTGATGCCAGAGGACGCCGGTCACACCTTGTACAAAGACGTCGAGACGGCCTGCACCCCATGAGCAGGCGGCGGG
>Ga0187884_10002981_pt1 | contig 13518 bp, 14 predicted proteins | sample June2016WEW_20_4_FD_132983 | JGI IMG/M metagenome (GOLD analysis project Ga0187884, IMG submission 132983) | Peatland microbial communities from SPRUCE experiment site at the Marcell Experimental Forest, Minnesota, USA - June2016WEW_20_40 | ecosystem: Environmental > Terrestrial > Soil >...
GCAGCATTCGTTGGATCGTCGATGCGATCGTCACCTCGCGAACCGGCTCCGCCAGCTCACCGCCGCGGATCATCAGGCCTTCGGCACCGACTGAGAAGTCCCCGCTCACCGGGTTGACCCCCGAGTGGACTCCCGTGATCGACTGCACGAGGAAGCCTTCACCGACCTGCACGATTATCCCCGCCTGGTCAAGCACCCCGGGCTGGAGTGCCAGGGCCTGCGCACCGACGCCCGGGGTTGTCCGGAACCCGCCGCGGACGGCCGAGCCGGTCGAGGCGGTACCCGCAAGGCGGCCGGCGTAGGTGTCGTAGAGGAAGCCCTTCAGCTCGCCCTCGGCGATCAGCGAGTTGCGCCGGCAGGCCAGTCCCTCGGCGTCGTGCTGGGAGGCGCCGTAGGCGAGCGGGTTCGTCGGGTCGTCGATGAGGGTCAGCTCCCCGACGCCTACCTGCTCGCCGATGCGTCCGGCGAACAGGGAGCGACCCTTGACCACCTCCTCGCCGGACAGGGTGCCGGCGAGGATACCTAGCAGGGTCGCGGTCACACGGCGGTCGAGGACGGCGGTGAGCTTTGCGCTCCTGGCCTTTTTCGCCCCGAGCAGTCGGGTCGCGCGGTCGACGGCGTCGGCCGCGGCCGCCTCCAGATCGAGATCGAGAGGAGCTCGACCCACCGAGTAGCCGAACCCTGTCTGGGTGTCGTCGCCATCACCGGCAACGGCTTGGACGAACAGGTAGCAGCCGGTCTGGCGGTCCGTCACCTCGATACCGCGCGAGGTCGCGATCGCCACTTCACCGTAACCGTCGACGTAGTCCGAGGAGACGACCTGGCGGATGCGGGAGTCTCCTCCCCGGACGCGCCGCTCGAGCTCGAGGGCGAGCACGACCCTGTCATCGGTCGGGAACGAGACGAGCTCCTCCCGCCAAAGATCGAGCACGGGAGGTTCGACGCCGTCGGGCGAAGCGAGCCCTGCATGCTCGTCGACCGTGGCGAACCGGGCGTTGTCGCGCGCCTCGTTGAGCGCCTCCTTCGCGGCCGACTCGTCGAGCGCCCCGACATATGAGAAACCCTGTCTTCCCCCGGAGATGACCCGCACCCCCACGCCGGCGGACTCCGCAGTCTCGAGCTGCTCGATGGCGCCCTCGAAGACGCGGACCGAGGTCTCCCTGCCGTGGGAGACGTAGACCTCAACCTCTTCGTCGGTTGTCGCCTGTTCGAGGACCCTCCGTCCCAGGGCGAGGAGATCAGGCACTTGCGGTACCGCCGATCGTCACTCCTGTCACGCGCAGCGTCGGCTGTCCACAGCCGACGGACACGTTCTGACCGTCCTTGCCGCAGGTCCCAGGCGACATGTCGAAGTCGTTGCCGATGGCGTCGATCTTGGAGAGCACATCGGGGCCGTTGCCGATCAGGTTCGCGTTACGCAGAGGCTCCGTGATGCGGCCGTTCTCGATCAGATAGGCCTCGGTCATCCCGAAGACGAAGTCTCCTGTCGCGGTGTTGACCTGCCCGCCACCGAGCTGGGCCACATAGACGCCGTTCGACGTCTGCGCCACGATCTCGTCCGGGTTCTCCCTGCCCGCAAGGAGGAACGTGTTGGTCATGCGGACCATGGGCAGGTCCTGGTAGCTCTGCCTCCGGCCGTTGCCAGACGAGGTTCGTCCCTCCTTGCGTGCGCGCAGGTAGTCCCACATGTAATCGGTCAGGACCCCGTCTCGGATCAATACGTTGCGTTGCGTGGGCCTGCCTTCGTCGTCGATCAGGAGGCTGCCCCAGTTCGGGCTGAGCGTGCCGTCGTCGACGAGTGTGACGCCCGGGCTGGCGACCATCTGGCCGATGCGGCCCGTGTAGGCGGAGCTGTCCTTCAAGATGTGGTCGGCTTCGAGGCCGTGCCCGCAAGCCTCGTGAAACAGGATCCCACCGCTTCCGCTCTTGAGGACGACGGGCAGGACGCCCGACGGCGCCGGGCGCGCCCGAAGCTTGGTGATGGCCCTTCGGGCAGCTTGCTCAGCGACCTCCTCCACAGGGTGTTCGTCGAACATCTCGTAGCCGAGGGTGTGAGCGACGCTGTGGAAGCCGGTCTGCAGGCCGCCGTCGCCTGACGCGACGCACGTCACGAACAACCGGGTTCGGACGCGGTCGTCGTCTGCCAGCAGTCCGTCCGAGTTCGCCACCAGGATGCGGCGCCGGCTGTCCCCGTAGCCGGCACTCACCTGAACGATGGCCCCTCCCGCCGAACGAGAGGCGTCGTCGGCTTGGAGCAACAGGTCGACCTTGTCCGACTTTCGTACCGTGCCCGGGAGCGTCCTCACGTGTTGATGCTCCGACGGCTGTCTTGAAAGCTCGACTTTGCGGACACCACCGCCACCCTCGCGGGCAACAGCCGCGGCCGCCTGGGCTGCGGACAGCAGGCCCGTTTCCGACAAGTCGGCAGTGTGGGCGAATCCGGTTGTCTCACCGACGATGACCCTGATGCCGGCACCCCGGTCGCGCCCGCTCGACAGCTCCTCAACCTTGCGGTCGTCCAGGAAGATCGAAGAGCTCGAGCGATCTTCGGCGAAGATCTCAGCGAAGTCTCCTCCTCGTCGAAGCGCCTCGCCCAGGACACGCTCGAGGACGGGCGCCTCTACGAGGTCGGCCGGCGAACTGTCGATGATTGTCACTGCGTGGGTCAGAGCTTCCGGCCGAGCATGCCTCCGAGCACGCCGCCGCCCATGCCGGCTGCCACAGAGCTGCCCTCATGCTTGTCGCCGCCCAGGTAGGGCGAGAGGGCGTGGGCGAGGATCGGCAGCGGCATGGACTGGAGCCAGACGGTGCCCGGGCCTGTCAGCACAACGACGTGGTGCCCGTCCTCACCGAACATGCGGTTGGCGATACCTGGCAGGCGCGTCGTCTGGAAGCTCACGGTTGCCTGGAAGGCTCCGACGTGACCGGGATGCACGCAGAGGCTCTGGCCTGCGGCCAGCTCGTAGGTCGAGATCTCTCCGGAGAGCTCGATCCAGGCGGTTCCCTGTCCTTCGAGCCGCTGGAGAAGGAAGCCTTCACCGCCGAAGATGGCGCCGCCGAAGGTCTGCTGAAGCGCGACGGTGGGCGAGATGCCCGGCGTGCCGCACAACCATCCGTGCCGATGGACTATGTGCTCGGACCCGGGCGCGATCTCGACAGAAAAGATGCGGCCCGGGAGCTTCGCGGCCAGGACCAGCATTCCCGGGCCACCGGTGGGCTCGTAGCGCGTGAGGAAGATCCCCGTCCCGCTGGCGACCCGCTTCAGGCCTGCCATGAAGCCACTTCCTCCGCCGGTGTTCATCGACTGGTTGAGCTGCATGTTCGCGGACATCCAGGCGAGGTCGCCGTGCGTTGAGACGACTGCTTCACCGGGATCGAGTATCAGCTCGAGCACCGGGAGAATGGACCCCTTCACTTCGGCCTTCATTGAACAAACCCCCTTCTCGTCTCGCGATTGTCCGGCATTCGTGCAGTTGCCGGGCATCAGTCTGCCCTGTGTGGACGTCGGCGTCGAGAAGCCGCCGTTCTCGCCGTCTGGGCCGGGTTTTGCCGCCGGGCATCCCCGTCTTCCGGGCGGTAGCTCGGTAGCATCGCCCCAGGGGAGTGGAGGGCACATGGATGAGAACGAGGCAGTCGCGGAACAGCAGTTAGCCACGCCGATATTCAACGTGTACCGGCGTGGATACGACCCGGAGCAGGTCGACCGGTACGTGGCAGACCAGCAGCGGCGGCTGGATGACGCGCTCAGACGCGCTTCTGAGTCGGAGCGCCGCCTCGCGGCAGCGGTTGGGCAGCTCCGGGAGCTGCACCGCCGTGTTGCCATCTATGAGAGCGAGACTCGCACCGCCCAACCGCCTGCGCTGGACACTCTCGGTGAGCGCGTGCAGCGAATCCTTCAGGAGGCGTGGGAAGGGGCCTACTCCCTGCGTCAGGATGCCGAACGCGAAGTCAACGAGCTGCGTGAGGCGGTCACCCAAGAGGTGGCCGAGCTGCGCGAGGTGGCCAGTCGTGAGGCCGCCGATGTCGTCGACCAGGCCACGAGACGCGCCCTCGCGATCCGGGACGAGACCGAGCGTCGGCGGCACGCCTACCTGCAACGCATAGAGCAAGATCGCGAGCGCGCCGTTTCGCAGATCACCTATCTCTACGACCAGCGCCAGGACGCCATCGCCGAGCTGGCTCGGTTGCAGACAACCGTCCAGGCGGTCGTCGAGGAGATGGCTCGTAGCCCTCTCGGACGTCCGGCCCCGGGCGTCGCAGTCGCGGCGGCGTCGCCCGCGGCTAGCGATGGAAGTCCGACGCTGCCGCCGGAGGACGATACGCGCGTGCGTCCAGATCGTGCGCTGGGCAGGTCAGGAGCTTCCTCTCCAACGGGACTACTCGACCAGCCGGATGACCCCCCGTACCGCGCCGGCGAGCGGACAGGGCGGCACAGTAGTTCCTTCGTTGCAGACACCTCGCCTGAGTACGAAAGAGATGGCATCACCGCGGTGCGCGGCAAGCGAATCCGGGACGACGCGGCCGCAGAACCTCTCCCATCTCCGGCGCGTCGGTCGGAAAGTGTGTTTGATGACGGGCTGCCCGCGGAAGAGGTCCCGGAGACGGTCCCCTCGCGCAGGCGGCGCACCGGGCTGTTCGATGCCGAACAGGAAGGTTGGACCTGAGCACGGTTCTCCGGACCGCACCCCGGCGCACGTCTCCCGGTCCGCGGTGACAATGAAGTCGGAGGGTCTTTTTTCCGGACCGTCGGGCGACGAGGAAGAGCAGGTGCTTTCCCGTCTGCGCTCCGCGGGGGACCGCGTGACGACGTCGCGACGCCTTCTGGTCCGCAGCCTGTTCGAGGCGTCCGGGCACCGAACAGCCGAGGAGCTCGCCGCGGAGATACAGACTCACGCACCCGACGTGTCGATTTCGACCGTGTACCGGAACCTCGAGGAGCTCGAGCGGCTTGGCGTGGTCGTGCACTCACACCTCGGGCATGGGCCAGCGACTTATCACCTCGCGACCGAGGCGCATGGTCATCTGGTTTGCCGCAAGTGCGAGGCTCAGGTCGAGATTGCGGACGCGTTCTTCACCGACCTCCGGCGGCGCGCTGTTGCGGAGTTCGGGTTCGCGATCGACCCACGACATTTCGCCGTGATCGGACTTTGCGCGAAGTGCCAGGCAGACGCTGGGGCTCTCGGGGACTTCTCAGCCGGCTGAAGACCATGCGGAGTGCCCTCCGTGACCACCCGGAACTCCGGGTGGTCACGTTGTGGGGGGACTCAGACACTTGCCGCAGTGCCAGGTTGTGTCTTCACGATCTCGCAACGAATCCGTTACGAGATCGTCATAGTATCTCACAGGGAGCCCGCCTTGTCTAGCGGTTCATTGCAAAAATGTTACGAGCCGCAATCCTGTTTCCTGGTCCGACGTTCAGCTGCTGCGACGCCCGGTCAAGTGTCGCGGGTTGTCCGCCTCTTCTTTGCTCGCATGCAAGGATGGTTGTCGCAGTCCCAGGACACGACGGCGACAACGCTCAAATACTTCCGAGAAGGGCCGCTAGCTCATCTGGTAGAGCAGGGGACTTTTAATCCCAAGGTGCCGGGTTCGAGCCCCGGGCGGCCCACCACTAAACAAGCAGGTCAAGGAGCATCGCTGCAATGAGGCTCAGCCGAGCCTTCGCCTACGAGGCCGTGCGCCGCGGGGAGATCCCGTCAATCAAGATCGGACGCCGCGTGCTCGTTCCAACGCAGGCACTCACCAGGACGCTAGACGGCGCCACTGGCAATGCCCAGGCTCCTCCGGAGCACTGAGCGGCGGTCGCATTCTCTTGACGACCTGCAGCGCCCGCTGCCATATGGGGCTCTGTTGCTACGCCCGAGGCGGCCCAGCGAGCGCGGCGTCCAGCTGCGCCATGAAGGAGGTGCAGATGACCTCCACTGTGTCCGGATCCATTGCGATCGTGAGCGTGCTCATCGCCATGGTCATGCCTGGACGCCCTCGCCGCCCGAAGAGCTGACGCAGATAATCGAGGCCGTCACGAGTGGGTGTTCCCGCTACCGGGTCGTTGAGGAGGTTCTCGAAGACAGGTGCAAGTGTGGAAGGCACCGTGGTCTGCATCAAGCGGACGACGTCAGATGCGTCCTTGTCCTTGATGCGGTGCGGCCGATCGTCCTCGACGCGGTCGTGGAGCTCGTGCGCCCCGGCAACGACTAGGGGGCCGTTGAACAAGGCCTTTCTTGCCACCCAATACCGGCGTAGCGTTTGGTTTGGGTCCTCGGGGGTAAGCCCGCACCGAAGAGCCGGGGTAGAGGGTGAGAACCGGCCGCGCTGGTAGGTCTTTCGACCGCAGGTGTCGTTCCCTCCTTGGGACGCTCCCGAGGACCCGTCAGGTGCCGGAGAGCACCCAGGTGCCCCCGCTGCTCGTGAGGCCGAGCACCACGAGCCTGCGCAAGTTGAGCGCCGCGACGCGTCGGTTGAGCCAGGCCTCGTTGCGCTCGACTCCGCGATAGCGGAGCCGTCGGTTGCCCTTCGCGACGAGCCAGGCGATCGAGCGCTCGGCCATCGGGCGGTGCTGACGATATGTCTCGCGCAGGTCCTCGTCGCGCCAGGCCGTTCTTGCCGCGACGAGCTCAAAGTCGTGCTCAGAAACGGTGAAGCTCCGCGCCTTGGCCTTGGTGCAACGAGACCGCACCGCACAGGCAAGACAATGCGGGGCGAAGCTGGCGATGCCACTTGCAGAGAGCCGGGCGACATGGCTGGCCGGGCAGGTGACACAGCGGGCGTCGTGGTCGACTGAGAAGTCGTCGCGGGCGAACCCGCCGGCGATGTGGGGACGCGAGGGAAGAGGTTTGATGACAAGGCGGTGGTGCTTCTCCTGCAAGGCGGCGCGCACAGCCCCTGAGCCATAGGCCGAATCGGCCAGGACCTCGAGACCGTCGGGCTCGTCTTGCATGAGGCCAACGCCGACCGGCCCGTCGGCGTGGTTAGCCGGGGTGAGCTTTAGTGCGGTGACGATCCCGGTGTCGGGCTCGGTGGCGAGATGGGCCTTGAAGCCATCAGTGCGGACGGCAGTCGACTTGTGGCCGTGGCGGGCCTCCACATCGACTGTCGAGATGACCCGGTCCTTGGCGACCTTGTTGGCGATACGCCAGGTGCCTTCTTTCGCACCGGGCTCGACGTCCTGGCCCGCGATGAGAGCGAGCAGGCCGACGTCGTCGTTGCCCTCTTGACTGAGCCGAGCGCTCTCGGCCGCGGCGAGGACAGCCAAGGCGTCGTTCACAAGGCCGCTGACAAGGGTGTCCCGGGCGCTCTGGTCGGACCACTCGATGACCGGCTTGCCACCTTCGTCGCTCGCTGTCAAAAGAGGCACGAGGGCCGCTTGGGGCACCGAGCGGCGGACCCTTCTCATCGCCGCGATGAGCTGGGTAACGGTGTCCTGGGTGGCGACGGCGTCGTCGAGGATGGACGAGTCGAGGGCTCGGCGGTGCTTTGTCTTGAGCACACCGGTCGCCTCCACGACCGCCCGGATGGCCTCGAAGATCCGCTGCGGCCGCTGCGATTGGCGAAGGCGCGTGCGCCAGTAGGTGAGCACGGTGAAGTCGAAGCCCGGGTCGTCGAGGGCGAGCCCACAGGCGACCTTCCAGTCGATGCGGGTCCGCAGCTGTCTGATGGCGTCGCGGTCGGAGAGACCCTCCAAGGCCTGGAGCACCATCACCGAGCAGACGAGCACGGCTGGGACCGAAGGTCGGCCCTTCCCGGAGGGGAACAGGTCGGCGAAGTCCTCGTCTTTGAACAGCTCGTCTCGGTGATCGGCCAGGAACGAGTAGATCGTGCCCTCTTCAACGAGGCCCCGACAGAAAGCGGCGGCGTCGAGCATCTGGCGATCTGGGTTGGATTTTCCCTGCACAAACCAATTCTTCTATGTGGAAGAAGAAATCGCGAGCATTCTCAAAGTCGCTTAAAACAACAGTCCCCTAGCGCTGCGGGTCCGGCAACTTCTGCAGTGATCGAACGCGTGTCCGCGGCGTCGAGCGGCATGATCTCTATCGGTGAGTGATCGATCAGCGCCGCTTCCAGTCCGCGAATGCGGCGCGCGGCGCGGTTGCCATGCACTCCAAGGCGTGCTTCCCGCCGGCCGCCGGGAGGCGCCGCGCCCTCCGGAACGATGAGGTCAACGGGGATTAGTTCCTGGCGACCCTCAATCAGGGCTGGTGTCACCAAGATACCGGGCTCGACGTGACCCTCGGGCCGTTGTGTGAGAGCAAACCCCGCACCGCGCATCGCGGCTTCGAGTTGAGGATCGTCGCCCAGCAGAGACGGGTTGATCGCGAAGTCGCTGTCGACCGTGAACGGCGCGATCGCCAAGTCCGTATCCCCCGTGCGCAGGTAGATCGCCTGTGCTCCGGCAACCATGACGGCCGCACTATGCGGCGCAAGGGCGAACAGTGCATCGAGCAGCACCCGGCGGGCTTGCACATAACGGGATCAAGCGGCTCAGGAGGCATCACGACGTTCTTCCACTGGTGTCACGTCCTTCACGGAGGGTGTCCGCCATTCCGCTTCGTTCTCCACCATCCAGGTCACCAACGCCTCCCCCTCAGACGGCATGCGGCCGTTCCCGGTGAGGCAGTCAGCCGCCACCTGCGAAGGCGATACGTAACAGATCCCGTCCGCCACCATCGGCCGCTCCCACATGACCTCGTCGAAGGGCCTCAGCAGCACAACGTTCGCGCCTCGATCCGAGGGGAGCAGGCCGAAGGCAGTAGCAGTGGTTTCGGCATCGCGTGCGTAGGCCACGAGCAGCGCGGGTGCGGCAACCGGGGCTAGGCGGACGGCGGCGAAGGACCCTGTAACGGAGATGTCGCCGTCGTCCGTAAACCGCTGCATGAGATTGACTGGGCCTTACCGTGCCACGAACGTCTGGGAGCTGTTCGTCTTGAAGACGTCGTAGCTCTCAGTCCAGCGGCGCAGAAGCCCTGGCATATCCGTGGAGAAGACTTGCCCACGCTTGGTCCGTTCGATCAGCGCTTCACCGTCGAGCGATTCCAAAAGGCGGGAGACGTATCCGGGCGTCAGCCGGGTTGCGAGCGCGATCTCGCTCACTCTGTACGGAGGCGTGACGTCGCAGAGGAAGCGTACGAGACGGCCGGCCTTCGGACCGCGGACACGGGCCTTGCCCCGCGGAGCGGGTTGGGGGTCCCGATCGGCCCCTTGGTAGCTCAGGAACAGACCAGGGCTTGCGACCTCGATCCGCGCGTTGCCGGTGAGATCGATGTAGTTGATTCGTTCTGCAGAGAGGACCTCGCGTGTTCGGGAGCTCAGCCAAGGCGCAACGACCAGTGTCGCGGAGGTGTACGGATTGAGTTGGCGGTACCGCCGAGCCATGTCGGAGAACATCTGCTCCGCATCCTTCGGCGTGAGGTTGCGCTTCGCCTCCACCAGGAAACTACCCAACCCCTGCGGAGTCGTGACATTGATCAGGCCGTCAATCTGAACCGTGCCGCCGGGCGTGGCGACGGTCCGGTCAGCAATCTCGACCGTCCACGTGGGAGGCAGAACCGACCGCAGCCAGTCAGACTCCGGTCGCCAGGACCGCCGACGGCGGCAAGCTGGATCGACTTCTCTGACAAATCGGCGGACCGCCGCACGGAGGTGCTGAAGGTCGATGCTGCCCTTGACGCGGGCCGCCGCGTCGACGCCCTCCGAGAGCGACTCTCCCCGACTTTCACCCAAGCAAAGAGTTCCGTTTGAGTGTCCAGCACTTGACTCGATGCCTAAGGCTGAGTCTGCAGCTATACGCCGAGCCCGTCGATCGCTTCGACTCCCGCCAGCCGGCCGAGCAGCGCTCCGGGGAGAATGATTTTGGAGCGGCGCACCCCGGACCCGATGAGAACGACATCGGTCTCGACAACCCTTCGGTCCACGAGCACGGGCCAGCTTGAAGGAAGGCCGATCGGTGTGATCCCTCCATATTCCATCTCGGTGAGCTCGACAGCACGGGCCATCGGGAGGAACGACGCCTTGCGTACGTCGAGGAACCGCTTGACGATTCCGTTGACGTCGGCGCGGGTGGCGGCGAGTACGACGCAGGCCGCCAACCGCTCGACTCCCTCGCGCTTGCCACCGACTACCACACAGTTGGCGAGCGAGTCGGGTTCCAGCCCGAAGTGTTGCTGTGCCGTCGCCGTGTCCGAGAGGGCCGGATCGATCTCGACCACCCCGACCTCGTTGAGCAGACCCATCGCAGCCAGCGTCCTCAGAGTGGGAACGGCCAACAGATCGGGCCGGCCCGCTGCCGGAACGCTCGAAAGGCTGCCGAGCGTGAATGTTCCCATGCCATCGTCTACCACGACCGGCGGCAGGCCTACATGACTGAAGCTGTAGGCGGCCGGCTCCCAGGAGGTCGAGGCGATCCGGAGCCGCTCACAGTGGTTGGAATTGGCGCAGCTTCCCGGACCACAGCCGGTCCAACGCATCCACCCGGCGGATCGTCACCTGCGGGTCCACCATCCCAGCACCGGCCATCAGGTCGACAAGCCCACGCCGGAGGCCTTCGGTGTTGCACTCGGCTTTGGTGGCGACGGAGACATCCGCTCCGCGCGGGGTCTGTGCGACCTGGATTTCGATCACGGCCGGGTCGCTCAGCAGAATGGTGGTCATGCCGAGCCAGTGGACCGCCGCGCCGCTGTCGTAGACGAAGAAACTGTCCGTTCGCCCGGCCAGGTCAGTGATCCGCCGGTGGGCACACCCGCATTCGCAGGTCCCGTCCACGACCGTCATGGCATCTGTGATCTCGTAACGGATGAGCGGCTGGGTCCGGTTGTAGAGGTTGGTCAGGAGAATCTTGGCCGCCGGTTGACCGGGCGCCACGACGTTGCCGTGCCGGTCGGCCGGCTCGATGATGGCGAGGTCGTCAGGCAGGTGCATGGCGGTGCCGGCCTTACAAGGAAAGGCGTACACGCCTTCTGAACACCCCCAGTAGTCGTAGATCTCGACTCCCCACGCGTCGGCGACAGCAGCGCGGGCCTCGTCGGTACATTGCTCACCACAAGTCAGGACCCGCTTCGGGTTGATCTTGAGACGGCCGGCCTTGGCCTCGAGGGCGAGGAGGTGCATGGCGCTGGGATAGCCCTGCAGCACTGCCGGCTGCGCGGCGTTGAGACCGCTCACGATTTCGGGGAGCGGCAAGGTGACGGGGAGGTGCGTCACGGGCGGTCCACCGCCACCAATGAGGTCCCGTAAGAACGCGTGGAGAGCGCCGGAGACGTGTCTGGTGTTGGACGCGAAGAGCGTGCCGACAGAGGCGTTGGAGGAGAGGGAGTAAGCGCCCCGGCCGTGCCAACGGGTGGCGCTGAGCACAAATGTTGTCCAGTCCTCCCACCCGTAGACGAACAGTCCCCGGGCACCGGTCGATCCGCTGGTGGCAATGACCCTGTACTCCTCGAGGAGGTAGTCGTCCTCGTCGAGCTTGTCGACGTGAGTGTTGACCATGTCGAGGGTGAGCGCCGGGTCCGTTATCACTTGGTCGAAACTGCGCATCAGGTCAGCCCTGGTCATGACGGGCAGTGACGGCAAGTCCCCTTCGGTGAAGCAGTTGACGTCGATGCCGGCGAGGCGCTCTGCGTGAAACGGGGACCGTTCGACCGACCAAGCCAGCAATTCCCGAAGCCGGCGCTCCCGTTCGGCCGCGAGACGGTCCGCGGACCATCGCAGCCGGTGCACGGCCGAGAACAGTCCGTCGGTGACATCCGCCCGTTGGCGGGCGACGAGTTCGGCGTAGTTCTCGGCCACCATTGTCGATCCCCCCGACCGGTCTCACAGATGCCTCCGATGGAAGGTGTCGACGAACTCGAGAACCGTAGGACAGCCGAGTCTAGGAGGGGCAGTGGCCAGATACGCCGGTTGCGATCCTTCGTCCGCGACCCGAGAGAGGGGCAGGCGGCCTTGGCCGTGCACAGCGCGGGTGAACAGGCACGACCGCGGCTCGCCGCGCTTGTCTCCCGCGCCGGCCGCGAGGACTGGCAACAAGAGTCACCTCGGTCTCTGACCCACTGGACCGTGGCCTTGCTAGGGTCGCGCCAACTCATCGGCCCGGGAGACATTCCGGGAGAGGTTCCGAGCTGGGAGGGACGCAATTGGCGGCTTATGTGATCTACCAAGGGGAAGTCTTCGATCCTGAGCGCTACGAGGAGTACAAGGCGCAAGTGAGCCCGAACATCGCCGCAGCCGGCGGTCGTTACCTGGTTCGGGGCGGTGAGGCTGAGGCGCTGGAGGGTGGCTTGCCCGCGGGTCGCACCGTTGTTCTGGAGTTCCCCACCAAGAAGGCCGCTCTCGATTGGTACCGGAGCGAGGAATACACAGAGATTCGCAAGCTCCGCGAGGGCGCCGCCCGAGCGACTCTCTACGTTGTGGACGGCGTCGACTGAGTTCGCTCGCCGGCGAGGAGTGAGCGCCGTGAAATTGACCGACTACGAGGCGCTGAGCTTCGACTGCTACGGAACCCTTATCGACTGGGAGGTCGGCCTCGCTGCAGTTCTCGGTCCTTGGGCGCGCTCGCACGGCTCGGACCTCGACGATGAGACGCTGCTGAGCGCTTACGCCGATCACGAAGCGCGGATCGAACGCGAGCATCCGGCGGACCCGTACCCCGACGTCCTGGCGGGCTGCCTGGAGGCACTCGGAAAACAGTTCGGTGTCGGCGTTTCGGCCCAGGAGGCACACAGCTTGGCTGTGTCTATTGCGGACTGGCCCGCGTACGACGACTCACATGACGCTCTCGTCACCCTCGCCGGGCACTTCAAGCTCGTGATCCTCTCCAACGTCGACCGCCAGTCGTTCGCGGCAAGCAACCGGCGCCTGGACGTTGTCTTCGACATGATCCTGACCGCGGAGGACATCGGCTCCTACAAGCCGGCTGCCCGCAACTTCGAAGTGCTCTTGGGTAAGACTGCCGGACTCGGAATCGCGCAGGGCAGGTTGCTTCATGTCGCTCAGAGCCTGTTCCACGACCACGTCCCCGCGAAACGCGCCGGACTTGCGACCGTGTGGATAAACCGTCGCCACGGACGTCCCGGCTGGGGCGCCACGCCGGCACCGCCGTGCGGAGTCAGACCGGACTGGGAGTTCAAGTCGATGGCTGAATTCGCGGCAGCAGTCGAGATCGAATCGCAGTCGCTTGGATAGTCACGCACCGCCGCGGTGACGAGGGCTCTCGACCCCGGTCGCTCACAATTCTGGGCGGCCGTCCCGGTCGGTACGGCGCCCACCCGCCGAGAATCTCGTGGAGCGGACAACGACGGCGTGGGATGAGTCCTGCTTGACGGCTTGCCTCTTGTTCAAGTGGCTTGCCAGTCACTGCGCGGAACAGGGAACGAATCGGTCGTCGTGTGCCCCGACGCCCGCTTCGGACACCGGATCCGGGCTACTGCTCCCAAGCAATGGCGCGCACTGGCGATCCGTCGATGCCGGTCAGGCGCAGGGGCAGAAACGCGAAGTGATAGAGCGCGCCGGGCTCGAGCTGCTCGAGACCGGTCA
>Ga0187884_10002986_pt1 | contig 13510 bp, 7 predicted proteins | sample June2016WEW_20_4_FD_132983 | JGI IMG/M metagenome (GOLD analysis project Ga0187884, IMG submission 132983) | Peatland microbial communities from SPRUCE experiment site at the Marcell Experimental Forest, Minnesota, USA - June2016WEW_20_40 | ecosystem: Environmental > Terrestrial > Soil >...
CCGCAGACCAGCGGCCTCGGCACCACCGTGCAGGCGGGCCAGACCGCGGCCTACACGCCCTTCCGCATCGACCACGATGAAAAGTTCAACCAGACCACCCACGCCCAGTACCAGCTCGGCAAGCGCGGCCCCTACGTCGGCTTCAACTGGCGTTACGACTCCGGCCTCGTCGCAGGCTCCGCGCCCTGCTACGGCACTCTGGCCTCCAACGACTGCCCGCAGTCAACCACCATTAACGGCCAGCCCGCCGTCTTCCTACAAGACGCCACCGGCGTCCCCTTCACCGCCGACCAGGAGGCCCAGGCCGGGTTTGCCTGCAACGGAGTCCGCGCCAGCCTCGGCCATCCCCTCCCCAGCGCCTGCCTCGTCTCGCAGTTCACCTCATCGCTCATCAGCATCCCCGCCCCCAACGCGGAGAACGACGACCACAACCCGCCGCGCATCGCCCCGCGCAGCCTCTTCGATCTCTCCTTCGGCGAAGACAACCTCCTCCGCCGCAAGACCACCGACAAACGCACCCTCTCCGCCTCCGTCACCATCGTCAACCTCACCAACAAGGTCGCCCTCTACAACTTCCTCTCCACCTTCTCCGGAACGCACTACGTCACCCCGCGTTCCATCACCGCCCAGCTCGCCTACCACTTCTAGTCGTTGGAAATGCAGACTCTTAGCAGCATCCGCATCCATGGCCATGCCAGGCCGCTCTGCCCTCTTTAATGAGGATGGGAATGGCTGCCAGTGCAGCCATCGAATCGAACCATGCGAGATGGAATGCGGCATTGACCGCGAGGCCAGCCAATGTGATGAACGCAATATAGGCGCACGTTGCGGACTGCACTGCATCGGCGGCTAGGGCTACATTCTTGCTGTGCCGGGCCTCGCGGCGCTTCAGTGCGGCCAGAACAGGCATGGCGATCAGCGCCGCAATGGTGATGGCCATGCCAGTACGGCTCGTTTCAGGCCGCAACCGCAGCGCCAATGACGCAACTGCAATTGCCGCAACCACCAACGCGAGCACAAGCAGCAGAACTCCGGCTGCGCGGCTGGCTCTTCGTTCCGAGATTGACATGCCCGGAATCCACTGCAATACCACAACGGTCGCGGACAGCAGCTCGACCAGGCTGTCGGAGCCGAAGGCCAACATCGCAGGGCTGTGGGACGTTACCGCCGCATAGACAGAGACGACGAACTCAACCAGCATCCATGCCAGCGTGACACCCTGCAACCAAAGCACCGCTGCACGCGGCTTGGGGGCGCGTACGGTGCCAGGCCCCGGAGGCTGAACCCCGATCTGTACAAAGTCTTCCATCTCGCTCCAGATATGATTTCAGGCTCTCAGCAAGGTCGCAAGCTAAGCAACTCGGCAAATCAGGCACTTCAGGTAGCTCGTCTCCGGCAGCGTCAATATTGCCGGATGGTCCGGCGCGGCGCCGCGCATCTCCAGTATCTGCACCCTCCGCCCCGCGTCCTCCGCCGCCGCACGCACCACGCCAGTGAACTCCTCCATCCCCACATGGTGCGAGCAGGAGCAGGTCACCAGCGTCCCACCCGGCAAAAGCATCTTTATCGCGCGCAGGTTCAGCTCCTTGTATCCGCGCAGCGCGCCCTCCGCCGCGCGTTTCGTCTTGGCAAACGCCGGAGGATCGAGAACGATCGAGTCGAACCGCTCGCCCGCCTCCGTGTAATCCCGCATCAGATCGAACGCATCCGCCTCGATCCAATCAACGCGCGCGGTCAGGCCCGGATTCAGCGCCAGGTTCCGGTCCGCAACCTCCAGCGCCGCGCGGCTCGCATCCACGCCCGTCACGCGCCCGCACGCCCGCGCCAGATGCAGCGCAAACCCGCCCTGATAGGTACACACATCGAGAGCGCGCCCACGCGCCCACTTCGCCGCAGCCGCATAGTTCAACCTCTGGTCCAGAAACGCCCCCGTCTTCTGCCCTGCTGCTGCGTCGAAGTGGAAGCGCACTCCATTGATGGTGAAGAACGTCTTCAGCGCCGCCTCGCATCCCTCGCGCACAAACAACGGTTCCTCCGGCGCCGGCTCCAGCCGCTCCAGCTCGCGCACCCGCGCGTCCGGGCGCTCCACCACCGTCCGCACCCAGGCCTGCTCCGCCAGCACCTCGGCCAGCGCCGCGCGCACGTCCTCCTGCGCTGTCCCCTGCGTCAGCAGTTGCACCACCACCAGGTCGCCGTAGCGGTCCGCCACGATCCCCGGCAGCTCGTCCGCCTCCGAGAAGACCAGCCTGCAAGCGTTCGTCTTGTACACCGCCGCATTCGTCTCTCCCGGCGCATCGCCGGCGCCAGTCCCCGAAAACGCCTCCGCAGCCACTTGCTCCCTAAGCCGGATCGCCGTCTGCAGCCGCTCCCTCACCTCGCCGAGATACTCCGCCCGCCCCACTCCCACTCGACGCGACACCATCCGCAGCGCAATCTCCGACGCATCGCTGTACAGCGCCGTTCCCAGCGGAACTCCCCGCCCGTCGGCCACGCCAACCAGCGCCCCGCCAGCCAACTCCGCAGGCTGCAACCGCTCCACATCCGACCGGTACACCCAGAGATACCCTGCCCTCAGCCGCTCGGCCGCGCGCCGCGAGATTCCCGCCACAACTCCTGTCCCACTCGCCTCGAAGATCATTCCTCATCCTCGCACAGCGGGACGCGTTAGAGGGCGGCGAGCAGGCCTCTGGGCCGCAATCCTGAGATCTTTCGCAGCACAAACAGATGGCCCGCGTCGAGTTGCCGGCGCGGGCCCATTGTGGAAAACGTCCCCTTGAATTGTAGTCGCTACCAGAGTTTCGGTTATGCCTTCCCGCGCCTGCGGCGCATAACGGCAACCGCGCCCAGAAGTCCGGTCCCAAGCAGAATCAGGCTGGCTGGCTCAGGAGCGGATGCGGAAGGAGGCGGGTCCGTCATAAATATCTGGGGCTCGCTGCCAGGGGGGTAGTCGCCGTCCGGGATGTACACGATGTCATTCGCGAAGTAGCTGGACGGCAGCGTGGGAGCAATGCTGAGTGCCTCCGCGGCCATGGCCTGGGCATTTGCATTAAGAGCGCCATCGGTGTTGGCGTACGTCAGCGAGGGGTCCATAATGCTCCAGATGGCGAACTGGATATCGGCAGTCTGTTGGTTCCAGTCAGTGGCGGGATACTGGTTATAGAGGTACGCGTCGGCAAGATAGTCCAACCCCGACTCGCCGTCGATCATGTCGGTGGGGGCGATGGTCGACACGTTGATGGAGGTCACATCCCAGGGCTGTTCAAAGCTGACGTCGCGATCAAAGTTGAGGCACGACATATCCACGTAGCTGGTGGTGCCGTTCGGGCCGTCAACTTGGAATATGTACGGGTAGACGAACTCGTAGTCTTCGGCTTGGCCGCTGAACCCGGTCATTGTAAGGGTGTCGGCATAGCTCGCACGTGAAACTACGAAGACAAGGGAGAATATCAACGCAATTACAACAGTTTTTAATCGCATGGTGAATCTCCTGGGGACCGGATTGCAACCAACGTGCAGTAAACCAGCGGTCTAAGCTCTAAACAATCTCTTTGTATACTGGCGTCTCTTGGGCATCTCGTATCGAACAACTGTGCCGTTTCGCGACAGGCTTGCGATCCATCATAACCGGCAAGCGGGAATGCTCTAGTCCCCCCCTTGCTGCTAATATAGAGCTTCCAATGCTGCTGAGGAAGCAATTAATGGTAATCAAACCATTTTGTTTCTTCCCCTTGGGAATAGGTTACTCGCGGGCGGCGGGCCGAGTTACCTTTGAGCTGCATCCTCTGTTTCCAGGCCGCAACCAAGCTCGTCAGGAGAAACCTTCCATCGCTCGCCCGTCCGCGACATCCCGAGTTTGCTTGGAACATATTAATTTAGATGAAGAGACGGGAAGGAAAGTTGTGGCCGCAACCAAATAAAATCCGCCGCGTCCCGCACCCGGTCGTAAACATGAGTTCCGCTGGCCTGCCCTCATGCGCTCTGCCGCCCGCCGCGCCCCCCCCACAGCCGTTGCTTCACTCGCCTCGCAGCTCCCCATTCCTCATCCTCAAACAGCGCGGCGCCGCAGCGGCCGGCGGGCAGATCCCACGCTACAAACCTGCGATCGGCTGCATCGCAAACAGCGGGCCCGCGTCGAGTTGCCGGCGCGGGCCCATGGTGAAAAACGTCCCCTTGAATCGTAGTTCCCTTGCAGAGTTGCAGCTAAGCCTTCCTGAGCTTGCGGCGCATCAGGCCGACCGTGCCGAGCAGCCCGGTCCCCAGCAGGATCAGGCTGGTTGGCTCTGGAGTGATTGCGGCTGGAGGAAGCGGGTCCGTCATAAAGAGCTGGGGCTCGCCGCCGTTGGGATAGCTGTCGCTGGGAATGAAGACATTGTCATTCGCGAAGGTACTGGAGGGCAGGGTGGGGGCCACTCTGAGGGCCGCTGCGGCCAGGGCCGCGGCATTGGCGTCGAAGCCGCTCTCACCAGCGACGTCGGTCGGGTCCATGATGCTCCAGATGGCGAACTGGATGTCGGAGGTCAGTTGCGCGTTCCCAATGGCGGCGGCGTACTGGTTATAGAGGTACGCGTCGGCAAGAAAGTCCGTTCCGGACTCGCCGTCGATGACGGCCGTGGGGCTGATGGACGCGACGCTGATGGGGTTCGCATTCCACGACTGCCCGATGCTGACTTCGCGGTTGAAGTTGAGGCAGGACATATCGACCAGCGTGCTGGTGCCGCCCGGCCCTGTCACCGTGAAGAGGTAGGGATCGACGTACACACCGTCGGTGTTTTGGCCGCCTACTCCGCTCAGCGTGAGGCTGTCGGCAAAGCTGACACGAGAGATCAGGCAGACAAGGGAGAGGGTCAGGAAAACTACGGCAGTCTTTAATCGCATATTGGAACTCCTGGGGATCATATTGCAACCAAGTGCGGCAATCGGTGCTCTAACTGTTTTTTTAACTTGTACCGGTTTACTGAGGCCGTCTCCGTGCTGAATGCCTCTCCGGTTCGCATCAGAATTCTTAAGCAGTCTTAATCGGCAATCGGGAATGACTCAATCCCATACCCTCAATATAGGAGATGAGTCGCCATATTGGAAGCTATTAATGGTAATCAAACCATTATGTTTCAGGCCCTCGGGAATCGGTTACTCGCGGGCGGCGGGGCGAGTTACTTTTGATCTGCAACTTTATTTGGTCCGCATCGTCTAATCCGGCCGGCTTGGCGCGCGCATTCGCAGTCCCGCGGAAGATGCACTGCAATTGCGGCAACGCCCCCGTCCGCAAGCCTGCCGGTCTGCGCGGTTGAAAGCAGGTCCGCGGACGGCAGACCGGCAACCCGCAACCGGCACTCGACAACCGCTGCATCGCGTTCCGGTCCAGCCGCGATTGAGCGGCAAGCGCTCTTCAACGTGCGCTCGGCTCGATCGCGGCCGGCATTTCCTGCATGGCCGATGTGCCTCGCAGGTGCGCGAATGCAAGCGAGAGTCCTTGCGCAATGCAGGACCCCGGCCGCAACATCCAGTCCCTGTGGACGCAGCTAAATTATTCGCGCGCGGTCGCGTCCTTTCGCCATTTCGCCCCGTCTGTATCAATAGGTTCCAGACGGACTTGAGATGGTCGGAAGGACGAAGCGATGAGAGTTATATTCCGGACAGCCGTGGTTGTTGCAGCGTGTTTCCTGTTGACTTCAGGTTCGCACGTGCAGGCCCAGAGGGGCGGCGGCGGACAGATGGGCGGACAGGGCGGCGGACGCGGCGGTTTTGGCGGCGGCGGCTTTGGCGGAGGCCAGATGGGCCCGCCGGTTCAGGGTACGGTAACCGCCGTGACCGCCGATCATCTCACCCTCAAGACCCAGGCCGGCGATTCCTACGATGTCACCGTCACAGCCACCGCCCGCATCATGAAGGCAGGCCAGCCAATCAAGCTCAGCGATGTGAAACCGGGCGACGAAGTGACGGCCAGGGGAACGGTGGACGCCACAAAGAAGACCGTACAAGCCATGATGCTGACCGACGTCGACGCTGCAGTGCTCGCCAAGGCCATGGAGAACTTGGGCAAGACTTACATCATCGGCCGCATCACTGCAATCGATGCGGACAATCTCAAGCTCACCGTAATGCGCTCCGACAAAGTAAGCCAGACGATCGCACTCGATGACGGCACCTCATTCCAGCGCGGCACGCGCGGCGTTGAGGCGGACGTTGTAGCAGCCGGCGCTTTGGGCGGCGGTGGAATGGGAGGCATGATGGGCGGCGGCCGTGGAATGGGCGGCGGCAGACAGGGAGGCGGCGCACAGCCTGCCCTGCCGCCACCGGAGAACATCACTCTCGCGGACATTAAGGTTGGCGATTCGGTGATGGCCACCGGAACTCTGAAGAACGGCACATTCAGCGTGCTCAAGATGGGCGTCTCCGAACCGGCAGCGCCCGGCGCGGCAGGACGCAGCGGCCCAGGCAATCGGCCGGCCCCTGCGGCGTCGGATGAGCAACCCCCCGGTCCACCCCCCGGATTGCCACCGATTGTTTCAACGCAATAAGCAGCATCTAAGGATTGAGCGTGCCGATTGGGAAACTGCTTTGTCTTGGCAAGTGCGTGGAGTTGATGTGGAGTTGTTTTCGAGGGGCAGGAAATAACTCCTGCATTGCGGTTGATTGCCGATGAGCAGCATAGTGCTAGCTGATCTGCTTCGGGTCTTTCAGGTTTTTCATGGGAGTGTAACTGTGCGGCGAGTTGATGCGATAAGGCGGTTTGCGGTTCTTGCAGCGAGTGCGGCGGTCCTGTCCGGCGCCTGCGATTTTGGCGCGAAGGCCCTGGCGCAGGCGGCCCAGCCCGCTGCTACCCAGGCTCCGGCTGCACAGGCTCCGGCCACCCCAGCTCCGCAGGCCCCAACTGCAGCGGCGCCGTCCGCTCCCGCTGCGCAAACCCCCGCGGCCCCGCCAGCCCCGGCATCTGTGGCAGTTGCGCCGGTTGTGGCCGCGGAACCGCAGGGTGGAACCATCCAGGGCACGGTGAAGGCCAGCGGAGTTCCCCTGCCCGGCGTCGCGGTCACCGCAACCAACACGCTGACCGGGAAGAAGTACGCAACCACGACGGACATCAACGGCGCATTCCAGATGGCGGTGCCGCGCAACGGCCGCTACGTCGTCAAGACCGACCTCACCGGATTTGCCTCCGTAACCCAGGAGGTTGTGGTGAACGCCTCCAGCCAGAACGGCGGCCTGCCCACGCAGACTGCGGAGTTCAAGGTGGACCTCGCCTCGCGGGTCGCGCCGGAGCCAACGCAGACGGCCACGGCGGCCGCCGGCAGGACCGCAACAGCCCCCGGCGCAGGACGGGCCGCGCCAGCCGCTGGCGGCGCCACCTCTGGCACTGTCGCCAGGGTGGGACGAGGCACACAGGCTCTGGCAGTCCAGAGCAGTGACGAATCGGACCTGACCGACGCAAGTACAAGCGAGGAGAGCACGGACACAGAACTGCCATCGCTGGGCGATGTGGGGGCCGACAATTCATCGGCATCGGAGAATGAATCCATCGCGGTCACAGGAGTGCAGGGCCAGATCAACGGCCTCGCCACCTTCAGCCAGGAGGACCTGCAGAACCGCATTCAGGACATGCAGCGCAACGGATTTAACAATGGAGACATCGCCGGCACGCTCAGCGGAGTCATGCAGACCGGGACCTTCGCCCCCGGCCCCGGTGGCCCCGGCGGAGGCGGCCCCGGCGGAGGAGGCCCCGGTGGCGGTGGCTTTGGTGGGGGCGGTGGCGGCGGAGGCGGCTTCGGCGGTGGCGGCGGAGGCGGCTTCGGCGGTGGTGGCGGACGCGGCGGAGGCGGCGGCTTCGGTGCTGGCGGAGGCTTTGGCGGAGGCTTCGGCGGATTCCGTGGTCAGAACCCCAACGCATGGCATGGCACCTTCGCCTACACCGGCGCGGACAGCGCGCTCAATGCAACTGCCCGTTCGTTTACGGGAACTCCGATCGTGAAACCGCAGTCGGACCGCAACACGCTGATCGCCAGCTTCACCGGCACGCCCTACATCCCCGGCTGGATCAAGGCCAACCCCAAGCAGTTCCTCTTCCTCAGCGTGCAGGAGACGCGCAACTCCAACCCCTCCACCTCGCAGATCATCGTGCCCACCCCGGCGCAGCGCCTTGGCGATCTCACCCCGGCATTCCAGGCCCAGCCAACCTATGGCATCCCCGTCTACGACCCGAATACCGGGCAGCCCTACGGCAATACGGGCTGCGATCCCGGTATTCTGAATTACGATTCCTCCCCGTCGATGTGCATTCCGGTAGCTGAGATCAACCCCGCCGCTAAGGCGCTGATGAGCACCTACTACCCACTGCCCAACATCACGCCAAACTCTCTGTACGACAACTACCAGGCCAACTTCCCCGGCACCTCGCACTCCTCGCAGCTCTCGGCGCGTTACAACCGCAGCTTCGGCGCCGCGCCAACGCGCGGTGGGCGAGGCGGCTTTGGCGGCGGCCGCGGAGGCGGCGGGGGCGCGGGAACCAGAGGGCAGAACCGCAACGCTCCGCCTGTCCTGCGCCAGAGCATCGCCGAGAACTTCGCCTACTCGCACTCGGCCAGCGCAAACTCAAACTTCTCGCCCCTGCTCGGAGGCTCCTCCGCAACCAACGGATACAGCCTCTCCAGCGCCTACACCGTTGGCTACGGGCGCATCAACAGCTCGGCCACGTTGAGCTGGAGCCGTTCGTCCAGCAACACCCTCAACTACTTCACCAACGGCCCCGTCAATCCCGCATTGCAGCTCGGGTCCGGGATCGAAGTCGGCAATCCCTCCATCTATGGCAACCCCTTCTACTTCGGCGTCCCGTCGATCGGCATGTCTGGAGTCACCGGAGTCGCCGGCCTCAGCGACACCACGCCCAGCAGCAGCATCAACCAGACCATCAGCTTCTCCGACTTCGTCAGTTGGAGCCACAAGAAGCACAACATGCGCTTCGGCCTCGACTTCCACCGCGTTCACAACGACTCTATCGGTGGCACCAACGTCCTCGGCTCCTTCACCTTCTCCGGCTTCGTCACCCAGGCCGCTGCACCGCCAGCCTGCACGCCAAACAACAATCCCATCGGTCCCGCCAATCCGAACCCCACCTGCGCAAACGGCTCCTCGGTCGCCGACTTCCTCCTCGGTCAGCCGCAGCAGAGCAAGATCACCGCCAGCCCCAACAAGATCTACCTCCGCGGCAACTCCTGGGACTGGTACGCGCAGGACGACTGGCGCGCCAAATCCAACTTCACCGTCAGCTACGGCCTGCGCTGGGAGTACTTCTCGCCCTATGAAGAGAAGGACGACCGCATGGTCAATCTCCAACTCACCGGCAGCGGCTCCACTCTTGCCATCCAGAACGTCTGCCCCAACCCCACCACCGGATGCCAACTCACGGCCAGCCAGTTTGGCACGCCGGCCACGCTGGTCAACCCGGACAAGTCGATGTTCTCGCCGCGCGTCGCCATCGCCTGGTCGCCCAAGTTCAAGTGGACCAAGAACACGGTCGTCCGCTCCGGCTACGGCATCAACTACAACACCGGCGCGTACTCCAGCTTTGCCAAGAACCTCTCCTTCCAGCAACCATACGCAACCACACAGACCAACACCCTCAACAGCGCCGGCAGCCCCACCAGCTGCACCCGGGCGAACATGTCGTGGAACACGGTCTACCAGAACTCCACCGGATATAACTGCTCCACCCAGACCACGCAGAGCAACTTCGGCGTCGATCCCAACTACCGCCTCGGCATGGTGCAGTCCTACAACCTCGGCATCCAGCGCACCCTCCCGCAGGGCATCGTGCTGAACATCGACTACATCGGGGCCTACGCCGGCAACCTCGACATCGTGCGCGTGCCCAACCGCAACGCCACGGGCGTCCTCAACCCCAACTCCGTCCAGTTCAGCTACGAGGACTCGCTCGGCTTCCAGCGCTCCAACGCGCTCTCTGTCAGCGCCCGCGAGCGCATGCACAAGGGCGTCTCGCTGCAGGCCGCCTACACCTACTCGCACTCCATCGACGACGCCAGCTCGGTTGGAGGTAGTGGAAATTACACCGCGCAGGACGACACGAACCTCGCCGCCGAGGAGAGCAACTCCAGCTTCGACCATCGCCAGTCGCTCAACGTCAGCTTCATCCTCGAGCCGCCCTTCGGCCCCAACCGCGCCTTCCTCAACAAGGGCGGCATCTGGGCGCATGTCCTCGACGGCTACTCCATCAGCGGCACCTTCACCACCTCCACCGGCGGCTTCGCCTCGCCGCAGTACACAGGAACGTCCGCCGAGCTTGAAGTGGGCGCAAATTACCTGCGGCCCAACCGCGTACCCGGCCAGCCCATCAAGGGCGCGGGAACGCGGACCCAGTGGTTCAACACCGCCGCATTCACCGTGCCGGCCGCCGGATTCTACGGCACCGCCTCGCGCAACTCCATCCAGATGCCGGGAACGCTCTCCGTCAACGGCTCGCTCTCGCGCACCGTCAGCTTTGGCGGAACGCGCAGCTTCGAGGCCCGCATCACCGCAAACAACGCCTTGAACACCGTGCAGTACTCGGGCGTAAACACCACGCTCAACTCCTCCAGCTTCGGCCAGGTCAACGGCGCCGCGGGCATGCGCTCGTTCAACTACACCGCACGATACAGGTTCTAAAACAGTTGTGATTTGCAAGTTATGAGTTGTAAGTACAGAAGCAGCAGCGATGAAGGAGACGGCAATGCGACGAGCGATAGCGGCAATTTTGGTGGCGGGAATGGCGGTTTCGCCGGCGGGGCTGCCGGTCCCGGCCATGGCGCAGATCGCCGTGGCGAAGCAGACGACGGTTGAAACCCTCAAGGTGAACGCAGAGACCGTCCTCACCAACGTCGTTGTGCGCGATAAAAAAACCGGCGCCGTCGTCAAGGACCTCAAGGAGTCCGACTTCACCGTCTCCGAGGACAAGAAGCCGCAGCGCATCATCAGCTTCGACTACCAGAATGTAGACGAGGCCGTAACTCTGGCCGAGGCCACCACCGTCTCCGGCGCCACCGCCACCAAGAAGAAGACCATCGCGGACCTGGTGAACAACGACTTTGCCGCAAAGCCGGACGAGCTGAAAAACCGCCGTCTCATCGTCATGTTCTTCGACCTCAGCAGCATGCAGCCCGAGGACATCACCCGCGCCGTCGACGCGGCAAAAGACTACATCAATAACAAGATGGCCCCGGCCGATCTCGCCGCATCCGTCAGCCTCGTCGCCAGCCTCAGCATGGACCAGGACTTCACCAACGACAAGTCCGCCCTGCTGGCCGCCGTCAGCAAGTACGACGGCACCGACAGCTCCGGCTTCGCCGAGGGCAGCGAGGGCACAGACACCTCCTCCGCCTCCGACGACTCCTCCAGCTTCACCGCCGACGACAGCGAGTTCAACGCCCTCAACACCGACCGCCAGTTGTACGCCGTCCGCACCGTATGCAAGGCAATGGCAAAGGTGGAGCAGAAGAAGAGCATGTTGTACTTCTCCGGCGGCCTCACCAAGCAGGGCATCGAGAACGAGGCCAGCATCCGCTCCGCCACCAACGAGTGCGTCAAGGACGACACGGCGCTGTATGCGGTGGACATTCGCGGCCTGCAGGCCCTCAACCCCGTGGGCGACGCCTCCCAGGGCAGCCGCCGCGGCACCGGTGCATACAGCGGCGCATCCATGCAGGGCCAGCTCAACTCCAACTTCAGCTCGCAGGAGACCCTCGGCACCCTCGCCTCCGACACCGGCGGCAAGCTCTTCACCGACTCCAACGACTTCGCCCCCGCCTTCCAGCAGGTGCAGCACGACACCGAGGCCTACTACATCGTCGGCTACCGCTCCACCAACACCAGACGCGACGGCACCTACCGTCATCTCACCATCACGCTCAAGGACCATCCCGACGCCAAGCTGGAGTACCGCCCCGGCTACTACGCCCCGGCCGACTTCCAGCACGCCAAGACCGAGGACCGCGAACTCGCCCTCACCGAGCAGATGCGCAGCGAGCTCCCCGCCACCGACGTCGCCGTCTACCTCCAGGCCCTCTACTTCCGCCTGGCCGACGGCAAGTTCTACATCCCCATCTCCGTGGTCGTCCCCGGCTCCCAGATCCATGTCACCACCGTCAAGGACAAAGACAAGGCCACCATCGACTTCCTGGGCCAGGTCAAGAACGCCCAGAACATCGCGGTCGGCCAGGTGCGCCAGACGGTCAACCTCGCCGTCGTTGCCAACCAGCAGGTGCAGAAGAAGAACGTCCAGTACTCCACCGGATTCACCCTCGCCCCCGGCAAGTACCACCTCAAGTTCGTCGTGCGCGAGAACCAGACCGGCAGCATGGGCAGCTTCGAGACCGACATCCAGGTCCCGGACATGAAGAAGATGCCGCTCAAGCTCAGCTCCGTCGTCATGAGCAGCCAGCGCACGCCCAACACCGTGAAGAAGTCGATCGACCCATTGGTGCGCGACGGCCAGGAGTGGGTGCCCAACGTCCCCCATGTCGTTCGCCAGGACCAGCATCTTTACTTCCTCTACGAGGTCTACAGCCCCACCCAGGACAAGGACTCCACCGCCGCGCCCGCCACCGCCGCCACCACCCCCGGCCTCACCAAAAAGGAGGCCGTCCCCGTCCGCGTCCTCACCAGCATCGAGTTCCTGCTCGGCGGCGTCAAGGTCTATGAGACCCCCATGGTCGAGGCCACAGCCATCAACATCCCGGAGCGCGATGCCGTCAGCTTCCAGTTCGATGTCCCGCTCGCCGGCCTCAAGCCCGGCACCTACGTCTGCCAGGTCAACGTCATCGACGACGCCGGCGGCAGCTTCACCTTCCCCCGCATGGCCCTGCGCATCACCCCCGCCGCCGCGCCCTCCGCAACCGCAACCCCGGTGGCCGCCGTTCCTCCCGCCACTTCACGCTCAACAGCACCCACCCTCTAAACCAAGAGTGGACTCATTCCGGATAATCCGAGGATGAGTCCACCCAATCGAGTTTCTTTGGCATGTTGGTCACGCGAGCGACGACCCAGGCTGCTCTAACGAGTCTGCTCGGTCTCGAAGTCTGTCGGGAACAGGGTTCGAGCTACATCGTTCGAATCCTGTTCCGAAACACGATCCTCAGTTGGCTACAGGTTGAGTGAGGGGGCGTTGAAGGTTCGAGCTACATCGTTCGAATCCTGTTCCGAAACACCCTTAGAAGTTCTCCGGTTCGCCGGCCAGGTCGAGGTCCTCGTCGTCGTCTTCCTCGTCGTCGTCGAAGTCGCCGAAGCTGGCCGCGAGAGTTGCTGCCGGAAGCACCGAAGTCGGCCCAGGCTGTGGATTGCCCTGCTCGTCGATCTTCATGCCCAGCGAGAGCCCCATCTGCGCCAGGATCTCCTTGATCTCATTCAGGCTCTTGCGTCCGAAGTTCTTGGTCTTCAGCATCTCGGCTTCGGTCTTCTGGATCAGTTCGCCGATGGTGGCGATGTTGGCGTTCTTCAGGCAGTTGTAGCTGCGCACGGAGAGTTCCAGCTC
>Ga0187884_10002994_pt1 | contig 13472 bp, 9 predicted proteins | sample June2016WEW_20_4_FD_132983 | JGI IMG/M metagenome (GOLD analysis project Ga0187884, IMG submission 132983) | Peatland microbial communities from SPRUCE experiment site at the Marcell Experimental Forest, Minnesota, USA - June2016WEW_20_40 | ecosystem: Environmental > Terrestrial > Soil >...
GAACGCCGGGACCACCCGACGGTTCGTATCTCGCCCGACCTCCCGGTGTGCGAAGAATGTCTTCGCGAACTGTTCGATCCTGCGAATCGCCGCTATCAATATCCATACATCAATTGCACCAACTGCGGCCCGCGCTACACCGTCATCCTCGCGTTGCCGTACGATCGGCCAAACACCACCATGAAGGCGTGGCCGCTAGACGCCTACTGCGACGCCGAGTATCACGATCCCTCAAACCGCCGCTTTCACGCACAGCCGGTCGCTTGTCCTGATTGTGGGCCGCATCATCTGCTAAGAGACGAACACAGCACGACGCTCACCGATGACGAAGCTATTCGCCGCACTGCCAAAGTTCTGCGCGATGGCAAGATCGTCGCAGTGAAGGGGCTCGGCGGTTATCACCTCTCTTGCGACGCGCAGAACGCCGTCGCGGTTAGCGCGATGCGCGAGCGCAAGTATCGGAAGGAAAAACCGTTCGCGGTGATGGTGAAGGATGTCGAGGCCGCGCGGACGCTGATCGAAATATCGCAGGAAGCCGAGACCCTGCTCACTTCGACGGCGCGCCCCATCGTTCTGGCGAAGGCCCACGTCGAATTGCCGGGCGTTGCGCCGGACACCAGCGAACTCGGTGTCATGCTGCCCTACACTCCGTTGCATCATCTTTTGTTCGCAGCGGGCGCGCCGGACGTGCTGGTTATGACCAGCGCCAACCGCTCCAGCGAACCCATCGCTTACGAAGATGCGGACGCCTTCGACCGCCTCTCGGGTGTGGCCGATGCCTATCTCGTCGGTGAACGTCCCATTGCGCGGCGCGTTGACGATTCCGTCGCTCGCGTGGGAGCTTTTGGACCAGGAATTCTGCGGCGCTCGCGCGGATACGCTCCTGGCGCAGTAGCGACGCTGCCCGTCGACCGACCCATGGTCGCCGTGGGCGCCGACCTTAAGAACACGGTAACGCTGGTCGTGGACGGCCAGGCCTTCGTCAGCCAGCACATCGGCGATCTCGATCACTACCAGTCATACCAGGCATTCCAGGAAACCATCCGCGATCTCATTTCGATGTACGACGTGAGCTGGAATGATCTGATCGTCGTGCACGACGCGCACCCGCAGTACCTTTCGACAACATACGCGCTGGGCTTGCCCGCTGCGGAAAAAATCGCGGTGCAACATCATCGCGCTCACCTCGCCTCCGTGCTGGCTGAGCATGGCGCATGGAATGAGCGGGTGCTGGGCGTCAGCTTCGATGGTACCGGCTATGGCGACGACGGCAGCATCTGGGGTGGAGAATTCTTCATCGGTAGTCTGCGCGGAGGTTTCGAACGCGTTGCCCATCTGCGGCGCGGAAGTCTACCGGGAGGCGACGCCGCCGCGCAGCACCCCGTGCAAGCAGCGGCGGGATTCCTGGCGCAAGTCGATGGCTTACCCGACCTCACGGCTGAGCCATTTAACTTCACTCCCCGTTATCGACAGGCAATGGCACTCGTAAACAAGCAGGTACGCAGCTTTGCGACCACTTCTGTCGGCCGCCTCTTCGACTCAGCTGCCGCCTTACTCGGCTTCACCCGTGGCATCACGTATGAAGGTCAAGCGGCCATGTGGCTTGAGGATTTGGCCCGGGGCGCTGGCGTCTCCGATGCGTACCCGTTCCCCTTCGCCGATAACGAACTCGACTTCCGACCCATGCTGCTCGCGGTCGCTGAGGATCGCATGCGCGGCCGGTCGCCAAACGAAATCGCACGCGCCTTTCAGTTAGGCGTGGCTACCGGGCTGAACAGTGCGGTCAGGGCCCTTTGCAAACAGTGGGATGTAGACACGGTCGTCCTGTCCGGTGGCGTCTTCCAGAACGACCTTCTCCTTTGCGATCTCCGCACCCTGACTGCCGAAAAAGGGCTGGAACTTTGGACCAATCGCGCCGTCCCGCCCAACGATGGAGGAATCAGCCTGGGGCAGGCATCGTTAGCGGAATTTGTTGCCAGGACGCACCCCAAGTGACGCTTTGGCGCGGTTCGAATGGCCAAGCGGGTACAATGAATCGTTCATATGTTTGCAATCTTTCTGGATACGGCCGGCGCCGGGCAGGCTGAACACGCCCTGCGGCACCTGTTGTGGTACATAGCTATCTTCGGTTCCTTCACCTCCACGGTGTTTCTGGGGATGGTGTTGGTAGCCGTTTTTCGCTATGTGCGAACATCGCGCAAACTTCAGCAGCAAGCGCTCGCTGTCCCGCCGCGAGACCTGCCGCCAGTCACAGTCCTGAAACCAGTGCACGGTCTGGAACTCCGCTTGGAAGAGACGCTGGAAAGCTTCTTCCTGCAGGATTACCCCGACTTCGAAATCATCTTCGGTGCCCGCAGCTCCGATAACGAGGCCCTGGCCGTCGTCGAGAAACTTCGCGCCCACTATCCGAATGTCCGGACGAAGGTGGTCATCTCAGGCGACCCCTCGTGGCCCAACGCGAAGGTTTTTTCGCTGGCAAAAATGATCGCCTCCAGCGACAACGATTACTTTGTCATCAGCGACAGCGACATCCTGGTAGGACGCGACTTCCTGCGCAATGTCACCCCGCCGCTACTTGAGCCCAAAGTAGGACTGGTGACGTGCCTCTACCAAGGCATTCCTGCCCCCGAATTCTGGTCGCGGATGGAAGCCATCGGCATGTCGGTCGAGATGCCTGGCGGCGTCATGGTCGCCGATATGGTCGACGGCATGAAGTTCGCGCTGGGCGCTGCGATGGCCGTTCGGCGCGACGCCATCGAAGCCATCGGCGGCATTCGCGAAACCGCGGATTTCTATTCTGACGATTTCGTGCTCGGCAATCTGATCGATGCGGCAGGGTTCCGCGTGGTGCTCTCGCACTACATCGTCGGACACGTTCTGTCGGCCTGCTCGCTGCGACGCACCTTCGGCGACCAGTTGCGCTGGATGAAGAGCACGCGCTATTCGCGTCCCTGGGGCCATGTCGGCTCGGGGCTCACCTACGCTGTGCCCTTCGGTCTATTGGCGCTGCTGCTGGGCTTCGGACATCAGGAGCATCACGTCGCGCTGGGCGTTGGGCTTTTCGCCATGGCGTGGGTGAATCGTATGTTGCTGTCCCTGATCGTGGGATGGGGCATCATCCGCGATCCGCGCTGTCTTTGGTTTTGCTGGCTGTATCCGGTGCGCGACCTGCTGGGCTTTTTCACCTGGCTTGGGAGCTTTACCGGCAACAAATTCTTGTGGCGCGGCGAACCCTACCGGTTTGGCGAGGCCGGGCGGATCACCCCGGTGGCGCGATCGATCGAGTTCGAGCGCGACCGCGTTCCGCAAGCCCACGACTGACCAACTCACACAAATAGATTTGCCCGCGTCACTTCGAGCGGTTGGTCAACCAGCGGCTCAACGGTCTCAATGAAGTGCACGGTATGCGGCAGCGCGGCGTGAATCTCAAACGCGGCTTCGTCCCGCCAGCGCGAGTGAATGTAGAACAGCCGCGCATCGCGCGTAGACCGGTAAGCATGGATCGCGATGCAGCCCCGCTCTGGGCGTGAGGCAGCCACGACTTCGGCCAGCGCATGCTCAAGTGCGCCCTGATTCCCCTCAAGGGCGTGAAAACGGGCAAAGATGAACAGTTCCATAGCTGTCTCGCTCGTTGACCTAGACCGGCTCCAGTTTCCCCTTCCGCAATTTGAACCGCAACCCACGCCACACCACGGTGTTCCCAAAGTAACTCGCAACCCACACAGCGAGCGCAACGAAATCGCGCAGCGGCAGTAGCCAGATATCGCGCAGCAATTGCCGATCGTCGAGAACTCCCCTGCCAATAACAATCGCTGAGGCGAAGCGGGCCACCGCCGCAATCGCCAAGATTCCCCACGTCGACCAGCTAAATGGGCACGCGAGCACTGCCAGGATGGCCCACGCAAATCCGAAGGTCACGATCAGGCCGAAATATTGGGCGCTCCGCCTATCTTTTACATTGCGAGCCCAGCGCATCTGATGCAGCCAGAAACCGCGGAAGTCGTAATTCGGCAGAGCAGTCTCAACGATCGGGCCAGACAGCTGTACCGTGAACCCGGAAGCAGCAATCCGCGCACCCAGTTCGTAATCATCTCCGAGATAATCGGCCAGCTGTGCAAGCCCGCCAATCTTCCCGATAGCGGTTTTTGTCGTGGCCATGGTCGCACCTAAGCCGAATCGGATGCCACCTTCCATCGCGCGGGCGAGCAGCACTCCGCCGGCGAAGTCGCTGCTGAGTCCCAGTGCTTCGAGCTTCGACCACAGCGTGTCCCCGGCGACTGCGCGATACAGCGTCGTCACCATACCGACGTTAGAATCGGCGAACGGCGTCATCACGCGCCGCAGATAGTCGGGCGGCACAACAATGTCACTGTCATTGATAAGGATGTGCTCGTAACGGGCGTGCGGCAGCATCTGCGCCAAGGTGCTGACCTTTCCATTCAGGCCGAGCACCTGGGGACACTCGATGACCTGCAGCTTCGCATGTGGAAATCGCTCCTGCACCTGATTCACGACGGCCACTGCCGGGTCTAGGCGATCGTTCACGCCGAACAGCATCTCGTACTCGGGATAGTCGAGCGTAAAATGGCTGACGAACGCCGCGAACATATGCGGGTCGGTACCCTTCAGCGACTTCAAAATGCTGACCGAAGGAGCAAAATCAGACGTGACGACCTTCCTGGATTCCGTGCGGTAGCGAAGTGCCGCCCACATGCTGAGGACGAAATAGGCCGTCCCGGCCAGACCTAACAGGCCGCAGACTGCGGCGACGAGAGTGGAGATCACAGACACGCGCGCCGGTTCAGAGTAGCAGACTGGAACCGGTAAAACCCGAATCCCTATTGGCAGCCCGCTGCCGAATTTCATTACTTTGGCGCTTGGGCTCAGTTGGCGGCCCGGTTTATGATGTTGACGGGTACTATCCAAGGGAACTCGTTCATGATTAACGGTAAACGCGTAGCCGTGGTGATGCCGGCCTACAATGCCGAACTCACACTGGAAGCGACAGTGCGGGAGATCCCCGACCTGGTGGACATTCGCATTCTGGTCGACGACTACAGCAAGGACAAGACGGTGGAGCGCGCCAAGAAGCTGGGGCTGCTCGTCTTCGTCCACGACAAAAACTACGGCTACGGACGCAACCAGCAAACCTGTTATCGAGAAGCGCTGGCCGCCGGTGCCGATGTCGTCATCATGGTCCACCCCGATTACCAGTACACCCCGTTACTGATCACCGCCATGGCCAGCATGGTGGCCTATGACGTTTACGACGTCGTCTTGGGATCGCGCATTATCGGCGGCCAGGCCTTGCGCGGCGGCATGCCGCTCTACAAATACATCTCCAACCGTTTTCTCACCGCCTTTGAAAACCTCTTCCTGGGCGTAAAGCTCTCCGAGTACCACACCGGATATCGCGCTTTCAGCAGCAAGGTCCTGACCACCCTGCCCTTGATGGAGAATTCTCCCGACTTCGTGTTCGACAATCAAATGCTGGCGCAATGTGTCCATTTCGGCTTTCGCATCGGCGAAGTGTCCTGTCCGACAAAGTATTTCGAAGAAGCGTCATCCATCAACTTCCGGCGCAGCGTCAAATACGGCTTCGGCGTGCTGGGCACCTCCCTTCAGTTCAAAATGAACAAGTGGGGCATGATGCATCTGCCGCGGTTCAGCGAGAAAGGGCGGAAGCTCGAACTCGCAGAGCTAGCCCCCTCGCCCATGAGCCAAGCTATAGCTCCTTAGAGGTCGCTTTTGCAGGCCCGATTTAGCTGGCCAATCCTGCAACTTTTCCGCGAGCCATTCCGTATAACCACTCGGAGATCTTTGCCCGTCTGCGTACAATAACGACAGGGCTCTCCGGCACATTTTTGATGGCTTCTTCCTCTCAACCCCGACGGCTGTCCCGCGGCCACTTTTTGCGCGAGCCAACGCTGATCGCGCTGCAAACCATGCGCGCCCACAAGCTGCGCTCGTTCCTGATGCTGCTGGGTGTCATCCTTTCCGTTTCAACCCTGATCCTGGTGGTCGCACTCATCAGCGGCATGAACGAGTATTTCGCCAGCCGTGTCGCCAACTTGGGCTCCAACGTCTTCCTGATACACAAGTTCCCCATCATCAGCGATGCCAAGGAACTCCTGAAAGCTACCCGTCGCAATCGTGACATCACCTGGGACGACTACGAAGCCCTGCGCGACAATCTGAAGCTTCCGAAGGGCGTTGGCGTGGAAGTGCGGCGGACGGCCAACATTCGCGCCGAGCATCAGAATTTGGAAGACGTTGACCTGCGCGGCGTCACGGCCAACATCGGCGAAATGGACGTAGAAGAGGTCGCCACGGGCCGCTACATGACCGACAGCGATAACGAACATCGCGATATGGTCTGCATGATCGGCGCAGATGTTGCCGAGAAGCTGTTTGCCGGCACCGACCCCCTCGGCAAGGTTTTGACCGTTGACGGACAGGAGTTCCAGATCGTCGGCGTAGCCAAGAAAATCGGGAACACCTTCGGCCAGTCACAGGACAGCTTCGTCTACATCCCCATCCAAACCTGGCTGAAGATTTACGGCCGCAACACCACGCTGAGCGTGAACGTGCAGGCTCGCGGCCCCGAGTGGCTGGCCCGCACCCAGGAAGAAGCGCGCTCGCTGATGCGCGCCCGCCGTCACCTCGCTCCGAATGACGATGACAATTTCGGAATTCTGGCCAGTGACAGCCTGATGGGATTGTGGAAGAACCTGACCGGAACCCTGGCGTCCGGCATGGTGGGACTGGTGTCGATCTTTCTGGTCATTGGCGGCGTGGTCATCATGAACGTCATGCTGGCGTCGGTGACGGAGCGCACTCGTGAGATCGGCATACGCAAATCGATGGGCGCCAAGCGGCGCGACATTTTGTTGCAATTTTTGGTCGAGTCCACGGTCATGTCGGTGGTGGGCGGGGCGATGGGTGTGCTCATCGCCTGGATACTGGCCATGATTGTGCGTGCGGCAACGCCGGTGCCAATGGCGGTGCCCCTCTCGGCAGTCGTGCTGGCAATCGGTATCTCGTCGGCGGTAGGAATTTTCTTTGGCGTCTATCCCGCGCGCAAAGCGGCAAGGTTAGACCCCATCGAGGCATTGAGGTTTGAGAACTAGTTTTGGTGGCCAGTCGTCAGTAACTCGCTATTGACGGTCCAGGTTGCTACTCAAGCGTTCGCAAAACTGTGGCTTGAGTTCACGTGATTGGACTACCTGACCACTTGGCAACTGGCCACTGGCGACTGTCCTTTATGAAGCGGATGCACTTTGGCGAAAACTCGAAGATGGCCTTTGAGGCAGTGCGCGATCATAAGGCGCGCTCATTCCTGACCGTGTTAGGCGTCGTGATCGGCGTTGCCGCCATGATCTTCGTCGCCTCCATTCTGGTGGGCGTCAGCCGCGACATCCAGGGATACCTCGAAGATTACGGCACCAATACGCTTTTCATCTTCCGCTTCGACTTCGGGATTCGCGCCGGGCGCATGAGCGCCGAAGAACGCGCCCGCAAGCCTCTCACCTTGGCCGATGCCAAAGCTATCCTTGCCGAGTGTGCGCATGTGAAGGACGTCACTCTCGAAGTGATGCCGCGCTTTATTCCTGATGAGCGTCCCACGCCCCGGGTGGCGCGCTACGGCACGCACGAAATCACCAACCTCGACTACAGCGGCACCAACTCCGCCTACCAGGATGTTTACAACGCCCGCGTCATCCAGGGCCGCTTCTTCAGCGATTTCGAGGACGTTCATCGCGACGATGTCGCGGTGATCGGATATGAAATCGACAAAACATTCTTCCCCGGGCACGATGGTATCGGGAAGACGATTCTCGTCGACGGTGTGCCCTACCAGGTAATCGGCGTGCTGGATAAACGAAAGGGGCAGCTCTTCAAAGACGACTCCGCCGATCGCACCATCAAAGTTCCCTATGCCGCGTATAGGAAACACTATCCCACGGACGACGAGCACTTCCTTGGCGCCGAGGCCTACGCTGGCTACAAGGACGCTGCCGAAGACGAGATTCGCGGTCTTCTGCGTCGCCGCCGCAACGTGCCCTTCGACAAGCCCGACAACTTCGGTATCACAACCGCCGCAGCCATCGCCGACAACTTCCGCCAGATCATGAGCACCGTCGCCCTGATGACCATTGTCGTCAGCTCCATCGGATTGCTGGTGGGCGGCGTTGGCGTGATGAACATCATGTTAATGTCGGTGACCGAACGGACCCACGAAATCGGCGTGCGCAAGGCCATTGGCGCGCGCCGCAGTGACGTGGTTCGCCAGTTCCTCACCGAGGCGGTGGTCCTGACCGGCCTGGGTGGTCTGGCGGGCGTCCTGGTGGGCGTGGCGGCGTCGGCGGCCCTCCCACTCATCTTCCCCTCGATGCCGACCTCGGTGCCCATCTGGGCAGTCTTCAGTGCGGTTCTGATGGCGATGAGCGTTGGCCTGTTCTTCGGCATGTATCCCGCCATCAAGGCATCGCGTCTGGATCCGGTGGAAGCCTTACGCTACGAATAGCTTTTCCATAAACCCCGGAGCAACGGAACCGAATCTAACCACCGTGCCTTCTCATATCGAGGATTACGCCCTCATTGGCGATTGTGAAACCGCGGCGCTGGTCAGCCGCGAAGGTTCCATCGACTGGCTTTGCTGGCCGCATTTCTCATCGCCCGCCTGTTTCAACGCGATCTTAGGCACGCCGGACGATGGCCACTGGTCGCTCGCCCCCAAAGGCGCCTGCCATAGTACGCGCAAGTACGTCGACCACACACTGGTGCTGGAAACCACCTTTGAAACCGAGAGCGGCAGCGCCGTGCTGGTCGATTTCATGCCGCCTCGTGGGCACAATCCCGATGTGGTCCGCATCGTGCGCGGGGTTCGCGGCAAGGTCACGATGGAAATGGAGCTGGTTCTGCGCTTCGACTACGCGCGTTCGGTGCCGTGGGTCACTAGTCTGAAGGACGGCGCGCTGCGTGCCATTGCGGGGCCGGATATGGCAGTTCTCCGCACCCAGGTTCCATTGCGTGGCGAAAATCTTCGCACCGTCAGCGAGTTTACCGTCCGCGAAGGCGAATCAATTCCCTTTGTTCTGACTTACGGTCCGTCCTATCAGCCACTGCCGCACCCCATCGATGCGGAGAAATCGCTGCAATACACGCTGAACTTCTGGCGAGAGTGGACGGGCCGTTCGCATTTGCACGGCGACTATGCGCCAGACTTGGAGCGCTCCCTCATCACGCTTAAGGCGCTCACCTATCGTCACACCGGAGGCATTGTCGCGGCCCCAACCACTTCACTGCCGGAGTTTGCCGGCGGCGAGCGCAATTGGGATTACCGCTATTGCTGGCTCCGTGATGCGACTTTCACCTTGCTGGCGTTCATGAACGCCGGTTATTTTGACGAGGCGCGAGCCTGGCATGACTGGCTGCTGCGCGCCGTCGCCGGCAGCCCCGACCAGGTGCAGATCATGTACGGCATTCACGGCGAGCGGAACCTGATGGAATGGGAAATTCCGTGGCTCTCCGGCTATCAGAACTCTAAGCCGGTTCGAATTGGTAATGCCGCCTCCGAGCAGCTTCAGTTGGACGTGTATGGCGAGCTCGCCGATTCGTTTCTACACGCGTATCTTGGAGGAATTACAGCGACCGAACAGGATGTCGGCCTGCAAACGACGCTCACTGAGCACCTGATCACGATCTGGGATCAACCCGATCGCGGTATCTGGGAGGTGCGCGGCGATCCGCAGCATTTCACCTACTCCAAGGTGATGGCGTGGGTGGCCTTCGACCGCGTTATCAAGACGATGGAGAAATCAGTGGATGCGAAAGCGATTGCGGGCTGGACTGAGATACGCGACAAGATTCACAACGACGTCTGCGAGAAGGGATTCACCCAGGAGTTAGGCAGCTTTACCCAAGCTTACGGCTCAACGCAACTGGATGCGTCTCTGCTCCTCATTCCGCAGGTTGGCTTCCTGCCTTACGACGATCCTCGTGTGCTCGGCACAATCGAAGCTATCGAAAAGCAACTGATGCCTGACGGCCTGGTGCTGCGTTACCGCAGCGAACGCACCGACGACGGGCTTCCCCCGGGCGAGGGCGTTTTCCTGGCGTGCAGCTTCTGGATGGTAAGTGCGCTGAAAATGATTGGACGCATCGATGACGCCAAAGCGCTGTTCGATCGTCTACTCGCCTTGCGCAATGACGTAGGCTTGCTCGCCGAGGAATATGATCCGAAGACCGGACACCTGATAGGCAACTTCCCCCAGGCGCTCTCGCACATTGCTCTTATCAATGCCGGGTTCGAATTCAACCGGCTGAGCAGTCCGGGAGAACAACGCTCCCAATCCAGCCCTGCGGAACGGCATGCCGATCCGAAGGAGCCGAGCAAGCCTCCGGGCTAGCCCTCGACCGTTGCCGGTTGCGCGTTACGCCGCGGTCTCCGATTCGCCTGCAAAGTTTTCTTGCGCAGGCGGAGCGCGGTCGGCGTTACTTCCACCAGTTCATCATCGGTGATGAACTCGATCGCCTGCTCCAGGTTAAGGTTCTTGAACGGCACCAGGCGAATAGCGTCGTCTGCCGTGGACGAGCGCATGTTGGTCAACTTCTTCTCGCGGACGATATTCACATCCAGATCGTTGTCGCGTGAGTTTTCGCCCACCACCATCCCTTCGTATACTTCGATGCCAGGGCCAACAAACATCTCCCCACGTTCCTGCAGCCCCCACAGAGCGTAGGCGGTAGTGAGACCCGAGCGATCGGCAACCAGTGCTCCGGTGACGCGATGTGGGATGTCGCCTTGCCACTCCGTATAGCCCTCGAACAGCGAGTTCATAACGATGGTGCCGCGCGTGTCGGTGAGCAGTTCGCTGCGCAATCCAATCAAACCGCGGCTGGGAATGACGAATTCCATGCGCACGCGGCCGTAGCCGTGATTGTGCATCTTCTGCATCTGGGCCTTGCGTGCACCCAGCTTCTCAATGACGACGCCGACGAAGGCTTCCGGTACATCGACCGTGAGACGCTCCACCGGTTCCATGAGCTTGCCGTCAACATGTTTGGTGACGATCTCCGGCTTGCCCACGGCGAGTTCGAAACCTTCGCGCCGCATCATCTCGATGAGGATGGCAAGTTGCAGTTCGCCGCGTCCCATCACCGTAAATGAATCGGTGGTGCCGGTATCTTCCACGCGCAGCGACACGTTGGTCAGCAACTCTTTCTGCAAACGGTCGCGCAGATTGCGCGAGGTAACGTATTGACCTTCGCGCCCCGCAAACGGAGAAGTATTCACCATGAACTGCATGGCGATGGTCGGCTCGTCGATGGTTGTAATAGGCAGCGGCGAAGGATTCTCGACGTCTGTGATGGTCTCGCCGATGTTGATGCCGGTTACGCCGGCAACCGCAACGATGTCTCCTAGTTCGGTCTTTTCAATGTCAGTGCGCTTCAGACCCGAGAACGAAAACAGCTTGGTGATCTTGATCTTCTCCATCGAGCCGTCGCGCTTTGCGATCGCTACATCCTCGCCGGTCCGAAGCGTGCCGTTGAAGACGCGCGCAATTGCCAGCCGCCCGAGGTAATCGCTGTAGTCAAGGTTCGCGACCAGCACTTGCAACGGGCCGTCCAGATCGCCTGTCGGCTCGGGAATCGTCTTCACAATCGCTTCAAACAGCGGCTGCAGATTCTCCCCCGGGGTCGCAATGTCCGTGGTCGCGGTGCCCAACTTCGCGTTGGTGTACAGCACGGGGAAGTTGAGCTGGTCCTCGCCCGCATCCAGGTCGATGAAAAGGTCGTACACCTCGTTGAGCACTTCCTGCGCGCGAGCGTCGGGCCGGTCGATCTTATTGATCACCAGGATGGGCGGTAGCTTGGCTTCCAGAGCCTTGCTGAGCACGTAACGCGTTTGCGGCAGCGGTCCTTCACTGGCATCCACGAGCAGCATCACGCCGTCCACCATCTTGAGCGCGCGTTCCACTTCGCCGCCAAAGTCGCTGTGACCGGGCGTGTCGACGATGTTGATCTTGACATGGTGATAGAAAATGGCCGTGTTCTTGGCGAGGATGGTGATGCCGCGTTCGCGTTCCAAGTCATTGGAATCCATCACGCGCTCGACATGCGTCTCGTTGGCACGGAAGGTGCCGCTCTGGTTCAGCATGGCGTCCACCAGAGTGGTCTTGCCGTGGTCAACGTGGGCAATGATGGCGATGTTACGAAGATTCGTGCTCAAAACTGCTGTCCTTTCCAAATGGGGGAAAACCGCGTTCGAACGGCAAAACGGAGGGAGTCGAAACCGGTATATCCAGTTTACATGACGCCGCGCAGGACGTCCTGAACGACTGGGCTTTTTCACGCTGGATGACGTTAACCGTGGATTAAGAGCGGTCAACAAGCTAAGGCTGGGGGTGTGCTATTGATACTGCTGACAGGAGAAACTCTATGCGGTGGGAGGCGCTGGCGTTGAGAATTTCACCTTGATGTCTTCCGACTGATTGAACAGACGGCTGACGGTGTCGTCCATGGTGTCCAACACGCTCACGACCGGCACGACCCGCGCCTCTTCCAGAGCCGTATCCCAACCCTCTGTTCTCATCAAGAGCTCTTCGCGGGCTCTGCTCTTGGACGGTGCGGCCGCCAGGGTGTATCCGAACCAAATGATCACAGCAACCAGATAGGCAACGCTGTTGATCTTGCTCAACGCAACGGATGTGAAATATCCGTGATGGCTCAAGGCGGTGACCACCAGCATGTTCACAGCGCCGAACAAGCCAAATCCTAGAGAGATACCGAACAGCAGGCTGCGGTGAGGAATACCAAGGTACTCGTTAAATAACAGTAGGAAGAAAACCAGCCCGCACTGCATTAAGCGAAGGCTGCGGTCGCCCAGCATCATGATTTCGGTGAACACGCCGTTTTCGGCGTTGTGCGTCGCATTGATCGCCCACATAACCGCGACCAGCAAAACGACAAGTGCCGACCAGCGGAACAGAATAATGCTCAGTTCCCGAAGATTTTCGTAAGGACGGAACGCGTCTTTGAAGATTTCCTGCAGCACGGCAAAGGAAATCAGAACGCTAAGCACAAGGTTTGCGTAGTACGCGTAGTAATACGCGGAGTACGACGTCGCCGCCAACCCCGCCAGAATGACGGCCGATGCTACCTGTAACACGGTGTAATAGAAAAAGTAGGGATAGTCCTTCTGGAGGTCCCGCCGATACATCGCAAGCAACACTCCACCCTGTAGGAGCGGAGTCGTTAACCATAAAACGTAATCGGCCAGACGATAGTGCATGACTCACGGCAAGAATATCCGCGAAGACCGCACAATACAAGGAACTTTTTCCCGAATTAGGTAACCACAGACAAGTTACCTTCCCGAATCGGCCCTTCCTGTATGCGTAATTAACAGAGTCCTATAGAGAAACCTCAACTGACATCTGTTCGTTCGCAATCATCTGCTGCAACGA
>Ga0187884_10002995_pt1 | contig 13467 bp, 8 predicted proteins | sample June2016WEW_20_4_FD_132983 | JGI IMG/M metagenome (GOLD analysis project Ga0187884, IMG submission 132983) | Peatland microbial communities from SPRUCE experiment site at the Marcell Experimental Forest, Minnesota, USA - June2016WEW_20_40 | ecosystem: Environmental > Terrestrial > Soil >...
CATTCTGGGCCCGCTTCTTTACCTCTGCATTTATCTGCTCGTATTCGCCAGGGAGACTCTCACCCGATGGGAGCGGATCTCTCTTTATCTAATCGCCTGGTGGGCGATTACCTCTCATGCCACTCACCTGCTGCTGGCTGCCGGCCTGTGCATGATCCTGGCTCTGCTGCTTGCCCTCGACCGCCGGTCCTTTCGCCGCCGCATTCGACCCGTCCTGGAGGTTGCGGCGATCGTTGCGCTGGTAGCCGCTGCCCAGTTGGCCCTGAACGGCTATCTCTATGGCAAGCCTTCACTGAACGGGGAGCGCCCGCCCTTTCTCACCGCCCGCATCATTGCCGACGGCCCGGGACGCTGGTATCTGGAGAAACATTGCGGGGAGCTGAAGTGGGTGATCTGCAATTACGTCCACAATCTTCCCGGCGATCCGGATGATTTTCTCTGGGCGCCGGATGGAATCTATCAGAACGTCACTGACGACGAAAGCAGCCGGCTATTGCGGGAGGAGATGCCCTTCGTTCTGGCCACCCTGCGCGCCTACCCGCTGGAGCAGATTTCCCACTCGGCCGCCAACTTCCTGGGACAATTGATAGCCTTTGGTTTCGGGGACCTGTGTGAAAACAGTTGGGTGCTGGATCAATTCGGTCCGATTCTGCCGCGCGCGCGATCAGGTTATGCAAAGAGCCTCCAGGCCCGGAACGCGCTTCCCGTCGATCTGCTCACATCCATCCAACTTTGGGCAGTACTGGCCTCGCTCGCGGTCATCGCCGTTTTTGTGCTGCTGCTGTGGCGCCGGCACTCCCCCCGGATCGCCGGGCTGAGCGTGGTGATCGTCTCCATGGTCCTCGCCAACGCGCTGGTCACCGGCGCTTTGTCGATGGTTGAGGACCGCTTTGAGTGCCGCGTGATCTGGCTGGTGCCTCTTCTGGCCGGTATGTGCGTTCTGGATTGGCGGACAAGCCGCAGGGAGGCAAACCAACGCGCCGCAATCTCCCGCGTTCAGGATTGAATCAGAAACAACAGGCAAGAATCGTCTAAGAAGAAGAGCCGGCTCAGGAGGCTTTGGCAGCTTCACCGGGATTCACCAGATCGCGAAGCTCCTTGGAAGGCTTGAAGTAGGGGACCCGCTTGGCCGGGACCTCCACGCGCTCGCCCGTCTTGGGGTTGCGGCCAATGCGGGAGTTGCGCTGGCGAATGCGAAAGGACCCGAAGCCGCGAATCTCGATCTTTTCCCCGTTCTGCAGCGCCCAGATCACGCAACCCAAGATGGTCTCAACGATGACCTCGCCGTCGCGGCGCGTCAGGTCTCCCAGGGCGGTCACTTTTTCCACCAGGTCTGCCTTTGTCATGTCCTTTAGGCCTCCCCTCACAGCATAACCGGATTTTGCCGGGAAAGACGTGAAAAAAATGCACCGGCGGGAAATAAGCCTTTTAGCATGGGCAAGTTGGCGGAACAACAGCCTGCCGGGGATGGAGCCGGCCCACCGCTCCCGGTGCGCTATCATGGCGAGAGTCTTTGCTTGAAAACCCGGCCGTTGAGGGAGCGGGGGCAGGCAGGCGGGGGCTCAGGGAGTCGGTTGCCGGCGTGACACAGTATCCGAAGTACAGCATCGTAATTCCGGCCTACAACGAGAGCGCCCGCATCCTGGCGGCTCTCCAGTCGGTCGTGGCCTGCATCCGCGAACACGGTTGGTCTGCCGAGGTCATCGTGGTCAACGACGGCTCGCGGGACGCGACGGCCGAAGTCGTCCGCGCCTTTGCCCGCAATGCCCCTGAAGTCCGCCTGATCGAGAATCCCGGCAATCGCGGCAAAGGCTACAGCGTACGCTCCGGCATCCTTGAGGCGCAGGGCGAAGTGGTCATGTTCACCGACTCCGACCTGTCGGCGCCCATCGAGGAGGCGGAGCGGCTCTTTGCCGCCATCGCCGGCGGCGCGGAGATCGCCATCGGATCCCGCTGGCTGGAGAAAGACCGCCAGACCCACCGCCAGCCCCTCTACCGGCAGTTCTTTGGCCGCTGCTTCAATGCCGTCACCCGCGCCGTGATGGGGCTGCGCTTTGCCGATACCCAGTGCGGCTTCAAGGCCTTCACCCGAGCGGCCGCCCAAACCGTCTTCCAGCTCCAGACCATCGAACGCTGGGGCTTCGATCCGGAGATTTTGTTCATCGCCCTCAAGCGCGGCTTCCGCATCGTCGAGGTGCCGGTCAGTTGGCATCACGACGAGCGCACCCGCATGAGCTACCTGAAAGACGGGATCAAGATGCTCAAAGATATTGCCAAAATCCGCTGGAACGCCCTTAACGGACGCTACGACAGGCAGATCGAGTCCATTCATCGCACCACTCTGGAGCGGTAGCCGGGGCCGGCAAACTTAAATCCCACTTCTCCTCTCCCGTAGGGAGTGAACGAAAATAGCCCAGGATGGAGCGCAGCGCAATCCTGGGAATGCCGATCATAAGAAATATTCCGCCCTGTACGGGCGGATCGAATTCCTGATAATCGCCCTGCCGCTGTTCCTGCGGTAATCGGGCCGCCCAACCCAATCCCACCCTTTGGGACACCGTCTTCCTCACCGGGTGCACACTAGAGTATGGCCGTTTTTGCGGGTGCAGTTTTTCCCTTGGATTTTCCCGCCTCTATCACGTCCATTTCACGTTGAAGGGCATTCGATCCGGGCCGCTCCATTTCGCGGTCCGGTGAACCAATGGGGCCGGGCTCGCTTTGAGCAAGTCGCGGCGGGTTTTGAGGAAACACGTTTCTTCGAATCCGAACGCTTACGCTGCGCGGCAAGGCCATCGGCTTGATGAACTGAGCTCGAGAGAGAGGGATTCATGACGGTTGCAGCTCGTTATCCAGGCATTCGGGTTACCGCCAACGGAAACCAGTTGGTCTCCTACCACACCGAGACGCGGATTGCCGACGCCGGCGTGTTTTATCCCATTACGCCTTCCACGGAGGGCGGCGAGCTCTTCCAGCAGGCCTATGCCGAAGGGCACCTGAACGTCTTCGGGCACAATACCCTCGCCATTGAGACGGAAGGCGAGCACGCGGCCCAGGGCGGCGCCATTGCCCACTCGGTGTGCGGCAAGCGGGTGGTCAACTTCACCTCCGGCCAGGGCGTGGTCTACGGCGTCGAACAGTACTACCACGCGCCCGGCAAGGGCTCGACCATGGTGCTGGAAGTGGGCGCGCGCGCCCTGACCAAGCACGCCCTCAACGTCCACTGCGGCCACGACGATATATATGGCGCACTGGACACCGGCTGGATCATGCTCTTCGGCAAGGACGCGCAGCAGGCCGCCGACCAGGCGCTTATCCTCCGCCGCGTCACCGAGCTCTCGCTCACGCCCGGCATGAACATCATGGACGGGTTCCTGACCACCCACCTGGAGCGCACCTTCTACAAGCATGAGTCTGACCTGATCCGCGAATACCTCGGCTCTCCCCAAGACATCATCGACTGCCCCACCGAGGCGCAGCGCGTTCTCTTCGGACCCACGCGCCGCCGCGTCCCCAGGATGATGGACCTCACCAATCCCATCCTCCTCGGCCCGGTGCAGAACCAGGAACATTACATGAATGGCGTGGTTGCGCGGCGCAACAACTTCGCCGAGCCGATTCTCGATTTTCTTGAAGCCGCCTACAAGGATTTTGCCGAGCTGACCGGCCGCAACTACGGCCTCATCACCGAATACAAGACCCACGACACGGATACGGTATTCGTCTCGCTGGGATCGGCCGCGGAAAACATCGAGGCTGCGGTCGACTACCTGCGCCAGACGCGCAACGCCAGCGTCGGCTCCGTCCACGTCAACGTGATTCGCCCCTTCCCCGAAGCCGCGATCGTCGCGGCGCTGAAGGGCAAGAAGAACGTCATCGTTCTGGAGCGCACCGACGAGGCGCTGGCCGGCGACAATCCGCTGGGCCGCGATATTCGCACCGCATTCTCGAAAGCAGTCCAATCCGTCGCGGGGCTGCCCGCCGTCTCGCTGGCCGAAGTTCCGAAGATTTACGGCGGCAGCTACGGCCTGGGCTCGCGCGACTTCCGCCCCGAGCACATCATCGGAGCCTACGAGTTTGCCACCGCCAACCGCGCCCGCAAGGACGGCAAGCGCGCCTCCGATGGAGTTTCGTTCTTCGTTCTCGGCATCGACCATCCCTATGCGGTCATCGGCGACGAAACCCCGTCGCTCTTGCCCGAGGGCGCGGTTGCCGTGCGCTTCCACTCCATCGGCGGCTGGGGCGCCATCACTACCGGCAAAAATCTGGGCGCCATCATCGGCGACTTGAACGATCTGCTTTTCGAGCGCGACGGCCTGGTCGACGACCTGGGCAATCCCAAGGAAATCATCCACGTCAGCGCCAACCCCAAGTACGGCTCTGAGAAGAAAGGCGCGCCCACCAGCTACTTTATGGTCGCCGCCAAAGATCGCATCCGCGTCAACTGCGACCTGCGCCACGTGACTGTCGTTCTCTGTTGCGATCCCAAGGCCTTTACCCACACCAACCCGCTGGACGGCATGGCTGAGGGCGGCTCACTGGTCTGGGAGTCGGACGAAGAGGGCGAGCAGGCCTGGGAACGGCTGCCGCAGTGGGCGCGCAAGCAGATCATCGATAAAAACATTCGCGTCTTCACGCTGCCCGGCTTCGCCATCGCAAAAAAGGCCACCGATCGCGGCGACTTGCAACTGCGCATGCAGGGCAACGCCTTCCTGGGCGGCTTCTTCGCCGTCAGCAACCTGCTCAAGGAGTTCGGCATTACCCAGGAGCAGTATCGCGAGGTGGTCCACAAGCAGTATGTGAAAAAGTTCGGCAAGCTGGGCGACGCCGTCGTCCAGTCCAACATGGAAGTCATGATGCAGGGCTACGACCAGGTAAAGGAGATCAAGATCGGCGCCCTGACCGCCGCCGACCACTCCAGCCTGCGCGGCGTGGCGCTGTTGCCCATTCTCGAGCTGGCTGCCGCCGGCGGCGCCTGCGGCAGCGGCTGCCGTTCCACACCCATTCCCGCCGGCCAGGGCCAGCGCACTCCCATCAGCCGCGTCGCCAACTTCGACGCCGAGTTCCGCTCCACCTTCGGCTATAACCAGCCCGCCACGCCGCTTTCGGCCATGGGCGTCATCGCCGCCGCCACCGGAGACACAGCCTCCAAGTACGTGGCCCGCCGCGAAACTCCGCTCTATATCCCCGAGAACTGCACCCAGTGCATGGACTGCATCTCCGTCTGCCCGGATACCGCGCTGCCCAACTGCTCGCAGGACCTGAGCACGCTGCTCTCGACCGCCGTCTCCTACTACATCGCCGACCCCGCCGACCGCGCCAAGCTGATGCGAGCGTTGCCGGAGATCGAAAAGCGCGCCCGCGAGCGCATGGTCGAGGCCAACAAGGCCAACGCGCTCACCCCGCTGCCCACCATCCTCCGCGAAGTCACTGAATCCGTCGACGGTTTCTCCGCGGCATCCAAGCAGCAGTTCTTCGACATTATTGCCAAGGTCCCCATGGCCTACCAGAAGGTGAACGCCATCTTCTCCTCGCCGGAGCGCAAGAATCCCGGCTCAGGCGGCATCTTCTCCATCTTTGTCAGCGATCTGTGCAAGGGCTGCGCCGCCTGCGTCACCGCCTGCGGCGACCACAATGCGCTCAAGATGGTCGCGGAGACCGAAGAAGTCAACGCCGAGCACGAAACCGGCACTCGCTTCCTCGATCTGCTCCCCGATACTTCGCAGAAATATCTCGGTCTCTTCAATGCGGCCAACCCGGCGGACTCGAAGACCGCCACGCTGCGCAACATGCTCATGGTGCGCACCAACTACGACGCGCTGGTAGCCGGGGACGGCGCCTGCGCCGGCTGCGGAGAAAAGAGCGTGCTGCGCTCCATCGCCGCCGTCACCGAGGCCTACATGCGCCCCGTCTTCCATGCCAAGAGCGACCGCTTCGTTTCCAAAGCCGGCGAGCTGGAAAAGACCGGCGTAGCGCGCCTCGCAGCCCTCAAGGATCGCAACCCCGGCAAGTACGCCCTGCTCCGCCAGGCCATCGCCCACCTGGTCCTCGGCCTGGGCGGCGAAGACATCCCTGACACCCAGGCCCGCATCGCCGCGCACGAGGCCGAGCACGGCCCCATCACCGACGCCGAGCTGGTCGAAGCCATCGCCGCAGTGCTGCTGACTGAAGCCTTCAACCACAAAAATCTGCAAGCCGTCGACGGACGCCTGGCCAACGGCATGAGCGTCATGGCCATGGCCGCGCACACCGGCTGCAACACCGTCTACGGGTCCACCGCGCCCAACAACCCCCACCCCTACCCCTGGATGAACTCGCTCTTCCAGGACGGCGTCACCGTAGGCTGGCTGATGGGCGAGAGCTTCATCGTCGACCACGCGCGGCGCTCCGTCATTCCCGAGCGGCTGGCCGATATGCTGCTCACCCGCGACACCAACGTGATCAGCGACGAAGAGTATTACCACCTGAGCCACTTCACTGACGCGCTGATGACCGACCAGGAGATCGTCGAGCTGCCCAAGGTCTGGGCCGTAGGCGGCGACGGCGGCATGGGCGACATCGGCTACCAGAATATGTCCAAGGTGGTCCTGCAGAACCGGCCCAACATCAAGTTGCTGATGCTCGATACCCAGGTCTACTCCAACACAGGCGGCCAGAACTCCGACTCCACGCCCATGCTCGGCGGCAGCGACATGAACTCCTTCGGCTCCGCCACGCAGGGAAAGAACACAGAGAAGAAGACCGTGGCCGAAACCTTCCTCGCCGGCCACGGTTCGCCCTTCATCGGCCAGGTCTCCATGGCCAACGCCCCCAAGCTCTATCGCGCCATCCTCGACGGCCTGGAGTACCGCGGCACCGCGTTCCTGCAGTGCTTCACCACCTGCCAGCCCGAGCACGGCGTAGCCGACGACATGGCTCTCTTCCAGGCCCAGCGTGTGCGCGACAGCCGAGGCGCGCCGGAGTTCGTCTTCGATCCGCGCAAAGGCGAAACCTATCAGGAGGCCCTGGACCTCAAGGGCAACCCGTCGATTGATCTGGATTGGTACGAGACCAAAAACAAGGTTACCGGCGAGACCTCGCGCTACACCGTCGCCCACTGGTGCACCACCGAAGCCCGCTTCCGCAACCACCTGAAGAAGATCAAGCCCGAAGCCGCGGCCAAGCTCATCTCGCTAGACAACATGCTGGTCCGCATCACCCAGCAGGACGTCATCTACCGCCGCTATCTCTCGCCCCAGCACCGCGCCTTCATCCCCGACTTCGGCGTAACCATCACCTTCGAGGAAAACGGCAAAACCGAGTACCGCGCCATTAGCCGCCAGTTGGTCATGTTCTGCGTAGAGCGCCGCAAAGCCTGGCGCTTGCTGCAATCGAAGGCCGGCATAGTGAACAAGGAATACGCCGCCCAGCGCGACCTCCTCGCTGAAGTGGACGCCGGCAAGCTCCCCCTGGAAGAATTCCTGACCCACGCCCACGAACTCCTAACCGAGCGCCTAACCGGCGGTGTGTTAGCCAAGGCATAGAAAGTTGGGCACTCTACCTGTCCACAAAGAAATCCATTGCGGAGATGCAGGTTTCCGTCCGAATTCAGTATTAGGTAGAGTACCCGAAGCTACGCATCTGGCAAGTAAGGTATGGAACTAGGGTACGGAAAGGAGAGTATCCATGGATTACCCTCAAGAGCGGCACATCAAGGCCGAGATTGAACGCCTTGCTGCCGAGGCCGACGAGTTGCCGGAAGGCGATCATCGCCAGGAACTCGTGGACCAGATCGCAGACCTGAACGTCGAGCTTCAGGCTGAGGACTAACCTTAAAACACAGAGCCGCACCTCTTCGGTGCGGCTCTAGCATCATGACGAAAGAAGGACTCATCCCAGTTCACAATTCCGCTCGGGAACTAGAATAGACCGTTAATGGGGTTGCGACGAAAACAAGGAGACAAGAAAAGATGCAAAACCAAATTTGCCCTATCTGTGGACGACGTTACATAAAGAAGAAACCATTCACAGTAGTAATACGGTACATTCATAGTGAACCCCCTCTATTCTGCGACCAATCCCTCACGATACCCGATAATCCCAACAAGGACGAAAGCACGCCGCCCAGCGTGATACGACGAAGCCCTCGTTGAAATCGAAGTTGCCGGGTGCCCCAGGTCCGGATTTTGGGACCTGGGATTGGATTATTTCGCTTCTCTTTGCGTTTGTAATTCAAATGAATTACGATAATTCTGAGGAGTCTTTGTCATGCCGTCAAACGCTATGGTGCAAACTCGGATCGATCCTGACGTGAAGGAACGCGCCGCAGCCGTTCTGGGCGAACTGGGGATTACGGTATCGGACGCCGTGCGCATTCTTCTGACGCGAACCGCGAACGAGGGCGCTCCTCCATTCGCGCTGGCCCAAAACTCCGCCGAACACGACGCCTGGTTTCGCGCCAAGGTGCGGGAAGCCCTGGATGATCCGCGTCCCGCCATTCCCCATGAGCAGGTTGAGGCGCACTTTGCCGAGCGGCGCGCCAAGGCGCTTCTCAAGGAACAGAGATAGCAAATGGTTTTGGAATGGTCGGTCTTTGCAATTGCCGATCGTGATGCGATATTCGATTACATCGAGGCGGACAGCCCTCGGGCCGCGATCTCTGTAGATGATCACATCCAGGCGTGCGTGGAGAACTTGAAGCAATTTCCAGAGATGGGGCGGCCAGGACGCATTGAAGGAACGCGCGAGTTGGTCATCTCAAATACTCCCTACATTGCCGCCTACCGCATTGCAGGGCATACCGTGCGAATATTGCGTCTGCTGCACGGCGCGCAGCAGTGGCCGGATGATGTAATGCGTTGATTTTTCTGGAGCGGGAGACCGGGATCGAACCGGCGACATTCAGCTTGGGAAGCTGACGTTCTGCCACTGAACTACTCCCGCTGCCTGTTTTCCAATCAACGTGCTTAAAAGCGCCTCGCTCCCAAAGGATTGCCTGGGAGTTCAGAACCATCATACCGGCAGGGATGGGCAGCGTAAAGCCGCGCTATTTCAAAATATTTCGCAGTCTGAAGTTTCAGGCCTTCCGGGCTTCGGCCTCGGCCAGCCATCCACGGCGCAGCGTTTCCGCCGCAATATTGGACAGGTAGGGCTTGATGTCGAGAATGGGCGTTCCGTCGAGCATATCGACTCCTCGCACGCGGAGCGAGCCGTTCTCGCGGCCCAGCAGTTCGACGACGGTCAGGCCGATGGGGTTGGGTCGGCGCGGAGATCGAGTGGTAAATACGCCGTGCGGACGGTCGTCAGAGGGCGGCGTGACCAGCAGATCGAAGCCGTCGGAGCGGTCGAAGGCCCAGAGCACGATGAGATGAGAGTAGCCTTCGATGTGGGTCAACCCGAGTTCGAATGCGGGCAAAATTTCGAGCGCGCCCTCTGCCGTGTGTTTGGCGCCAAGCCCTTTGGGAATCGCGGCTGTATCTGTGAAGGGGCTGCGAACGAATCCGATCGGTTGCGGCGTAAACATCGGCTCCAGTGCCTCCGCTCTTCATACTACTGGTCCGGCCACTCTGAGAAACAACAGTGGAATCCCACCCTTGCGATAAAAACAAAAACGTCGTGCCCCGACCCATAGGGTTCCCCGGCGCCCAGATGGGGCACCCGGCGAGGCCTTCAGCGCGGATGGTCTTCCGCATTGACTTCAGGTCCCTCAAGAATTGGCGATGCGCTTGTAAGCCGGAGGGTAGCGGTTGGGCGGCCCGTAGACCGGGTTCCATGCAGCGCGAATCTCGCCGAGAGCCGCCAGGTTCAGATCGCCGACCAGGACGCCCTCGGCGGAATCGAGCGAATCCTGCGTGGCGCCCTCAAAATCGAAGATCGCGCTGCCGCCATTGCTGCGCGGCGCGGCGTAGTTTACCCGGACAATGAATACCCGGTTCTCCAGGGCGCGGGTTTGGTAGAGGTGCTCGAGCAGCGGCCGGGCGAAATCGGTGGTGCAATAGGGATTCAGCACCACCTCGGCTCCTCCCAAAACCAGCTCCAGCGTCGACTCGGGATGCTGAATGTCGTAACAGATTTCGATGCCCAGTTTGACCTTGACGCCGTCGATCGCAACCTCCCAAACCGGGAAGCTGTCGCCGTGGTTCACGCCGGAGGCCAGCATCCAGTTCTGAAGATGCACCTTGCTGTAGCAGCCGGTGAGGGCGCCCTGGGGATCCATCAGGACTGCCGTGTTGAAGAGTTTGCCGGAACGGTTCTCGTCCATGCCGAAGACGATCCAGATGCCCAGCTCTCGCGCCAACGCGGCGATCTGGTTGGTGGAGGGTCCGGGAATCGGCTCGGCGGCGGACAGAATGCGGGCCCGCTCACTCACCAGCTTGGGATCGTCGAAGGATACCCCCGGCGAGTAGATCTCCTCGCTCACCCGGGCGTATCCCTGCACTGCGACTTCCGGGGTGTACATGAGCTTGGCGCCGCGCGCGGCCGCCTGCCTGATCCACTTCTCGGCCTGGGCAAGGTTGTACTCCTTGTCGTAGATCCTCCCGTTCATCTGGATCAATCCGACCCGGATCTTCCGGCCCGGTGCAGGCGTAGCGGAGACACTTGTGGCATTCAGCTCGGCGATGCCCTCGGCACTCATGCCCATGACGCCTAACGCAGATGCCGATCCTGCCAGGAATTTTCGTCTGTCCACAGCCTCATCCTCTTCTTATGCGATATAGAAAAGGATACGCCAGGCTCTGAGATACAGTCGCGTCATGTGCACAGCGCAACGCAGCCCGGCCCACATCGCGAGCCGGGCTGCAAGAGCGGGACGATCAATTTCAAAGCAAACGGAACACAGCTTGTGGGTTGACGCATAAGGTGAAAGTCGAGCGCTATATTTTTCAACAACTTACGGACCAGGAACCCTCATAAGGTGAAATTATGAGACCGCATAAGGTGAAAGTCTCGCCGTGAATTTACTCATAAAGCGAAATTTCCACCAACCAACACCCTGTGCTGAGAGTAACATATTTAGAATCATTAGATTACATAAGACATAGGTGACAGTCGAATTGCCCGACATCTGCGGACAAGCCTCATGGAGACTGAGGGATGTTACACAAAAGAGTTCTTCCGCACATTTGGTGATGCGGTAGCAGAGTTCCAGCATCCTGGAAGTGGGCGGAGAGCTTTATGCCGCAGTGACTACGCGAAGGCGCGGGAGATCGAAATTCGCCCAACCGTACATGGATCGTTTGATCAGCCTGAGCCGTCGCAACAACACCCAGAACAATCTCGCAGAGGCGACAAGCCGCGACTGAGGATGCTTCCGTTTCAGGACAGCGAGTTGCTGCCGAAGAGCCAGATTTTCCAACAGAAGGTAGTGGCGAGAGCGAAAGAATCGGGAAACCAAAACAGGCAAGAGCCTTAACAGGCACAGCATGGGACCAGTTTTGCACTCTGACAAGCCCAACCCGATGAACCCTTCATCTTCTTGATTCCACGGCAGATCATCATTTTGGCGAGGCACAACAGGACACTACTGATTTCATCTTGTGAAATATTCGATCAAACAGATCACGACATCAAAGCGAGGGGCGAGGTCGGAAATGCCACTGCAGATTGACGTTCCAATCAGTTCATTGAAGGAAGAGAAAAAACTACACTCATTTCGACTTGTGAAATGTTCATGACATGTTGTAGCGTTGTTCTGCCATGACTGCCTCAGCCAATCCGAGCGACCAGTACCTTATTAAATCAATTGTTCATGCATCCCGCCTCTTAGCGTCATTTCGCTCACAGAGCGAAGCATTGTCGCTGAAAGAAATTGAAGCACGGAGCGGAATGACGAAGACTAAGGCATTCCGGCTGCTCTATACGCTAGAGAGATGCGGCATGGTGAAGAAGGTGGGCAGAAACCTCTACCAGACATCGACTCGGCCCTTCAAGCATATGCTCTACCGGTTCGGTTATGCCGCGCTGGGGACCGACTATCAATTTGCGAGGGAAGTATCAGAGGGCTTGCGGCGAGCTGCTGAGGCCGAAGGGATTGATCTCATCGCGGTCGACAACCGGTACAGCTCCAAGACAGCCTTGCGGAATGCCGATCTGCTGGTTCGGGAAAAAGTCGATCTTGTCATCGAATATCAAATCGGGGAGGAAGTGGCGCCCATTGTGGCCGCCAAATATCGAGATGCAAATATTCCGATGATTGCCATCGATATTCCACATCCCGGTGCGACCTTCTACGGGGCCAATAACTACGAGGCCGGTTTGATCGGAGGGAAGCGCCTGGGCCGGTGGGCGAAGGAGAACTGGCAATCTGGGGTGGACGAAATCATACTTCTGGAATTGCGTCGCGCGGGAAATTTGCCGCGAATGCGCCTCACGGGCATGTTGATGGGCATTCGCCACAAGCTGGTGGAGATTCGCACGCGGATAAAGAACGGATTGCAACACTTGGCTCTGAATCGCGGCATGCAGAAGAAGCGCAAGCTGTGGACGGAGGCCGGGCAGAAGGCACTGCGCGAGCTTCCGCTGGAGAGCTGGGCGGCGTGCCGGCGCGAGGATCTGCTGGGGTTGCTGGCGAGTCTGGAGAAGCAGATCGACAGGCTCGATGTGGCAGTGAAACAGGCGGCCGACGAAGATCCTCAGGCGGCGCTGCTGATGACGCAACCCGGCGTGGGTCCGATCACCGCGTTGGCCTTTGTGCTGACCCTCGGCGATGTCGCCCGTTTCAAACGCGGCAAGCAGGTTGCCAGTTACCTGGGGCTGATTCCGCGCGAGCATAGCTCGGGAGGCAAACAACGGCTGGGAGCCATCAATAAACAAGGCAACAGCTTCGTGCGCATGTTGCTGGTGGAAAGCGCGCAGACCGTCACGCGCCTGGATGAAGGATTTCGCAAGCAGTACTTGCACCGCTGCCACCGCATGGCCAAAGGCGTGGCCAAGGTGGCGGCAGCGCGCAGATTGGCAGTACGACTCTACTGGATGCTGCGCACAAAGACGGGGTATCCGGAGATCGTTCGCATCGAGAGCAGCCCCACATTAGCCATGGTCGACGAAAGCTAGACCGAACTACTGATTGGGCACTCTCGCATCCAGACTGGCCGGTGCAGAAGACGGCGGGCAAGGGCCGCCTTGGAAAACGCATGTAGCATTTTCCACTTCCGCACCGGCCCGGCGGCTGGATGTTCGCATGGAAGAATCATGGCCGCAGTGCTGGACCGCATCGATGGTTGGTGGAGCGATTCGCTCCCCGAGTGGTGATTCAGCGTGAGATTCCGGGGTCTTGGTCCTCAACCTTCTCTGGCCAACACGCGGTGTCACAAACACCGGGCGGAAAATTCTGCCCTTGACAAGACCTTCGCCCTTATCGATGGCTGCTGTTGGCGGAAGGACACCTGACGAGAGTACGGTTCTCCGCGATGTTGCGCAGGATGGCGCTGTTGCCGCTTCCGGCAAACTAGCCGACAGGCGGCGCTGAGCATAATCCCAATGACGGAAGGA
>Ga0187884_10003002_pt1 | contig 13434 bp, 9 predicted proteins | sample June2016WEW_20_4_FD_132983 | JGI IMG/M metagenome (GOLD analysis project Ga0187884, IMG submission 132983) | Peatland microbial communities from SPRUCE experiment site at the Marcell Experimental Forest, Minnesota, USA - June2016WEW_20_40 | ecosystem: Environmental > Terrestrial > Soil >...
GTGAGCGGCTGAGAAAATCCTCGTAGGCCAGCCGCAGACCGGCCTCAAGGCCCACCTGCGGTTTCCAGCCCAGGGCGAAAAGGCGCGAGCTGTCCATCCATTTGCGCGGCGTGCCGTCCGGCTTGGTTTTGTCCCAGAGGATCTCGCCCTGGTATCCAACCACCCGCTTGACAGTCTGGGCCAACTCGCGGATCGAGACCTCCGCCCCGAAGCCGACATTGATGAATTGCTCCTGGCTGTAGTTCTGCATAAGAAACACGCAAGCCCGCGCCAGGTCGTCCGAGCAGAGGAACTCGCGCAAGGGGGCGCCGGTGCCCCAGCAGGCGACGCCGGGGACGCCCGCGGTCTTGGCCTCGTGAAACTTGCGAATCAGCGCCGGCAGGACGTGCGAGCCGAGCGCATCGTAATTGTCATTCAACCCGTACAGGTTGGTGGGCATGGCGCTGATGAAATCGCACCCGTATTGGCGCCGATAGGCTTGGCACAGTTTGATGCCCGCAATCTTGGCGACGGCGTACCACTCATTGGTGGGCTCCAGGGGACCGCTCAGCAGGTACTCCTCTTTGAGGGGTTGCGGCGCCAGCCTGGGATAGATGCAGGAGCTGCCCAGAAAGAGCAGCTTCTTGACCCCGTTCAGATAGGCCCCATGGATGAGATGATTCTGGATTTGCAGGTTCTCGAAGAGGAACTGGGCCGGGCGGCTGTCGTTGGCCATGATGCCGCCCACGCGGGCGGCGGCGATGAAGACAAACTCCGGCTTTTCATCGGCGTAGAAGCGGCCGACCGCCGCCCCATCCAGCAGGTCCAGTTCCCGGTGGGTGCGGCCGAGCAAGCGGGAAAAGCCTTGCCGGCGCAACTCGCGCCAGATGGCGCTGCCCGCCAGGCCGCGATGGCCGGCAACATAAATACGGCTGTCTCCCAACATTTGCATTCCAGTCAGAATATGCCCCGAAGCGGCAGGACCGCAACCAAAGCCTTTAATGAGTAGGATTATACCGGGTTTCAAACCAGCGTCCAGTCCCCTCGCCCGCCCCTCGGCACCCACCGCTCGCCCCTCGAGACTGGCAGGGATTCACCTTGAGCCTCTTGGGTCGTTGTGTTATCAAATGTCTCGCCCTTGGCCGTGGATCTCGGGCGACGGAGGGCGAACTCTGGAACACAGAAGCCCGCGGCGCCTTTGGGCGCGTTGTTGGAAAAGGTCGGTTTAGCCGACGGCGACGGTTGAGCTATGGAATTTGAACTGCTGGTCCGCGACCAGGCTCGCGCGAACTGACGGGGGCGAAGCCTTGCCTGCGCGCGGGCTGGCCTTTGTCGCAAGAGGCCCCGCGATGGAAGCCTCGTATAAAGATCATCGTTCCGGCCTGCCTCGTGGCCATCGGCCTGCCCCGGATGCGCCGGGCCGGTCTGGTCCGCCAAGAGCCCTCCGCCCTGCCGGCGGACGCGCAACTCCAACCCGCCTGCGCTCACTGGGCTCCCCAGGCATCCCGGCGAACGAGGAACTGCCCCCTGGCCTCTGAGCTCGAAGTTCAATGTTCGCTGTTTGTTCCCCTGATGAACAAGGTTTCTTCAAGCGTCAGAGTGGTGTTGGGGAATGCGTTTGCCAATGTTCTGCGCGGCGGCATCGCGGCACTTGTGGCGATCGCCCTCCCTCCCATTCTGACCCGGTCGCTGCCGGTCTCGACCTTTGGTGTTTGGGGTCTTGTCCTGCAACTGGGCGCTTATGTGGGGGTGCTGGATTTCGGGCTGCAGACGGCGGTGAGCCGGTTCGTGGCCCACTACAACGAACTGGGGGACCGCACCCGGCGGGACAGCGTCATTTCGACCGCCTTTGCGGCCCTTGCCGCCCTCGGCACTGTTGCCCTGGCGGGGATGCTGGTCCTGGCGTGGCAGTTACCCCGCATCTTCCCCCAGATGCCGGGCCCGTTGCACGGCGAAGCCCGATTGGCGCTGGTGATGGTCGGCGGTTCGCTGGCGTTTTCCCTTCCACTGGGGACGTTCAACTCCATTTTCATCGGGCTGCAACGCAATGAGGTCCCGACGGCAATTGTGGTCACGGGCAAGGTGGTGGGCGGTGGCCTGGTGGTCCTGGCTGCGAGGCTGGGAGGTGGGCTGGTTTGGATGGCGGTTGGCATGTCGGCGGCGAACGTGGCCACCGCCCTGGCGCAGTATTGGACATGCCGGCATGTGGCGCCGGACATGAGACTATCAAGGTCCTTGGTATCTCGCGAGGCCGGCCGGGAGCTGTTCGATTACTGTTTCAGCCTGGCGGTATGGCTGGTCGGCATGCTCCTGGTTTCCGGCCTGAGCACGACTATTGTTGGCATGTTGGATTTCAAGTCGGTGGCTTACTTCACCGTGGCCGTCAGCCTGACGAACTATCTCGCTGGACTCCAGAATGCGGTGTTTACCGCGCTCATGCCGGTTGCCGCCGCTCTTGGGGCACGGCAGGACGCGCGGCGGCTTGGCGAGGTGCTCATAGCCACCACGCGGTACGGAATGCTGATCCTGTTGCTCACTGGCTTGCCTCTCATCATCTGCTCTTTCTGGATCTTGAGACTGTGGGTTGGAAGGGATTACGCGCTCCATGCCCAGCCCTTCCTGCAGATCCTCGTCGCTGCGCAGATCATCCGGCTCTCTGCCACTCCTTACGCCGTGCTGCTGATGGGCACTGGCCAGCAGCGGCTGGTGATTTTGACCCCTCTCATCGAGGGCGCCATCAATCTGATTTCCAGCGTCCTGCTCGGCATGAGACTCGGTGCGATCGGGGTGGCCTGGGGCGCTCTGATCGGCGGGGTTGTAGGACTGACGTGCCATTTTGCTTACAATATGCCGCGCACCAAGAGCATCTCCTTTTTGTTTGGGCGTTACCTCAAAAGCGGGATTTTGCGGCCTCTCGCTGCGACACTTCCAGTGGTTCCGTTGAGTATCGGCCTTCTGCTTTTCGGTCCTAACAGTTTCCTGGCCGCTGCCATTACACTGGTCAGCGGCGGCCTGTTGCTGTGGTTGTTGTGGCGATTCGCTGTTGACCCGGAGGAGCGAAATCGGGTTGTGCGTTATCTTTTCTCCGGGCGAAAACTGCCCTGGGGCGCTCGCGCGCCGCTGGTCGAGTGATCGTATGAGAGTATTGATTAATCGAGCGCGGGTCAGCGCGCGGGCGGTGGCGGCTACGAGTCCTCTCTCGCGCCGATGAAAGGACGGGGGCTGCTGCTGACAAGCACGGGAAAGTGAGTATGCCTGCGAGTGCCAGACTTGGGGTGGTCACCGTCACCTACAACAGCGGGAAGGTCATCGAGGCCTTCATGCGGTGTGTCCTTGCCCAGGAGGACGCTGGTTTCGAGTTGGTGGTTATCGACAACGCCTCTGCCGACTCCACGCTCGAGTTGCTGGGGAACTACCGGGACAAGCGGGTTGTCGTCGTTCGGAACAGCTCGAATGTGGGGGTCGCCGCCGGGAACAACCAGGGGATCAGGCTCGCTCTGGCCTCGGGCTGCACCCATCTGCTGCTGATCAATAACGACGTCGAGTTTGACGCCCATCTGTTCGGGAGCCTTCTGGCCGCCGCCGGCCGTTTGGACGCCGACATGCTTGTGCCCAAGATCTATTATTGGGACCACCCAACGAAATTCTGGTACGCCGGCGGCCGGTTTTGTTGGCCCCGCCCGTACCCCGCGGCCCACCGGGGCTGCAACCAAACGGATCACGGCCAGTTCGACCGGACGGAGCGAGTGGGCTACAGCCCCACTTGCTGCATGTTGATCAAGGCCTCCGTTTTCCAGCGGATCGGGTTCATGGACGAGCGCTACTTTGTCTATTGTGACGACATCGACTTTTGCTACCGCGCCCGCCAGGCCTCCTTGACTCTCTACTACGAGCCCGGGATAACCCTCCTCCACAAGGCCGGTTCGCTCACCGGCGAGGAGCCGGAGTTTGCCCGGCGCTTCATCACGCGAAATACCGTCTATTTTATCAGGAAAAGCTACGGAAGGCCCGAGTCGCTTGCCCGGCTCCTGTTTCTTCAGGCCTACTTCCTGGGCAGGCTCCTGCTGCGACAGGATGGTTGGCAGGAGTTCAGCAAGCGCCAGCGCTGGTTCCGGGATGGTTTCGTCCTGCCCCTGCCGCGGCCTGCGGTGAACCCGGCCGCGGCACAAACAACAGACTGAATGCTGCGAGGGAGGGAGGCGCTATTTCCGGGGGCTTAATGGCAACCGAGACTACAACGAGAAACGACCGCCCGGAGGCGGCGCCTGCGGATGCTCTGCGGGCCCCGGGGAGACGCGCGAGCGCCCCGCGAGCCCCGGCCATCCTTGCCGGCCCGCGACCCTTGCCAGCATGGGCGAAAGCGGCGCTCCTGACATGGTTCTCAGCCAGCTTTTTCCAGTTTCCCGGCATCCCGGTCGGAAACAACAGCGCGCTCTTGCCCGGCCACCTTGCATTTCCGCTGGTATTGCCGGCGCTCCTTCTGGGCCGTGGCGTTCTGCGCCGGTTCACCCAGTGCATGACCGCCGTGAATGTCACGTTTCTCGTGTCCTGGGTCATGCACCTGGGCGCGTCGGAGTTCAGCAACGACTTTGCGCTGAAGGGAGTTCTCTGTTTCAACAGCTATTTCGTGCAAATTCTGGGCGGCCTGCTGCTTGCGGCCTGCAGGCCGAGGGAGATCGGTGCTGCCTTGCTAATTGGCATTGGAGGGGAATCGCTGGTTGGGGCGATTCAGTACATCTCCTTTGCGAACGGACAGTTTCCTTTTGCCTCCTTCTTCAACCACAAGGCCTTTTCGGAGTTCGACAGCGCGGCGCAGGAGTCATTCGCCAGGTACACCCAGCGTCCCTTCGGCCTTTTTCCAGAGCCATCGGCGATGGGCGCCTCCCTCGGGCCCTGGCTGGGGTATCTGCTCGGCGTCGGCCTTTTCAGAAAGCAGGTGGATGACTCGCCTGCCTTCAAGGTGGTCACATGGTTGACCTTTGTCCTTGGCGCGGCCCTTGTCCTTGTCTCCCGCACTGGCTACGCCTTGATTCTGTTTCCTGCCTTGGGTCTGTTTGCTCTTTGCCAGGCCCGCGGGGTAAATCTTGCGATGATAGTGGTGGCTGTAGGCGTGACTGGACTGGTGCCCCAATTGACCAGCCTCTGGGGCTCCCTTGCGGATGAGTGGCACGCCAAGCAGACCGGTTCAGCCGACTCGTGGGAGATGCGCTTGATTTCCGCGCGGTACGTCCTGGAAAACGAGGCTGAGATGGGCCTTCGCGATCGCTGTTTCGGAATTGGGCCGTTCAATTCAGCGGCGCAGATCGCGGGGCAAACGGCGGGGGAGAATCTCGCGAGCATGGCTTTGAGCTTGGTGTATGAGAATGGGGCGGTAGGCCTCGGAGCGGGGGTATGGCTGCTCTTCCTCTGCGTCCGGTCCATCAAGCTGTCGCGCATCAAATCAACAGGCATTCTGATGCTGGCTTTGTGGATCGCATCCGCCGGAATCGGGACAGGGTATTGTTCCCTTCCGCCGCTTTGGAGCGCCTTTGGCCTCCTATTGAACTGGGCCGCGTACTGCGAGGATGCGGGCCGCCGCGAGGACCAAGCTGGCGAAGCTCCCGCCCGGGAGCACCCCGTGCCAGTGCGCCTCTGTGGAGGCAGGATCCCTTAGTGCTCGTTGCTTATGGATGTCAGATTCTCTGAGGTGTTCCCGCGGGGCGCGCAGGTGCTGGTGCTGCCCATCAACATTTTCGACGAGGATGGTGGCATGTCCGAGTGCGTCCGCACGTGGACCGAGTTGCACCTCCGGGACGGGCGTAATGCGCTTGTGATCGGCAGGCTTGATCCCCGGCTTGCCTGGGCGAACCGGCGGGTCGCACTCTGGTTTTTCAGCATCCTGGCCCAGGTTGCCGGGTTCAAAGCCGCGGGGCTTTTGATGCGAAGCAGGATACGCAGATTGCTCGATTCCTTTCCCGCCGTCGACGTGATCCAAGTTGTGGCTCATACGCTCTGCAGCGATTCAACTGCATGGTCGCTGCTCCAGTGCAGCACTACCGCCCGGGTCGTCAACACGATTCACGATCCCGTGCCCCACTTGGAGCGCCGCCGCTTTGGGAAAGAGACCGTTTACCGGCGGGTGCTCGTTAACTCCTGGAAACTGGCCACCGCGCACTCGCGATTTTTTATCCACATACACAATGCAGCCTTATTGAAGGGAGTAAGTTACCCACCCGAGGCCAAGATCATTTTCTACGAGATTCCGATACCGCCGCGAAGGGCGTCTCGAAAGCGAAATGACACGCTTATATGGGTGGGGTTCATGGGGCGGATCGAACAGTATAAGGGCCTGGACACCTACCTCGAAGCACTGCGCCTCATAAAGAAGGACCGTGGAGACCTCGCTCCTTCCATCAAGGTGCTCATCGCCGGCCTGGGGGACTTCGATGCCGCGGCCTTCCGGGACCTTGGGTTCGAAACTCTTATTGATAACCGGTACTTGTCAGACGACGAATTCCACCAATACATGGCGAACCTCGACTTGCTCGTGCTACCCTACATCGAGGCCACCCAATCGCTTGTGGCGGCCATGGGGATCGCCTACGGGATCCGGGTTATTGCCTCGGAGGTCGGCGGCATCCCGTATCTAGTCGCACCTTACGAGCGGGGAACACTGCTGCCCCCGAAGGATCCTCGCGCCCTCGCGGCCGCCATTGTCTCTCAGGCTGAGGCCGTTCTGCGCCAGGATGTCACGCAAGCGCCCGGCCGCCCTTTCCGCAAATAGTCCTCGATTCCTCGGTGCGTACCCATGGCGAGAGGTTTGACAAAAGGTAGTTCCCGGCCATCAGCGGAGCAGTACGCCAGCCGCCCTGAGGATCTGTGCCTTCAGCCAGGTGGCCCGGGAAGGAGTCTGTCGGCCCGGAATTCAGGAATGCCATGTGCGGGCTAATAGGGTTCTTTGAAAGCTCCCGCAAGGCAGGCCAAGGCCACCTTGAACAGTCGGTCAGCGCCATGTGCGACCGGCTCAGGCACCGCGGGCCTGACGATGCGGGAGTGTGGGCGGATGAGGAGTCGGGGCTCGCGTTGGGACACCGCCGTCTCTCAATATTGGATCTTTCTGCTGCGGGTCACCAACCGATGCACTCGGCCTGCCGGCGGTTTGTCATCGTGTTCAATGGCGAAATATATAATTTCCAGGGGCTTCGCGCGGAACTCGAGACGCTGGGCCAGACGTTCCGCGGACACTCAGACACCGAGATGATGTTGGCCGCGTTTGCGCAGTGGGGAGTCACGGCTTCCCTGAAGCGGTTCGTGGGGATGTTCGCTTTCGCGCTCTGGGACCGGCAGGAGAGAATCTTGCACCTGGCGCGGGACCGGATGGGGGAAAAGCCGTTGTACTATGGGTGGTGTGGCGGCGCATTTCTTTTTGGCTCCGAGCTCAAAGCGTTGCGGGCTTACGCCGGATGGGATCGCCGGATCGATCGTGATGCCTTGGCGCTCTACCTAAAGCGCGGCTACGTGCCGGCGCCTTTTTCTATCTACGAGGGGATTTTCAAGCTCACGCCCGGCACTCTGTTGAGCGCCCCCCTCCTGGAAGCTCGGCCGGGCCAACCGTTCGCGCCGGCTGCATACTGGTCGTTGCGCGAGGTTGTCCAGAACGGTTTGGCGGGGCCATTTCCTGGTTCCGAGGATGAAGCGCGGCGCGAACTTGACGGGGTGTTGCGCGCCGCCGTGGCTGGCCAGGTGATCGCCGACGTGCCTGTGGGGGCGTTCCTTTCGGGGGGCGTGGATTCCTCGACGGTTGTTGCGCTAATGCAGGCCCAGAGCGCGCGGCCGGTGAAAACGTTTACGATAGGCTTTCGCGAAGCCCGCTACAATGAGGCAGCCCGAGCCAAAGCGATTGCACAGCATTTGGGAACGGATCATTCCGAGCTTTACCTGACGCCTGAGGAGGCGGTCTCGGTCATTCCGGAGCTGCCAGCGGTTTACGACGAGCCCTTCTCTGACTCCTCGCAGATCCCCACTTTCCTGGTTTCCCGGTTGGCCCGCCGGCAGGTCAAGGTCAGCCTGTCGGGCGATGCAGGAGACGAATTATTCGGGGGTTACAGGCGCTATTTCGATACGGCCCGCTTCTGCAGAATAGCCAGTCATGTCCCATTTCCCGCGCGGGCCCTCTTAGGCAAGACTTTGAGGTTGGTTCCGACCGGGGCCTGGGATGCGATTTTCGCTCCCTTTCCGTCGGTCCTGAACAACTCGGCATTCCAGGGCCGCGCCGGCGACCGGATCCACAAGGTGGCAGGGCTGCTCGCCTTGCGGGAAGATATGGAGGTCTATTCGGGCATGACCACCTTTTGGCGCGAGGGGGATCCCCTATGTGCCGACTATAAGCCTGCCCGAAAACTCCCAGACGCACACCCGCCCGTTGGAGCCGGGCGATTGGAAGACCAAATGATGTGGCGGGATTCTGTCACCTACCTGCCGGATGATATCCTGGTGAAGTTGGATCGGGCCAGCATGGCCGTGAGCCTCGAAAGCCGGGTGCCCATGCTCGACCACAGGGTTGTCGAGTTGGCCTGGAGGTTCCCGTTACCCATGAAGATTCGCGGCAACCAGGGTAAGTGGCTCTTGCGCCAGGTGCTCTATCGCTACGTTCCGCGCAACCTCGTCGAACGGCCAAAAATGGGGTTTGGGGTGCCCATCGACGAATGGCTGCGCGGCCGCTTGCGTGGCTGGGCCGAAGACCTTCTGGCCGATAGCGCACTCCGCTCTGGGGGCTGTCTCGACCCTAAGCCTATCCGCCGCAAATGGGCTGAGCACCTCGCAAGCAAACGCAACTGGAAGCACGACCTTTGGTGTGTTCTCATGTTCCAAGCCTGGCAGGGACAAGCCCAAAATGGCCTTTGAGAGCCAGGGCAACGGCCGCCTTCGAAAACCCCCAGCCCTACGGCACGCGCATTTACTGGTCCCGGAGTGACCGCTCTCCCCGGAACGGCCACAGTTCCAAATGAGCTGCATTACTCACAAAGACCGCTGGCAATGAACCAGTGCGCCTCGGGAAACATGCGGGGCAGCAGACTGCTTTTCGTTACCGGCGGCCTGCACCTTGGCGGAGCGGAGGTTGTGCTGTGTCAGCTTGCGGGCGCGCTCCAGCGGATGGGAGCCGAGTGCCTGGTTCTTTGCATTACACCGCCGGGCGCGCTCGCGAGGGTGCTTCAAGCCTCCAAGGTGGAGGTCCGCTCTCTGAATATTGAGTCCGCATTTGACACGTTGGGCGGGTTCCTTCGGGCCTGGCGGATGGTTAGGAGTTTCAAGCCGGCGCTCATCCAGGGCTGGATGTACGATGGGAACCTGCTGTCAACCTTCCTGCAGGCTACCGCTCGACGCCAGGCGCGCCTCGTATGGGGCGTGCGCAGCCTTATGTTCTTCAGCAAACTTAAGGGGCGCTTCGTCAATCGCATGTGCGCCGTTCTCTCGCATGTGAGTCCCGATGTTGTCGTCTGCGTCTCGCGCCGGGCGGTCGAGGTGCATTCCCGCGCCGGATATAGCCGCAGAAAATTGGAGCACATACCCAACGGAGTGGACACGGAGCGGTTCAGCCCTTCCTCGGAAGACCGCAGCGCAGTACGTTGCGAGTTGGGCCTGCGCAAGGAGAACGTGGCAATAGGCCATCTGGGCCGTTTTCACCCCGCCAAGGACTACAACTGTTTTATCAAGGCTGCGGTCTGCCTCAAACAGCATATCCCGGCAGTGAAGTTCGTCTTGTGCGGGAGCGAGTTAACGCCGGAAAACGAGCAACTCGGTCGTGAATTGAAGGAAAGCCGTTTGGAGGGGGATTTTATGCTCCTGGGTCCTCGGAGTGATCCCCAACGGATTTTGAATGCCTTCGATGTCTTTCTGCTTTCCTCGCGCTCTGAGGCCTTTCCAAACAGCCTGCTGGAGGCGATGGCCACAGGAATTCCGTGCCTGGCTACGGATGTCGGTGATTGTGGGGCGATCCTCGGCGCCTGTGGAAAGGCAGTGCCTCCGGGGCAGCCGGAGGCACTGGCCGCAGCGTGCATGGACCTCCTGAGAGAAAGCGCAGAATCGCGGCGCCGGCTAGGGATGGCCGCGCGGGCTCGCGTGATCGAGCATTTTTCTATCGAGCAGTGTGTGCGCGCCCATGAAGCGCTGTACCGGCGGCTTCTTCGGCCGAAGCCGCTTGCAGAGCAATCCGACAATCAGCACAGGCAACTCGAGCCATGAAGGCAATGTATCTGTTACGTCTCGACGACATCTGCGAGCACATGGCCTGGGAGCGGTTCGAGTCGCTCGCTGGCTACGCTCAGGAACTTGGCATCGCCCCAATTCTGGGCGTCATCCCGCAGAACGAAGATCCCCAACTCCTGCGGCATCAAAAGCCGCAAGCCCGGTTCTGGGAGCGCATGAGGGAATATCAAGACCGCGGGTGGGAGATTGCCATGCATGGCAGCACGCACGTGTACGTCAATCGGAACCCGGGTATCCTTGCCAGGGGAAACCTGAGCGAGTTCGCCGGGCTGCCAAGAGCCCAGCAGGAGGAGAAGCTTCGGCGTGGCTTGGCCATATTGAAGAATAATGGCCTCGCCGCCAGGACTTTCATGGCCCCGTCGCATAGTTTCGATCGGGTGACCCTCGAGGCCCTGCGGAGCCTCGGGTTCTTGTACGTGACGGATGGTGTTGGTTTCTATCCCTACAAGGCTCATGGTCTGACATTCATTCCGCAGATCTTCTCAAGACCGCGCCGGATGCCATTCGGAGTCTTCACCTTTTGCACACACTTGAGCCCGATGGAGGACCGGCGATTCGTCGAAATGCTCGAATTCCTCAAGGCCCAGCGAGCCTCTTTCGTGAGCCTGCAGGAGGCTGTCCAGGCCACGGCGAGTCTTCCGGTGGCCACGGCTTTCCGCTGGATGATTTGGCCGGTTGTCCGGAGCTACTGGGCGCTGCAGCGCCGCCGTTCGGCGGATGTTGAAGGATAATGAGAGTAGCGTTCGTCACCAATTTGGCAGAGGAAGTTGTGCTCCGTGAAAACCTGCTCAGGGATATGATGGCGGCGGGCCACGAAGTGCTGGCGTGCGTTTCGCACCTCAGCGGCAAAGCCGCGGTCGCCGAGGCCAGCGCCATCGCGCGGTGCCAGTTTGCACGCCTGGACCGCACCGGCTTGAGCCCTTTGGGAGATATGGCCTATTTCATAGATTTGGTCAGGTTCATGCGCCGCGAGAGGCCCGATGTAGTTCTTAATCGTGCCCTCAAGCCAGTGGTGTACGGCTCGGTGGCGGCCAGGTTTGCAGGAGTACGCGGCGTCTATTCGCTGATTAGCGGCTTGGGATCGGCGTTCTTGGGGACCCACTGGAAGCATCAGCTCCTGAGCCGCGTTGCCTGCGCCTTCTACCGCGCGGCCTTGGCTGGGAACGAGCGGGTTTTCTTCCAGAACTCTGACGACTTAGGCATGTTCCTGCGCCGCAGGATTATCCGTTCCCCGCAGCAGGCTGTTCTGCTGGGCGGAGCCGGCGTCGACCTCCGCCGCTTTCAACCTGTGAGCATTCCAAAGGGCGGGCCCTGTTTCCTGTTTGTCGGTCGTCTGCTCCGGGACAAGGGGGTCTATGAGTACGTCCAGGCTGCCAGAACGCTTTCGATCAAGTATCCGGGACCGCGTTTTGTTTTGATTGGCGCTGCCGATTCCAACCCGTCATCGGCTTCTCTCGCCGAGGTGCGGGCCTGGGTTGAAGCAGGTTTTCTGGAATGGCATAGTTGCGTCGACGATGTTCGACCCTGGCTCGCAGAGGCCAGCGTTTTCGTGCTGCCGTCCTACCGGGAAGGCAGTCCACGCGCAGCCCTGGAGGCCATGGCCATGGGCCGCCCGATCGTGACCACGGCCACCCCGGGGTGCCGCGACACAGTCGAGGAAGGGGGCAACGGATTCCTGGTCCCAGTCGGAGACCCCCATGCCGTCGCGGCAGCCATGGAGCGGTTCGTTCTGGACCCGCGGCTGCTGGAGCGGATGGGCAGAAGGAGCAGAGAAATCGCGTGCGCGAGGTTCGATATCTGCGCGGTAAACTCAGCGATTCTCCGCACTCTTGGTCTGAAGGCCGGCGCTGGTGCGCGTCCCCACCCAGGCAGCGCCCCCGGCCCTTGCGCGGTGCGCAACGCCGGCCGCGTTTCGGGATTTCGGGTGAACGGGGAGGATTGATGCATGATAGCCATTTGCTTCTTGACGCGGCCCCGGTTTATTGACGCCGCGCGGGTGAATCTTGCGCGCTCGTCAACAGCGCCCAACCTAATGGGCGGGAAGGGGGGATACCGGGGTCAACTCAAGGGCCAAATACCAGCCGCTGGCGGCCCAGGACGGCAGCAGATCGGCGAACGCAAGGTCCAGTCGGGCCACCACGCCAATGCGGCGCAAACCAGGCAGGACGCTCTGAATGAAATCGGAGTTGCCGGCGCGAACCACGCGAAATGATTGCTCGGCAAAAAGCGCGTGCAGGCGGGAGCGGGTGAAAAACTGGCAACGATCCGATCCGTCGCCAAGTCGGTATGGCCTTTTGCCCAGCCGGCCGCGCAGCCAATTCGACCTGAGCAGATAGGTTAGCGGATCCAGCCGGGTTCTCAGTTCCCACGGGCCGTATCCGTTGGGCACGGTGACGACGAGGAGCGAACCAGCAGTCATGCTGCGCCGTATGCTGGCAGCCAGGCGGGCCGGCTCCAGCACATGGTGAAAGACCTCCGAGGCGATTACGACGTCGTACTTTTGGCCGCCGTCAAAGGTGTACCCGTTGTCCACCGTGAGCGTCAGATTGTTGATTCCCCGCTGCCTGGCCACGGTCTGCAACTGCTCCACGCGTTCGGCATTGATGTCAAAGGCGGTCACCCGCCCGCCCAAAGTGGCCAAGGGCAGCGTAATCCCTCCTCTGCCGCAGGCCACTTCCAGAATAGCCAAATCGGCGAAGGACCGGCCGCGGTGCGCCGCAAAATTCTCGATGGCCGCGTAGATGAACCGGAGCTTCTTCAGATCGACCTCGGCCCTGTAGATCGTGGCATCAAAGAAGTCCATGGCGCATTTGTTCGTAAAAGACCGGGCTATGCTCCCAGACGGGGGCGAGGGTGTCAAGCAGCAAACTGTGCCTGTTTCCTGCCGGGGTTACAATTGACCCCGGGGTGTGTTCGGTTTATAAAGCACACTCGATTGAGCCCTTTCCGAGTGCTCGGATGCGAATTTGGCGAAGGCTCAGCGGCTCCCGCTGGCTTCCAATGAATGCGATGAAGACAACCACAGCGCCGAGCCAACCCTCCATCGGTCCGAGTAGCAGGCCGCCTCTGTCCACGGTGCCGCCGTCCTCCTCGCCGGCGGGCGGCGCGGGCCGCCAGAAGACCACCCGGCGCCTGCGTCTGCGGCTGCAGGAACACAAGGTGATCCTGGCTGTCGGGGATCTGATTTGCGTCAACGTCGCTTTGGCCCTA
>Ga0187884_10003009_pt1 | contig 13426 bp, 10 predicted proteins | sample June2016WEW_20_4_FD_132983 | JGI IMG/M metagenome (GOLD analysis project Ga0187884, IMG submission 132983) | Peatland microbial communities from SPRUCE experiment site at the Marcell Experimental Forest, Minnesota, USA - June2016WEW_20_40 | ecosystem: Environmental > Terrestrial > Soil >...
GGGGCTCGACTTTCGGCAGGAGGAGATCAAGCGGGCCTTCTATCATGCCGATGCCGTCTGCCATGCCGACCCCGGCGTACCCTTGATCGGGCTTCGGCCCCTCGTGCATCGCCACGTTTATTATCAGTTTGAGGCATTGAGCCTCCATGACCCTGAGAAGCAAAAAAAACTGGCGGACCGGTTCTGCGATCGGGCCGAGGAGTTTTTCTTTCACCGGGCAGGTCTGCTCGCACACCTGAAGACCCGCTTTCGCGTTGGCGTTGTTTCCAATTTCTTCGGCAACCTGACGCAAGTGCTCGAAGACGCCGGCCTTGCGGGATCCGTCGAAATAATGATAGATTCAGGTTGTGTCGGCATCGCTAAGCCCGACCCCCGCATTTTTCAGCTTGCCCTGGAGCGGCTCCGCCTGCCTCCGGAGCAGGCGATTTTCATAGGGGATTCTTACGAGCGGGATATGATGCCGAGCGCACAGTTGGGTTTGAAGACCATCTGGCTGAAGGGGCCGAACCCGCGCGTGCCTGAGCATGCGACCCCGGTCGACGCGGTCATCACCCGGCTGTCGGAGCTTGAGGTGCTCGTCTGATGAAAGGGGGGATCATTGCCGCGGGAAAAGGAGAACGCCTGGCAGCAGGGGGAGAATTCACGCCGAAACCCCTGGTGCCCATCGGTGGGGAGCCGATGATCGGGAGGCTGGTCCGCGTGATCGCGGAGGCAGGTATTACTTCTCTCTGCTGCATCATCAACGAGGAGTCGGCCGCAACCCGGGAGTACCTCCTTTCACAGCCCTGGCCGCTTCCATTCCAGTTGATAAGAAAGACAACCGACAATTCTATGGAAAGCCTTTTTGCGTTGGCCCCCCTCCTTCAAGAGGCGCCCTTTGTCCTGTTTACCGTCGACGCGGTCTTCAGGGCCCTCACGCTCAGGAGGTTCCTCGCGGGCGCGGCATCCCTTCCCTTTGCCGAAGGCGTGCTTGCCCTCACCCGCTTCTGCGACGACGAGAAGCCGCTGCGCGTGGAAATCGATCGCGGCCACAAAATACGCCGGATCGGAGAGACTGGAGACATCGGCCATAGGGTGACCGCAGGTTTCTATCGGTTCGAGCCGTCTGTCTTCGATTTTGCAAAAATGGCACGGGCGAGGGGGTTGTCGGCCCTTCGGCAGCTCCTCGGTTTTCTCCTTGAAACCGGTTACGGGTTATACGGGATCTCGGTGGCAAAGACCATTGATATAGACCGGCCCGAAGATGTTGTTGAGGCCGAAAACTATCTTAAAAACCGTGGGGATGGCTGATATGATGGTGCTCGGTATTTGCCGGGAGAAAATATTTTCTCCCGGCAGGGTTGACGACGATGCCAGAATCCTGGAGATGACCGTGGCCGGGCTGGCGTCGAGGGGCCACTCGGTGCGCACTTTTTCTGCAGAAACCCTCGACGGCCAACGTATAGAGGCTGATTGCGTCCTTTCCATGGCGAAATCGAAAAAGACCCTTGCCAGGCTGGAAGAGTGGCAGGAGGGCGGCAGGAGGGTTATCAACGGCGTTCCATCGGTGCGGAACTGCCTCCGCGCAACGCTGTTCAGGCTGCTTCCGGAGGCCGGCCTCCCGGTCCCGGAGGGCACGGTTCTCCCCGTAGACCAGGTGTGTAGCGTCTGCTCTTTCCGGGGCTCCACGCAATACTGGCTCAAACGCGGAGACGTGCACTCCGTCAACCCCGGGGACGTGGTGAAGGTCTCGACCCTTGAGGAGACCATGTATGCCCTCGACCATTTCAGAAGAGGCGGGATAGAGCAGGTGCTCGTGCAAGAGCACGTGGATGGGGAGTCCGTGAAGTTCTACGCAATCGCCGGCTCCCGCTTTTTCAAGGCCTTCTGCTTTTCTCGAAACAGGGAAGAGATCACCGGCCGGATGAGGCGACTCAGGACGCTGGCCGACCATGCGGGATACGCGGCAGGGCTCGAGATATTCGGGGGCGATGCGATTGTCACACCGGATGGGCAGGTTTTCCTTATCGACCTGAATGATTGGCCAAGCTTTGCGTCATGCCGCGATAGCGCCGCGCAGCATATCGCGGCATATATCGCAGACAGTCTGGAGTGACGGGCCGTGAGGAAATTTCACCTGGTCATGATCGCCTTCGGGGTGTTTCTTTTTGCCTTTCTTATTTATGCTGTCGGCCCCGCGTCGCTATGGCGGAAGCTGGCAATTCTCGGATGGGGGCTTGTGCCCCTCACGCTGCTTGACGGCGTGACGGAGCTCTTCCATACCCAGGGTTGGCGCCATTGCCTTTCCGGCTCGCACCGGTCTCTCTCCTTTGCAAGGGTGTTCTCGATCCGCCTCGCCGGTTCTTCAATCAACCACCTCACTCCCACCGCCGGCTTCGGCGGTGAAGTGACAAAGGGCGTTCTCCTCGCATCCGACCGGATGGGTGCACAAGCGGCTGCCGCGGTGATCGTCGATAAGCTTTCCCAGGCATTGGCCCAGCTCCTCTTCGTGGTGGGGGGAACGTGTGCCGTGCTGTGGAACATCACCTTGCCTCGCACCTTGTGGGTTGCACTGGTTACGGGCACACTGCTCCTCCTGGCAGGGGTCACCGGATTTTTTTTCGTGCAAAAATACGGCAAGCTGGGCGTTGTCGTGCGATGGGCTGTCGCCCACCGTCTGGGGGGCTCGGGACTGAAGAAAGCAGCCCTCCACATGACGGAGGTCGATCATACGCTCCGGTTGTTTTACCGGGACCGTCCTGCCGATCTCCCCCTCTCCATTCTATGGCACGTCATGGCATTGGTATGGAGCATTGTTACGGCCTATTGCTTCCTGATATTCCTCACCGGCCGTGCGTCTCTGCCCGTTGCGGCGGCAATAATCTGTCTGGGGACCTGGTTCAATCTGGTGACCTTTGCCCTTCCTGTCGATATCGGAGTTCAGGAGACGGCCCGGGTGATCGTATTCAGCGTCCTTGGCTTGCATGCAGCCACAGGACTTACCTATGGCGTCGCACTCCGCTTCCAGCAGCTTTTCTGGGCGGGCGTAGGTCTGGTCGTGTATGGCATGCTTGTCGCAAGAATGAAGGGAAGGAAGACGCTCCCCGCGAACGGGGGGACGGGTGACGACCGCCGGAAAGGGCCGGAAGACAGGGAGGCCGCATGGAAACGCGTGTAAGGAGTTTTTTGGCCGGGTCGGCGCGGGCGCGGGGAAGGTCTGCCTGTGCCGCCATCGTCTGCACCGCGCTGGTTTTCTTGTTGTATGGAACGGCGAGTGGGCAAACAGGCTCGGAGAAATTGGTGCTCGGCCTTTCACAGGTGATCACGATGGCCATTAATGCAAGTCCGGAAATGGCGGAAAAACGCAGCGAGGCAGCTTCGGCGAAAAGCGACCTTGCCCAGGCCAGGGCCGGCTATTATCCACAGGTAGACACCACGGCCCTCGTGGGACCGATAAACGATGCCCGCCGGCCCGAGGTCGTGGGCAACCGGATCATCGACCCATCCCCGAGCTTCTGGACCATCGGGGTCTTCGGCAGGTTGAACCTCACCATGACCCAGCCCCTCTACACCTTCGGGAAGATATCCAACCGGCGCGACGCTGCCGAGCACGGGGTCGTCGCGCGCGAGGTGGGACAGGTCCGGACAAGCGACGAGATCGCCCTCAGGGTGAAGGAGCTTTACTATGCGCTTGTCCTCTCCAGGGCGGCGATCGAGGCTGCGAAAGAAGCGGGCGGCTTCTTCGATGAGGCGAGATCGCACATGCAGCGTCTCCTCGAGGCCGGTTCTTCCAACGTGGTCGAGAGCGAGCTCTACCGGGTCGATGCCTACCGCGCTGACATCATCAGGGGGAGGGCGGAGGCGGAGAAGGGGGCAAACATCTCGTACTTTGCCCTCAAATCCCTCATAGGGCTGCCGCCGGACAAAGACTTCGAGCCGGCGGACAAGACGCTTGCCTTCAAGGTTGAGGAGTTAAACCAGCCCGAGGCGTACATACGCAAGGCGCTGGCCGAAAGGCCCGAGTTCACGCAGCTCGAGCAGGGCCTGGCAGCCCAGAGATCGCTTGTAGAGGCGAGCCGCGCCGACAGGTACCCTTCCTTCTTTGCGGCCCTGGCCGGCTCACTGGCCGGTGCGCCGGGACGGGAGACACTCCACAACCCCTATATCACGGACGATTTCAACCACGTCGGCGTCGGCGTCGTGACGGGAGTGAACTGGCACTTCGATTTTGGTATAATGAAGGCCCGCGTCGAGAAAGAGATGGCCGAATATGAGCGCCTTTCCCATACCAAGGCAAAAGCAGAGCTAAATATTCCCATACAGGTGATAAAGTCTTACCAGGATGTGAGGCAGTGGAAGGTGGCAGTGGAGGCATACCAGACGGCGGCCGTCGCGTCGAGGAAATGGATCGTCGCGGCGCTCACCAGCTTCGACATGGGCACGGGCGCAGCAGACGACCTCCTGCGGGGCATCGAGCGATACGGGCAGAACCGGGGCCGGTATCTTGAAGCCCTCTTCAATTACAACATGTCCCTGGCCCAGCTCGAGTACGCAATGGGGGTGCGGAGCTGGTGAAGAGAGGCAAGCGCCACCGCACCAGGCGATGGCTGCAGATGCTCGTGGCGCACCAGGTATCACATCCCGCGGCGGTGCTCGCTTTTTGGGTTGTCCTCGCCGCGGTTTCTGTGGTCTTCACGGTAGCCCATCTCGGGTTTCATACGAGCCAGCGGTCTCTCATCTCACCTGACAATCGGCTGATGCAGCTTCTTGACAAGGCCGACCGGTTTTCGGCGCTCGAAGCCTTCGTTGTCGCCATCGAGAACCGCGATACCCGCAGGTCTCTCGAATTCGCACGGCAGCTTGGTTCAAGGCTGGAAGCGGACCACGAGCATTATACCCAGGTCTTTTACCGGGTCGATCCCGCCGGCTTGCGGCCCTGGGCCCTCCTGTATCTGGGGACAAAAGACCTCACGAGCCTGCGCGACAATCTCCGCGAGAACGCTTCTCTTATTCGGGATATTGCCCGCATCCCCGGTCTTGCGGCTTTCTTCGAGGCAATCAACGACCAGATGGCCGGCCATATGGTGGGCGAGCTTTTCACGGGCTTTCTCAACGGGGATGACAAAGCGGGGAAAGCGAGCCCCATGGATCTCGGGTTCCTGACCGGGATCCTGCGCCAGATGAAAAGGGGGATAGAAGGCTCTTCTGCCTTTGCCTCGCCCTGGCACTCGTTGTTCAATCTGACGAACGAGGATGAGCAGGGCTATTTCTGGACCGAAGGCAAGAAGTACCTTCTCATCTTCGTCGAACCGGGGAAAAAGAACGAACTGCAGTCATTGACGGCGCTCAGGAAGACCATGGCGTCGCTCAAGGCAGACTTTCGCGATATCAGCGCGGGCGTCACCGGTCAGAAGGCCCTGGACGAAGACGAAAAGGAGCTCGCCTTCAGGGACATAGGTCTCGCGACACTCCTCTCCCTTATCGGTCTCGCTGCGCTGCTTATCATTTTCTGGCGCGGGATCAGGCGGGCGCTCCTCACGGTGGCCGTCCTCGTCATAGCCCTCTGCGTGACTTTCGGTCTTACCACGCTCTTCATCGGCCATCTCAATCTGCTCTCCGTGACCTTCGCGCCTATGCTCCTCGGTCTGGGGATCGACTATGCCATACACTGGTTTGCGCGCTACAGCGAGGTACGCCGATATTTCTCCGCATCGACCGGAGAGGCCCTTGCCGCAACGATGGACAAGGTGGGTCCGGCGATCCTTCTCGCGGGCCTGTGCGCCTCGCTTTCCTTTTTTCCGCTTGTGTTCACCGGGTTCAAAGGGCTGTCGGAGCTTGGCCTTATCTGCGCCATGGGCCTTGCGGTAATGACAGCCGCTACTCTTTGTCTCCTGCCGGCGCTTATCGTGCTGTTTGGCCGGTTCCGGATCGGGCTGATAAGAGGCGCCGCGACCGACGAGGCAAAGGCTCTCCTGAAGACCACCGGGCATCGCACCCTTTTTCTCGTGAGCCTTGCGGTCTGCGCCTCACTCCTCTCCCTCTGGGGGGCGCTCAAGGTGCGGTTCGACCTGAACATGCTGCACCTCCAGTCGCGGAGCGCCGAATCAGTGATCTGGGAGAACAAGCTGATAGAAGGCTCCAGGCATGCGAGTATCTACGGCGCCCTCTTCGCCCGCTCGTTCCGGGAGATCGATGAGAAGACCCGCGCTCTCGAGCGGCTCCCTACCGTATCGGAGGTAAGCAGTATCAGGGACGTGCTCCCAAAGGATCAGGAGCAGAAGATACTCCTTCTTAAAGAGATGAAGCCGCTCCTCGGGGACATCAGGTTTATCCCGGCCCCATCCGGCCCTGTCGACGTCGACCGGTTGAATAAGGTGTTTTCACGGATCCGCTTCAAGATGATCGACTCCGGCTCGCCTGAATGGGGCGCGGCCAGGCCGCTCCAGGCACAGATGCAAGAGGTCCGGAGACTGATCGACGCCATCAGGGATGATTTCGGCTCGATCGAAAGGCCGAAGCTGCTCGGTCGCCTTGAGCGGTTCGAGACCCGGATGTTCATAGATCTGAATGATAAGCTCTCCCTGCTTTATGAGAACATGGAGAGTGGGCCCATCACGGTCCAAGACCTGCCCGGACCTCTGCGGGAGCGGTTTGTCGGTCCCGACAACCTCTACCTGCTCCGTATCTTTCCCGCGGGCAATGTATGGGACCCGCAGTTTCTCGGGACGTTCGTCCGTGACATCAGGTCAGTCGACCCCGATGTCACGGGCGACCCCGTGACCCTGTACGTATTTACGAAGGCATTCCGCGACGCAGTGATCAAGGCGGCCCTCTATGCCGTAGTCTTCATCGTCGTCTTTCTCGCCGTCGCGCTGCGCAGCCCGGTCTCGGTCCTGGCCGCCCTCGCGCCCCTTGTCATGGGGACCCTCTGGACTTTCGGCCTGATGCACGTCTTCGGGATCGACCTGAACCTCGCCAATACGATTTTCATGCCCCTCGTGGTGGGAGCGGGCGTCGAGTACGGGATCATAGTTGTCCAGCGGTGGAAGCAGAGCAGCCACCCGGCAGCGTTCAGCCTTCCCGTGAGCACCGGTATGGGCGTGGTCCTCGCCGGGCTCTCGACAACGGTCGGCTTTTGCAGCCTGATGATATCCGGGCACCGGGGCATACACTCACTCGGCGTGCTCACGACCATCGGGAGCCTCTGCGTCCTCGGGGCGGCAGTCCTCTTTCTGCCTGCCCTGCTGCATGCCGCGGCACACATGCGGGCAAGGAAGGAAAACAGCCCGGATAGAAGCCAGGAAGACCACGAAGCCGGAAAGCAAATCGCCGATGAAGGGGGATAAGGAGGGACCATGAAACCGGGAACAACCTTGCTGCTTGTGCTGGCCACCCTTCTTGCGTCCCTTGGTCAGACCCCGGCCGTCGCGGGAGCGCCGACCGAGGCAGTGCGGGAAATGCTCGGCGCGGTAATGGCCATCCAGTCGGACCCGGGGCTGCAGGGCCCGGAATCACGCGCCGCGAGGAGGGCTGAGATTAAGAAGGTGATCCTGGGGAATTTCACGTTCGATGAGATGGCACGGGAGGCCCTGGGTCAATATTGGAATACCCTTGACGGGAGGAGGCGGTTGGAATTCAAATCGGTTTTCCAGGACCTCTTTCTCGATTCATACTCAAGGCTGGTACTCGACTTTCTGAGGAAAGAGAAAATTGTGTACGTGGGAGAGGACAGCGGGCAGGGCCGGGCGGCGGTGAAAACCCTCATACAGCGGACCAACGAAGAGATACCGGTCGATTATTATCTCATGCAGGTGGGAGGGGGATTAAAGGTCAGGGACGTGTCGATAGACGGCGTGAGCATCGTGGGAAACTACCGGAATGGTTTTTCCCGCATTATAAAACAGGAATCCTACGAGAGCCTCCTTAAGAAGATGAAGCTCCAGCAGCAGACCCTGGAGAAGAGCTAGGCAGACCCGAGAAGGCGGTGAGCTAAAACGGAGGAGTCGGCCCCATAATCACCTGTTGCCTTGACTTCCCTGTCCGTCCCCCTTAGGATGTAACTGATGGTGAAAGCGACCTTCATCGTGGCGCGGGACAGAAGCGGTCTTCGCCCTATTTTTGGCGTACCGGCCGCCCGCAGGCTGGTGCTCGTCGCGGCCGGGCTCGGCCTCGACGTCATTCACGTCCTCGGTTGTGACGACGCACTCCGCCAGGTCCTCTCCGACCTCATCCCGGCGCACGCATTCAATACGATTTCGGACGTCCGGGAATTGAGCCGCATGATGGAAAAGCTCGGGCTCGGCGAGGGGGATCAGGTACTCGTCATGCAGGCGGGTCACGTGATCGACAGATGGTCGCTCCGGCAGTTGCTTAAGACAGGCAATGGAAGCAGTTGCCGCACCGGCGCCGGAGACGGGAGCGGAAAAATGAATGGCCCGGACCCGGTCTGCGTGGTGACGGCCGGTCACCTCGCATCCGTCCTCCGCGCTATCCGGTCACCCGGTGAACCGGCTGCTGCTGCCGGACCTGCGCCTGAACGGGTCAGGATTGCAGGGGATCCTCCCTCGGGCCTTGCCGATGGGACGCAAGGGACGAAGGCCGCGGAAGCATTCCTTCTCGACGCCCTCGGCCGTTCGACGACAGCGACGGACAGCCTCCTTAGCCGCCACATCCATCGGCCTATTTCCCGCTTCATCACCAAACGGCTCGTAAAAACAGCGGTAACGCCCAACATGGTCACGCTTTTCAACATCGTTGTCGGGCTGGCAGGCGCTTTTTTTCTCGCGAAGGGCGTCTACGCGCTGCAAGTGCTCGGGAGCCTCCTTTTTCTCTCGTCCACAATCCTCGACGGTGTGGACGGAGAGCTGGCGAGACTCACGCTGAAGGAGAGTGTTTTTGGTCATTATCTGGATATAGTGGGCGACAACGTCGTGCACGTTGCCGTGTTCTTCGGAATAGCGCTCGGCCTCTACCGCCGCACTTCGGACCCGGTCTACCTCCACGCCCTCGGGGTCCTCCTTTGTGGCTTCGGTTTTTGTGCCTTCGCCGTGCAGCGGGTTATGGGACACGGACCGGAAACGAAAGGGTCTGCGGAGGTGCCATGGCTCGCGGCGCTCCTGGTCAATCGTGATTTTGCCTACCTCGTGGTAGCCCTGGCCCTGCTTCACCGTGTGAGCTGGTTTCTGTTCGGGGCGGCCGCAGGCGTCTATGTAGTCGCCATAGCCCTTTTCGCCATGAGCTTCACAAGGCGGCCCACCGCTTCAGTCTGAGGGGGAAAACAAAAGAAGCGGCCATACCCCGCTCGTTGCCTCTGCGTGTCGGTCTTGGGTGAAGTTACTTGGCCCGTTCCTTGACGCCGGTTTTTTTTGCCCGGCCTGCGACGAACGGCGGTGCGCCTTTCGGCGCAGCCTCTTTCTGCGTACCCACCTGGGTTTTTCCGGTTACCGCCTTTTGTGGTGCTGAGACCGGCTTCACTGCTACTGCCTTTTGTGGTGCTGAGACCGGCTTCGCGTTCCGGGTCTCCGCCTTTTTCTCCTCTGCCGCGTGCCTGGCTCTTACAATCTCCTCTGCCTCGCACCAATGCTCCTTGTCTTTCCCGTCCCTTCTTCCGTCCCTTTCAAAAAGCTCATACGCGACGTTTGCTATTTCATCATGCAGATCCATAACTCCCCCCGAACGTTTTTTCGATCAAAGACACCTTGCAAGGCATCCTTTTTCGTAATGCTAAGTGTAAAGTTTAACCATTCTTTTTGCATTTGTCCAACTATCTCAAGGACTGGTCAGCGTCCCCTATCGCCGCCCCGTCGCACTTGCCGGACTCCGCCAGTTCCTTCGCTGCCGCCCAAGGATAGGTCTTATACGTCCTATAGGACCTATCCTTTCCCATCTGTCAGCCTTTTTTGTTGCGTGGTGAAAAGAGGGTATGGTAACGTAGATTCTACGATGAAAGCCCTTTTCTTTGACGGATCGCTGCGATTCGAGCGTGATGCCCGCCGGCCGGAGCCGGGTGAGAACGAAGCGCTTATCCGCGTGCTTATGGCCGGTATCTGCGGCACCGATATGGAGATCCTGAAAGGTTATAAAGGTTTCAGGGGTATTCCCGGCCATGAGTTTGTCGGCATGGTGGAACGGGTGAGCGGTCCGTATTCCGGCCTTGTCGGCAAAAGGGTTGTGGGGGAGATTAACTGCGGATGCGGCAGGTGTGACTACTGCGTGAAGGGGATGGAAAAACACTGCGTTCGCAGATCGACCCTGGGCATATCGGACAGGGATGGGGTCTTCGCCGAATATGTCACGCTGCCTGTGCGGAACCTGTGGGAGGTACCGGCCCATGCGGCGGACATTGATATGGTCTTCGCCGAGCCCGTGGCCGCGGCCTTTGAGGTGCTGGAGCAGGTACACGTGAAGCCGACCGACAAGGTCCTCGTTCTCGGCGACGGGAAACTCGGCCTGCTGATTGCAATTGTGCTCCATCACTGCGGCGCTGACGTGATCTTGAGTGGCAGACATGAGGAAAAGCTGGCCATAGCAGCCCGGCAGCAGGTGAGAACCACGAGGGCGGAGGAGCTTCCGGAGAGCCGGGCCTTTGACGTTGTCATCGAGGCGACAGGCTCCCCGAAGGGGCTTGAAACAGCGCTTGAGCACGTATTGCCGCGGGGCACAATCGTTTTGAAGAGCACGGTTGCCGACCGGGGGGAGGTGAACCTGTCGAGGGCGGTAGTCGATGAGGTCACCCTCGTGGGCTCGAGATGCGGCCCCTTCGCCCCGGCCGTTGCTGCCCTCGCCTCCGGGCGGGTACACGTGCAGCCTCTCGTATCGGCAGTCTACCCTTTCGACGATGCCCTTTCGGCCTTTGAGAGGGCGGGGCAGAAGGGGGTGCTCAAAGTACTCCTCGATTTCAGCACAAATCGATGAAGTCCCTTCTCGCGGCGTGCAGCTTTCTCCTTCCCGGCATCCTTCCGGCTTTGATCTGTTGCGCCCTCGTGCTTCAGGCTGATCGACGCTGCTGCTTATTCGCGTTTCTCGACGGTTTCGCCGTCCTTGAGATCGATGGAGGGGAAGTCTTCTTTATTGACGGCAGGATAGATGATGCAGTTCGTGCCGATTCTCGCGCCCTGCGGAATGGACGCATTCTTGCCGACGACGGTCAGACCTGAATAGATATGGTCGGGAAATCTCATGTTGGCCTCTCCCGTGCTTCCCCGACCGATAACGGCATTTTCCCCGATCACGGCCCCTTTGTCTATGATGGACCTCTCGACCCCGGCCCCTCGCCTGACTACTGAATCGTGCATGATGATCGAGTCCTTTACGAAGGCGCCCTTCTCGATCACTACACCGGGGGAGAGGATCGAATTCTCGACGCCGCCCGAGACGAAGCAGCCCGGGGAAACCGCGGAATTGACCAGCCATGACGCACCGCTCACCTTGGAGGGAGGGCGGTCGTACGGGAGGGCCTCGGCCACCTGGTTCGTCCGTATGCCGCAGTCTTCCGGGTTCAGCCCCGATCCAGGTTTGAGGATATCCATGTTGGCGTCCCAGTATGCCTGTATTGTGCCCACATCGCGCCAGTAGCTCTCAAAAAGATAGCCGTACACGTTGCCCTCCTTCAGGGCCCTGGGGATGATCTGCTTGCCGAAATCTTCTTCCCTGGTCTCTCCGAGGGTCCTGACGAGGTACTCCCTCTCGAAGACGTAGATGCCCATGGAGGCGAGATTCGAGCGGGCCTCGCCTGACTTTTCCTGCCAGTCGATAATCCTGTTTTGCCCGTCAAGGGCGCCTGTGCCGAAGTGGCGCGTTTCTTCCCATGCCACCGGTATCATTCCTATGGTGACGTGCGCATTGTGCTCCCTGTGGAAGTGGATGAGGGGCCAGTAGTCCATGCAGTAGACGTGATCTCCCGACACGATGAGCACGTCGGTGTACGGGCCGGAAGAGACAAAGCTCAGGTTCTGGCGGACCGCGTCGGCGGTCCCCTTATACCAGTCCCAGTCTTTCTCGCCGGTCTTGGGAGGCAGGATGCTGATGCCCCGTGTCCTGCCGGCCATGTCCCACGCCGACCCGTCGCCTATGTGGTCCATCAGCGAGAGGGGCTTATACTGTGTGAGGACCGCGACCCGCGTCAGGCCGCAGTTTGCTATGTTGCTCAGAGTGAAATCGATGATCCGGTAAATGCCGCCGAAGGGCACCGCAGGCTTCGCGCGGTACTGGACGAGGACATTGAGGCGGCTTCCCACGCCGCCCGCGAGGAGAACGGCAACTACCTTCCTCATTTGACTATCTCGCCCCTCCTGTATTCTTTTCGCGAGAAGTGGCTTGCCTCCACGTTGGGATAGACGGTGACGCCCTGCTGAATCCTCACCTCATCGGGGACGGTGCTCCCCTGCCCGATCACCGAAAGCTCCCCGTCCCTGCTCCCGACCCTTGCCCCGCTGCCTATCCTCGTCTCGACGTCCGCGATCGTCCTCGAGACGTGTGCTTCTCTCCCCACTACCGTATCGAAAAAAAGTATCGAGTCCTCGACTACCGCCCCTTCTTCGATGCACACTCCGGGGAAAAGAAGAGAATGGGAAACCTTCCCCCTGATAGTGCAGCCGGAATGGAATAACGAGTCCTCAACCACGGCAGAGGGGCCCAGGATTGTCGGCTGCCGGTCCCTGATCTCCCTGTGTGCGAGATTTGTCCTTATCTGCCAGGCCTTCAGGTCGATTTGTGCATTGTCGCCGAGGAGGTCCATGCTTGTCCGCCAGTACTCTTCAAGGGTGCGCGTGTATCCCCAGTAGCCCAGGTGCTTATAGCCATAAACGCGGAAGTTGCCGAGGAGGGAAGGGATAATATCTTTCCCGAATTCGTGCGACTCCTTCCTCGCGTTCTCAGCCAGCGCCTCGAGAAGGACACCGGGGTTAAACACGTAAATGGTGAGGGAGGCCCACTCATAGAGTCTCTTTTTTGGTTTTTCCGCGTACTGCACAACTTTGCCGCCCCGAGCCTCCTCCTGCTCCATCAAACCCTGGCCGAAGCGGTGGGCGCCTTCCCGGGGTACGCTCGTAAAGGCGATGGTAAGGTCCGCTTTTTTTTCAAGGTGGAAGTTGATGACATCCTGATAATCCATTCGATAGATATGATCGCCCGACAGGATCAGCACGAGGTCCGGGTTGTACATCTTGATAAAATCTATGTTCTGGTAGACGGCATCGGCCGTGCCCTTGTACCAGTCGGACGCCTCCCTCCCCTTAAAGGGCGGGAGGACGACCGCGAACCGCCTTCTTCCTATCATGTCCCAGGGCTGGCCGCTGGCGACATGATTGATCAGGTGAAACGGGCGATATTGTGAAAGAATCCCCACCCTCTCGATGCCCGAGTGCATGAGATTGCTCATGGGAAAATCGATGATGCGGTAGAGGGCGCCGAAAGGCAGCACCGATTTGGGACGCAAAAAGGTGAGCAC
>Ga0187884_10003039_pt1 | contig 13350 bp, 8 predicted proteins | sample June2016WEW_20_4_FD_132983 | JGI IMG/M metagenome (GOLD analysis project Ga0187884, IMG submission 132983) | Peatland microbial communities from SPRUCE experiment site at the Marcell Experimental Forest, Minnesota, USA - June2016WEW_20_40 | ecosystem: Environmental > Terrestrial > Soil >...
CCGACAGCTGTGCCGTCCACACGTTGTGGTCTCGAGTAACGCTCGAACACGCGACCGTCTGTGAATTCCAACGTGTCGCTGCTCTCGGCTTCGGGGTCGGCGTACAGCTCAGCCACCTTCGCCTGAAACGCCTTCGGATCGGCCAACTGATCTAAGACGGATGAGATCACCACAGCATCATCTCGCGTCGCCAGAATTGAGTCGCCCAGCCGCCACATTTCGGCGAATTGATTGTTGAAGCTCGAGATTCTGCCAGCGCGGTCGACCACGAGAATGCCGTCGGCGGTGGAGTCCAGCGTGGCGGTGAGCAGCGAGAGGGTCTGGAGCAGCTCCAGCTCGGCCGCGACTCGGGCTGTGATGTCGTGAGCAGAGACCACGAACCCGCTGACGATCGGATCGTCAAGCAGATTGACCAGTGAGAGCTCGAACGGCACGGTCTCGCTGCTTGCATGGCGGACAAGCCGCAAGGTGACGGTCACCGGGTTCGAGGCGCACGCCCCAAGCGATGCACGTTCGAACGCGTCTAGAAGCTCGGGACGGTCGGCCTCGCTCACGAGCTCGGCGAGGGGCCTGTCTTCTACGAGCTCAGGATCGTGCCCCAACACCCGGCTGAGCGCACCGGAGACGGAGTCCACCACTCCCGTGGGTGAAACCAGGAATGTCACCGCCGCCGCGTTGTGCACGAGGGATCGCAGGCGGGCCTCTTCATTGTGAGCGACTTCAAACCGTCGTCGTTCTGTCAGGTCTCGCATGACGAAGAGCACCGCCGGAGCCCCGAGCCACGCGATCGGCGTGCCGATCACCTCGAGGAGTCGCCATCCCGTACCGGTCTTGACTCGAACCTCGATGAGCGTGCCCGTTTGCTTGCGCTGCACGCTCGTCAGGGACCGTAGGACGAGCTCCACGTCCTCAGGGTGGACGAGGTCCAGTGCCGGCAGCCCGATCGAGTCTTGGAGTGTCCGACCGAACAGGCCCTCCGCGGCGCGGTTTCCCCACTGAACCAGGCCTTGTGGGTCAAGGACGATAACCACATCGGGAAGATCGTCGAGTAATCCGGCCAAGAGCCGGTTCCCGAAGCGCTCCTCGTCCCGATTCAGCTGCTCCAAAGTCTTCCCAGGCACCCGTCAGTCGCCGACCTCATTAGCCACCGAATCTAGTTCACATCCGATGGATTCTGCCGGTGACTGCAGCTCCGGCTGGGCGACCACGGGGTGGAATTTCCAGGCTGGTGATCGCGTCCGCTTCGACGCACAAAAGTTGAGAACCTTTCCGCACGGTAGGCTCAGAGCCCAGTGCAGAACACGCCATCCACGTGCTCGAGGCCGCGTGCCGCGCCGCCAGGAGTGGCAAACCGTGGCCGGTCGAAGCCGGGCGTTTGGTCAACAGAGCTGAGAGGCGACGGCGCCGGACGGACACCGGTGCCGCCCGAACGGAGAGATACCAATGGCAGTCCAATTGCCCAAGTCCACGCGAGCGACCAGCAAGGAGGTCGACAGACGGTTGGACGCCGTCGTCGCCGAGCAAGAGCAGATCTTCCTCGACCGCCAGCCCCGGTCCCGCCAGCTCAGCGAACGTGCAGTCCGCGTCCTCGCCGGTGGTGTGACCTCGAGCTGGCAGATAACGCGCCCCCAAACAGTCTGGATCAGCCACGGCGCCGGCTCGAAGATCTACGACGTCGACGGTACCGAATACGTTGACATGCACGGTGGTTACGGCGCGGGTCTGGCCGGACACGCTCACCCGGCGATCGTCGAGGCTGTGTGCCGCCGGGTCGTCCGGGGCACCCACTTCGCCCAGCCGACCGAGGACGCGATCATCGTGGCCGAGGAGCTGAGGAGTCGCTTCGGCCTGCCCTTGTGGCGCTTCACCAACTCGGGCACGGAGGCGACCATGGACGCAGTGCATCTCATGCGGGCGATCACCGGTCGTGACCTGATCATCAAGGTCGAGGGTTGCTACCACGGGCACCACGACTCGGTTCAAGTTTCGGTAACGCCCGAGGCTGATGACATTGGCCCCGCCGACCGGCCTGTCGGGGCTCCGGCAAGCACGGGCATCCCGGAGGCCATTTTGGCCTTGACGAAGATCGCTTCGTTCAACAGCGTCGGCAGCGTCCGGCGTCTGCTCGAGGAGAACCCCGGTCAAGTCGCCGGCATGATCATCGAGCCGATCATGATGAATGCAGGCATAATCCTGCCGGTCGAGGGATACCTGGCCGGATTGAAGGAGGTGCTCCACGAGCACGGGGCACTGCTCGCCTTCGACGAGGTGAAGACCGGTCTCACCGTCGGTCCCGGAGGGGCCACAGTGGCTTACGGGACCACACCGGACATCGTCTGCCTGGCCAAGGCGATTGGTGGCGGTCTCGTCTTCGGGGCGGTGGGAGGCACACAGGAGGTCATGAGCTACGTGGCCAAAGGCATCTACAACATGGTCGGGACGTTCAACGGGAACCCGCTCTCGGTCGCTGCGGGCCGAGCCATGCTGGAGGAGATCGCGACCGAGCACGCCTACGAGAAGATCGGGGCGCTCCGCGCGCGGATCGACCAAGCGCTCAGCGATGTGATTGCCGAGGCCGGCCTGCCCGCCCACGTCGTGTCGGTCGGGGCGAAGGGTTGCGTCACGTTCTCGACAGAGACGGTACGCGACTACCGCGACTTCCTCGAGATCGACGACAGGTACAACCACGCCCACTGGTTGTTCCAGCACAACGGTGGGGTGTTCCTCCCTCCCTGGGGCAAGACCGAGCAGTGGCTCATCTCGGTCCAGCACGACAGCTCCGACATTGACCGTCTCCTCGGTAACTTCGGGCGCTTTGCTCGAGCCGTGACCGGCTAACATCCTGCAGCGCCCAGCGGGAACAGTGGGAGCAAAGCTTCGGGGCGTGAACAGGTCAGATAGCGTCCTTCTTGGCGCGTGGAGCTGTTCTTGGCGCGTTGCCGGGCCGAGGCTTGGATTGCGACTGATTCGCTGGACCCGCGTGTGTCCAGTGGCGCTGAAGTGGGGCTATTTGGTCGTTGGAGCCGGTGATTTCAACGGCGGTTTTCGGTCGCGGGTCGACAGTCTCCTGGCAAGCGGTCCGTATCGCTGCTGGCCAGGTATCTGATCGCGGCTGCAGATGGTCACACGGTTCGATGTACCATGAAGTGACGTTCGTGCGTATGAGCGACCGTGCTCCTCATTGTTGGCAGGACGTGGTGACAAACATGAGCGAATCTCAGCAGGCTGTCGAGGCTTTGCGGGAGAGTGAGGCTCGCCTTGAGACGCTCTTGTCCTCTCTCGACGATCTTGTGTTCGAACTCGATGAGAACGGCACTTACCTGGGGATCTGGACCACTAATGACGCCTTGCTGATCGCGCCACGGAGCCAGCTGCTCGGCCGGACACACGCCGAGGCCATCAGCGAGGAGGTCGGCCTCAGGTTGAAGCAGATCATTGCAAGTGTCGGCGAGACGGGCCGCCCGGAGATCTGGGAGTACTGCCTCGAGGTCCCCGCGGGTACGCGGTGGTTCCGGGGCAGGGTCGCTCCGATCGCCGGGTCGGAGGGCTCTTCGAGAAGGTTCTGCCTCCTGGTTCGCGACATCACGGCGCAGAAGGAGGCCGAGCAGGAGATAACGAGGCTCCTGTCTCGCGAGCAGCTGTTGAGCCGGTTGTCCGAATCTGTTCCGGTTGGTCTGTTCGAGATCGACTTGGAGGGCCACGTTGCGTTCACCAACGATCGTATGCACACGATCGTGGGTGACTTGTCCGCGGGCTCTGTGGCAGCGCTGGCGTCATCTGTCGTGGTCGAGGACCGACCAGTGTTTGAGGCAGTGCTCGCCGGTGTACTTGACGGTCGGCCGGCTGATGACGTCGAGATACGCCTTCGTTTCCCGCACGACGCGCCGCTGGCTGGCGGCACCGAGAGAGTGTGCGCGCTCAGCTTGCGTGCACTGACTGACACGGCGGGCGTCGTGACTGGCGCGGTCGGATGTCTCAGCGATGTGACCGACCGTGCTCAACTTCATCACGAGCTCGAGGTAAAGGCGTCGGTCGACAAGCTCACTTCGTGTTTGAATCGAGAGGCGTCACTCGATCTTGTGGAGCGGATGACCACTGCGCCAAAGGCCCCCGGAGAGGGGAACGCCGTCATCTACGTCGACGTTGACCATTTCAAGACCGTGAACGACCGCTTCGGGCACGCGGCTGGCGACAGCCTTCTTGCAGCGGTCGGCGACCGTCTTCGTGGCGCCGCGCGGAGGTTCGATGCCGTCGGCCGTGTTGGTGGCGACGAGTTCCTTGTGATCTGCCCGCGGGTCGAAAGCTCCGCTCAAGCCGTCAAGATCGCCGAGCGCGTCGCGGCGGCGACAATGGCCACAGTGGACGTCGGGCCCGGCGTTGTGGAGCTGCGGACCAGCGTGGGTGTCGCGTGGACCTCCGGAGCGCTCAGCGCCGATGCCTTTCTCGCTCAGGCGGACGCTGCGATGTACGAATCGAAACGAAGGTGCCACGAAGGTGTGACGCTGTTCACGACGGCCTGCTGAGCGACAAGCCCGATACCGGGGCGACGACCGCGGCGAACCGGCCGGCTCAGGCCATACGCCGAGCCCCGAAGGCCCGATCACCAAGCCGCAGACCCGCTGATGGCTGGCCCAACGACTCCTTCAGCCGCCGTGAGCTGGTCGCCCGTCCTTCAAGTACTCCACGTAGTCGTCGAAGCTGCACGGGCGCGCGAACAAATACCCTTGCGCGTACTGGCATCGGAGATCACGGACTGAGGCGAGCTCTTCGGCGGTCTCGACGCCCTCCGCAACGACGCGGAGACCGAGCGCGTCGCCGATCGCGACCACAGCCGCGACGAGGGTGGCGTCGTAGGGGTCAGAGTCCAGGTTGGCGATGAAGGACCGATCGATCTTGAGCTCGTCGACCGGGAATCCGCGCAGGTAGGCGAGCGACGAATACCCGGTGCCGAAGTCGTCGATGGAAAGTCGCGTCCCGATGGCCCGCAGCTGATGCAGCACCTTGGAGAAGTAGTCGACGTCCCCCATAAGCACGGACTCGGTGATCTCCAGGCAGAGCAGCTCCGGTTCGACGCCGGTCGTTGAGATCAGTTCCTCCAAGTGACGCGTGAAGTCGCGAGACCTGAGTTGCATGGCAGAGACGTTGACCGACATCGTGCACGCGGTCTGTCCAGGAACGGTCCGGTTGGAGCGTGCGAGTGACTTGCACGCCTGTTCGAGCACCCACTCGCCGATCGGGACGATCAGCCCGCAGTCCTCTGCAACCGGGATGAAGTCCGCTGGGCCGACCGTCCCCCGGTCCGGGTCATGCCATCGCAGAAGCGCCTCGGCGCCGACGAAACGCTCCTCGACCATCGACCACACGGGCTGGAACACGAGTGCAAACTCGTGGTTGTCGAGCGCGCGACGCAGGCCCGCCTCGCCCATGGAGCGCCGTTCGGCTTCGGCCCGCAAATTGTCGTCGAACACCTCGTAGCGTGCCCTGCCGAGATCCTTGGCGCGGTACATCGCGAGATCGGCGTCGCGCAGCAGCTTGTCGCCGCTCTCGCCCGCCTTGCCTGTGGCGATGCCGATCGACGCCGTCACGTGCACCTGCTCGCCGTCTATGTCGAAGGGGGCAGCGAACGAGTTCAGCATGTGGTCCGCGATCTTGATCGCATCGGTCGCGACGAGGAGCTTTTCGCACACGACGACGAACTCGTCCCCGCTGAACCGGCCCACGGTGTCCGCGGAGCGCGAGCAGGCGACCAGCCTGAAGGCGACGGCTCTCAGCACGGCATCGCCAAACCCGTGGCCCCGTGTGTCGTTGAAGACCTTGAACCGGTCCAGGTCCACGAAGAGCAACACAACCGACCCGTTCTCACGGGAGGCGCGCGACAGCCCGTGCTCGATCCGGTCCATGACCAGCACCCGGTTGGGCAGCCCGGTGAGGGGATCGTGGAGGGCCTCGTGCTCGAGGCGCAGTTCTGCTGCCTTCCGGTCGCTGATGTCACGAGTGATGCCGTCCATTCCGATGACTTGCCCGTTCGCGTCGAGCATGGCGCCGAGGCTCTGGTTGACCCAGATCTTGGAGCCGTCCTTGCGCGCGAGCTCGAGATCGACGGCCGTCTCGACACGGCCCGAACGCACGCGCGCCGGCCAGAGGTCACGAGTGCCGGGGTCGATCAGGCGGTTGATGAGCTCAGGCTGGGCGTAGAATTCGTCCGGCGTGTACCCGGTGATCGCGACCGATGCCGGGCTCACGAACTCAAAGCCTGGATCTGGGAGGATCCGGTAGCGGAATATGAGGTCCCGCGAGTTCTCGGCGAGCATGCGGAGCTGGCGTTCGACGCCCCGTGCCTTCTCTTCAGCCTCGCGACGGTCCGTTATGTCCTGCATTACGCCGGCCAGCTCGACCGTGGCTCCGCTCTCGTCAGTGACGATATCCGCCGCTGAGAAGACCCAGCGTTGCGTTCCGTCCGGGCGCACGATCCGATATTCGAGCTCGAAGCGAGGTCCCCCGGCGATCGCCGCGATCTCCGCCGCTTGGACGCGAGGAAGATCTTCTGGGTGGACCCTCTCGAAGAAGTCCACCGAGGTCAACTTGGGACGCTCGGCGACCCCGAATATCCGGTACGCCTCTCTCGTCCAGGTCACCGGTGCATTCGGGGCGACCCCGGACGTCCACCCACCGATGTGCCCGACGCGCTCGGCTTGCTCGAGCAGGGTCCGGCTCTCCGCGAGATCGCGCTCGCGCTGCCTGCGCTCGGTGATGTCGTGCAGGATCGCGGCCTCCGCGACGATCGAGCCGTTTGGGGCAAGGATCGGCGACAGGCTCATCGATACCTCGAAGTTCGTGCCGTCGCGCCGTGTCCGCGCCGTCTCGTGGTGGCTCAAGCGCTCCCCGGCCGCCACCCTGGCGAATACCTGCTTGAAGTCCTCGAGCGCTTCTTTGTCGAGTATCTCGCCGTACAAGCGCCCGACCATCTCTGCGGCGCTGTAGCGGTAGAGGCGCTCGGCGGCTCGGTTCCAGCTCGTCACGCGCCCGTCCATGTCGACGCTCACGACGGCGTCCTCGATGCTCTCGACGATCGTTGCGAGCAGCGCGCGAGTCTCCTCCGAGCGCTGCTGCTCGTTGATGTCGTGAGCGACGCCCAAAGACCCGACGACGCGCCCGTCGGAGGTGTGAATCGGTGAGATCGTCAGTGATACCTGAACCTCGGAGCCGTCCCTGTGGGTTCGCGCTGTCTCGAGGTGCACGACTCGCTCGCCCCGGCCGAGGCGGGCTGCGATCGCGGAGAGCTCCTTTCGCCGAGCCTCGGGCACGAGCATCTCGATGTTCCGGCCGATGGCTTCCACCGCTCTCCAGCCATACAGGCGTTCGGCAGATGGGCTCCAGCTCATGATCGTGCCGTCGAGGCGCTGCGAGACGATCGCGTCTTCACTCGAGTCAACGACAGCGGCGAGAAGCACGGCTACCGAGAACTCCGCTGGTAAGCCCTCGAACTCCGCAGACCGGCTGACGGTCATCTAGCGCCACCACGATTCAGTTGTTCAGCCCGAAAGAAGGCCGCGCTGCTGTTGAGAACCGAGAGCCTACGGCATTTGACGCTTAGGCCCGGAACTGTCGAGGTCCGGCTGTTGGCTGGTGTCGGTACGCGGTTTGACCTGGTCCCCTGCAGCGCGTGGGAGTTGGCCGACACCGGCGGCGAGCATGGCCGAGTTGGGTATCTTGAGCTCCCCATCGTCGGTGCGCACCGTCACGTACGTCAGGCTGACTTCGAGTACCCAGGCGTCGAATATCCCGCCGAGCGCTCCTGAGCGGATCCGAATGTGGTCGCCAACCTTGAAAGGCCTCGCGAGGAGGAGCACCAGCGCGGCAAAGACGTTTCCAAGGCTTTGCTGCGTCGCGATGCCGAGCACGATCCCGGCGAGCCCTGCACCGACGAGAAGATGATCGATGGACACTTCGAGCACCGCGAACACGGCGAAGACGACCACGACGTAGCCGATGCCGGTCGCGAGCAGCCGCACTGCTGCCCCGGCCGCCGCGATCGATCGCTGCGTGACGAGGTGGCCGAGGACGGAGGCGATTCGCCGCGTGGCGATGACACCCGAGACGAGGAGTATGGCTGCGCTGATCCAGGCGACGAGCTTTGGGTGGAGCTGCGAGCTGTGGACGTTCCCGAACTCGGAGCCGCCAACGAGCGCGGCTGCGGCGATGGCCCCAGCGAGGGTCCCGATCGTCCAGTTGTGCTTGCGAGAACCACTCATCTCGCCGACCGCCTTGTCGTCACCACATGTCCACGGTAGCGATCTCTGATCACCGGAGCCCTGCGACCGGAGCGTCACGACCTCGAACAGCGAGCCCGAGGTCTCGAGGACGACACCGCGGGGAAACCATGCACCGCTCGCCGGCTCAGATTCGCTCAGGACCCTCGGGGCAGCCGGCATGCTCGGCGCGGAAGGCGTCGATCATGTAGGCGGTGAACCGCCGCCACATGTCGGGCGCACTGTCGCGTGTCGCGGTCACGACGCCGGCGTTCGCGAACAGCAGCATGGGAACATCCGTAGAAGCGAAGTCGGAGCGTAGTGCGCCTTGCCGCTGTGCTCGTCCGATGAGCTGTTCCAGGTTCTGCAGGGCGCGACTCCGAAGCTCCTCGGCTGGCGAGGAGGTCGGGAACCTCATGGTGATGAGGTCCTTGAGCCCAGCGTCGGCGGCCTGCATGGCGCAGATCCTGTTGATCAGCCAACAGAAGCCGGCCCACGGGTCCGGGTCGTCGAGCGCGTGCTCGGCGGCGGCCGCGTAGTCCGCCATCTTTCGCTCGAAGCTGGCTGCGATGAGGTTGGCCCTGGTGGGGAATCGTCGGTAGAGCGTGGCGATGCCCACGCCGGCTCGCCGGGCGATCTTCTCCAAGGCGGCGTTCAGGCCCCACTCGGCAAATACTTCTTGGGCCGCGGCGACTATCCGTTCCCGATTGCGCTCGGCGTCGGCCCGCAGGCTCGGGGAGCCCTCGGCACCGGCCACGATGGCCGAGCCCGGGCCTCTGGCCGGACGGCCCCGGTCCGACGTCTCGATCACCGCTTCAGTGTAACGGCAACCGGAGGACACCCTCCAGTTACGTGTTAGCCTTCCGATGAAAATGGAGGACTTCCTCCGGTTAATGGAAGTATCGTGTCGAACACGCCAGAACGGAGCTCGAGGAATGCCGGAAGAAGTCCCAGCAGCTGATCGGTCTCGAGACGTCGTAGGAGGCGCCATCCAACCGCTCGGCGGAACACCCAAGGCTCGGATCCGAGTCGTCACCGACGGCGGTGCAGATCTCGACAGCGCAGTGGCGGCTGAGCACGGCGTGAGCGTCGTGCACCTCGACGTCCGGCTCGGTTCGTTCGGACCGGAGATCACCTCGACCTGGTCGCCCCAGGAGTTTTGGGAGAGATCAGCCAAGATCGCGGAGCTGCCCGAGACCTCCGCGCCCTCGCCCGGGGCGTTCAAGGAGACGTTCTCGGCGCTCGCAGACGCGGGCGCGGAAGGAATCGTGTGCATAACGCTCTCGTCGAAGCTGTCTGCGACCTACCAGGCCGCTGTCATCGGGGCCGAGAGCGTGACAGATCGGATCCGAGTCCGAGTCGTCGACTCGCTGTTCGCGACGATGGCCGAGGGGCTTACCGTTCTCGATGCTGTGGCCGCCGCTGAAGCGGGAGGGGACCTCGAGGCCGTCGTGGCAGCAGCGGTTGCGAGCAGGCGGAGCTTGCAGCTCTTCGGAGCACTTGACTCCCTCGACAACCTGCGCAAGGGCGGACGCCTCGGATCGGCCCAGGCACTGCTCGGCGGTCTGCTCGACATAAAGCCGGTCCTGGAGCTCCGAGACGGTGTTCTCGAGCTCGAGTCCCGTCCTCGGACCCGTTCCCGCTCCCTCGAGCGCCTCGCCTCGAAGGTACGCGACGTTGAAGAGCTCGAGCGCCTGGCCGTCGTGCACGCGGCTGCCCCCGACGTCGATTCGTTCGTCGGGCTTCTCGCCGCCTTGTTCCCGAGGGACCGCATCAGCGTCGGCTGGCTCGGCCCCGTCATCGGGACCCACGTCGGCCGGGGCACGATCGCAGTGGCCGCGCAGAGCCGCCTCAGCTAGCCGGCTTGTAGATCTGGCTCCAGTTCGCTTTGGAGGGCTGGAAGCGCCCGGCCGGGCCCTTGCCGAACAGGGCGAGAAGGTTGCCGGTGATCTCGCCCACGAGGGGAGCGGGACATGACCGGGCTGCAACTGAGCAGGGCGCGAGCGAGGGGACCCAGTTGGTGGTCCCGCTGTCGAAGATGCCAGCGTGGCTGGTCGGGTCGCTCCAGTAGGTCATGTCGGAGTAGAGGAAACCTTGCGAGTCGCCCTGATCGCTCATGGCGATTCTCAAAGGGACTGGCGAGTGCCCGAGGATCTCGACATCGGTGGGATAGTCGTACGGATCGAACTCGTCGAGGTCGGTGGCGATGACACCGGGCACGCTCGAGCCGTCGCTCAGCCCGGTTCCCTCGAAGATCCACGCGCTCGCGTCAGCTACGACGAAGGGGACCGGTCTGTTGCCGGGCTCGACGAAACCGACGTAGTTCTCTCCTACGAACCCGACCTCGGACCAGTCTGCCGGCGGGCTGGCCCAGATGTTACCTGTCACCTGTAGGGGGTTCCCCTCGCCGTTGAGGGGGTCCTCGGTTGCGTCGCGATAGTCGACCACCTCGCGGTCGGGACCGAGAGGGGAGCTTTGGAGGCGGACATGACGCAAGATCGCGCTCGCACCGAAGAACACCATGTTGACGCCGGTTTTTTCGGCTGCCACTGCCGCCTGTCGCTCGGTCAGCGACCAGCACTCGTCGTGACCGAGGGAGAGCAAGGTCTTGTGGTGGAGCAGGACGCCCGGGTGCTCCTCGACGGTGACGTCGGTGACGTAAGCGACGTCCAGCCCGTGCTGCTCGATGAAGCGCACGAAGGGGTACTCACTTCCGAGAAAGTCGCCGGCGCCTTGCCCATAGGCATAGGGCCGGTCGTAAGAGACGATCCGTGCCCGCGAGCAAAGCGGGTACACGTCCGAGGGGCAAGGGCCCTCACCGGCGTAGAAGTCGTAGCCTCCATAAGGGTTCCAGGCCTGCCAGGTGAAGACGTCGTTCTTCACCAGGTACGTGGCCGAGGAAGTCGGGTCCCAGATTGTGAGCGGGACGTAGCTCTCCTGGCCACCGCTGCCCACGAGCTTCAGCAGGTAGTCACCTTGGACGAACGCGGACGTCACGGCGATGGTGAGCGTCGGCGTCCAGTTGTCGCATGCGACCATGTTGATCCCTGTAGTCAGCGAGCACGTTGGTTGCTCGTGTCCGGGGATCTCATGGGATTGCCAGACGAGACGCGCACCCAACCCCTGGTAGTAGCCCATGCGGTAGGCATCGATGTGAAATCGGGTTGCCGTGGTGGACACGTACAGCTTCACCCTGTCTCCGATCGCGGCATATGTCGTGGGGGCGAACCCCGCGATACCCGACGGAGTACCAGGAGTGATCTTCCAGGCCATGGTCCCCGGGCGCCGGTTTTCGGCGACGACCCAGCTGGCCTCGACACCATCTGGCCCAGAGAAGGTCGTTGCCACGACAGGTGGCTTGTGCTTGGCCACCTGGTGGTGGTGCACGGCCTGAACCTGTGCAGCAGGCGAGCTGCAAGCCGCCGCGACGAGCGCGAGGGCGCCGAGGACGACGCCACGGCATGCGTGCCGGCCAAGCGATGCTTCGGTCACCATCTGTGTGCCACGTGCCCGCCACGACGAGTGCTCGTGCAATTTGGAAGTTCTCATGCTCACCAGTCGATCGTCTCGTTTGCCGTCTCCGCGGATCGTAGTGACCTTCGTTCAGCCTTGACGGGCGCGATGCCAGCACCGTAGGGCTGGAAGGCCGGCTCCTACGAGGCCGGGGGCGGCTGGTTCGGGTCTATGTACGGCCCCGGACCGGGATTGACCGAGAAACCCAGGTTTCGGGGCCGGGAGCCTCCGCATTCGGACCAGGGCGACGACGCCGACCACCAGCGCCGCGATGACAAGCACGAGCAAGAGCAAAGCGAAGACGCGCGGGCCATGGTGAAGCCCGTAGCCAAAACGCAAACGCAACATCATAAGAAGCCCCATCGTGACGCGGTTTGTCGCACCAGTAAAGCCACCCGTTCGTGAGAAGCCTGCGATACCCGGGAAAAGCCTCGGGCTAGTTCGCGCCGGTGCTCGCGCGTATCTGTCGCGCCGACGGGATGAGAAGGATGACGGCTATCCCCACGATCAAAGAGGCGCTGGCGATGATGAACATGGCGTGGATCCCGAGCACGGACGCAATCGGCCCGACAATCGCATAGCCGAGCGGGAGGAAGATGAGCGATCCGAACCAGTCGTAGGCACTCACACGCGACAGCACTTCGGCAGGGATCTCCCGCTGCATGGTCGTCTGCCACTGCGTGTCGAAGACAGCGAAGGCAGCCCCGCCCAAGAACGCACCGATCGCAATGACGGGCACAGGGGCGCGATAGGCGAGAACCAGCAGGGGATAGGGCCAGACGAGCAGCGTGATCGCCGCCGCGACAAGCGGCCGGCTAAAGCGCAGGCGCAGCATCGCGACGCCACCGACGACGGCGCCGGCGCCCTCGGCACCGAGGATCGTCCCCCAAGCGGTCGCGCCGCCGAGCGACTCTTTCGAGATCACGGCGCCGAGGACGAGGAACGGCGCCGTCATGGCCATGTTGGAGAACGACGCCACCATGACAGTTGCCCAGAGCCAGGTTCGCGACCAGAACTCGTGCCACCCACGTCGCAGCTGGTCGTAGAACGAGCCGGAGCTCGCCTCTGTGACCGGCCCGAGGCGAAGCGCCGCGAGCGAGCAGACGCTCAAGACATACGAGACGGCGTCTGCGAGGATCGCCCAACCCGGGTTGGCCGTCGCGACGATGACGCCCGCGACCGATGGCCCGATGATCGCACCTATCGAGAACGTCAGCCCGTTGAGTGCGTTGGCTTGGGTCAGGCGGTCGCTGGGGACGATCTGGGGAATGAGCCCGGTCAGCGACGGCATGAAGAACGCCGTGCCTGTTCCGACGAGCGCGGGGAGAAGCAGGAAGCCCCAAAGAGGCGGGTGCCCGAAGAGGATCCAAGCCCCGAGCGCTGTCTCAGCCGAGGCTCGAAGGACGTCGGCACCCAGCATCACGCGCCGCCGGCCGAATCTGTCGCCCGCGACCCCACCGACGAGCAGGAAGACCACGAGGGGGACCGTTTGGGCTGCCAGCACCGTGCCGACGTCGGACGCAGACCCATGGCGCAGCGCCAGCACTGCGAACGAAAGCGCCACCGGCGTCATTCCGGTGCCGATCGC
>Ga0187884_10003041_pt1 | contig 13348 bp, 10 predicted proteins | sample June2016WEW_20_4_FD_132983 | JGI IMG/M metagenome (GOLD analysis project Ga0187884, IMG submission 132983) | Peatland microbial communities from SPRUCE experiment site at the Marcell Experimental Forest, Minnesota, USA - June2016WEW_20_40 | ecosystem: Environmental > Terrestrial > Soil >...
CCCCGCTGTTCCAGGTGATGTTCCAGTTGCGCAACTTCCCGGAGATCGTGTACCAACTGGCGGGACTCGAGAGCGAGCCCATCACGTTCGATCCGGGCACTGCCCAATTCGACTTATTCCTCGAGCTAACGGAAACTGGCGACGGCTTGGCCGCGGCGCTCACCTATAACAGCGACCAGTTCGATCGGTCGTCGGCCCGGCGCATCCTGGGACATTACAGAACGCTGCTGGAAGCGGCCGCCGCCGATCCCGGGGCGGCCATCGGCCGGCTGCCGCTCCTCACCGAAGAGGAGCGTCGGCAAGCACTCGTGGAGTGGAACCAAACCGGTGCCGGTTACCCGACCGTTTCCGCGTTGAAGCTTTTCGAGGAACAGGTCGCGCGCACTCCGTCAGCCGCGGCTGCTATTCATGGCGGCCGCAAATGGAGCTACGCGGAACTCAATCGCCGCGCGGGCGGAGTGGCGCAACGCCTCCAGGGAATCGGGGGTCTTCGGGGCCGAACGGTGGCGATCTGCGTCGACCGTTCGCTAGAGATGATCGCCGCCCTGCTGGGCGTCTGGAAAGCCGGCGCCGCGTGGATTCCACTCGATCCTTCATACCCTCGGGACCGGCTGGCGTTTATTGTAGAGGACGCCGCCCCGGCGGCGGTGGTCACGGAGCCGCAATATCGGGCTCAGTGGGAGCATGCCACTGTGCCCGTGCTCGACCTCGAAACCGACGCGATGGAGGAGGGCAGCGCATTCCCAGGGCCGGGTCCGGACGATATTGCCTATGTCCTCTATACGTCGGGATCGACTGGCAGGCCGAAAGGCGTCGCGATCCGGCACAGCGGCGTGACGAACTGCCTGGCGTTCCTGCGCGATGAGATGTCGGTCACGGCCCGCGATGTCGTACTCGCGCACACGACCCTGGCTTTCGACATCGCGGTTGTCGAGATCGTTCTTCCGCTAATTTCCGGCGCGTGCGTCTTCCTGGTGGGCCGAGACGTTTCCCTGGATGGCCGGCTGCTCGCCCGCGCTATTGGCGACTCCGGCGCCAGCATTGTGCAGGGCACCCCGACCACCTTTCTGCTCCTTCTTGAATCGGGCTGGAAGCCTCCAGCCGGACTGCGGATCATTAGCGGTGGCGAAGCGCTCACGCCGGACCTCGCCGAACGCCTGCTTCCCTGCGGGGCGCTGTGGAACCTCTACGGGCCGACCGAGTGCACTATTTACTGCACCGGTTGGCGGGTTCGGGACGCAGGCCGAGCGTCGGTTATCGGCAAGCCTATAGCAAACACCTGTGCCTACGTGCTGGACAGCAACGGCGACCCGGTACCGGCCGGCGTGCCGGGTGAACTCTGGATCGGCGGCGTGGGCGTCGCTCCAGGGTACTGGAAACGCGATGACCTGACCAGGGAGCGGTTCGTGCCCGATTTGTTCGGGGAAAACCCCGCCGCAAAGTTGTACCGCACCGGCGACCTCGTTCGCAGGCTTCCAGATGGGAATCTCGATTACCTTGGTCGCATTGACAACCAAGTCAAGCTGCGGGGCCACCGCATCGAGCTGGGCGAGATCGAGAGCGTGTTGCGCGAACACCCCGCTTTGCTGGCGGCCGTCGCCAAGGTGGTGGAGGTCTGCCCGGGCGACCGCCGGCTGGCGGCCTGGTTCGTGCCCCGTCCGGATAGCGTTTGCCTGGAAACCGACTTGCGCGACCTGCTCAAGCGCCGCCTTCCGTCTTACATGCAACCCGCCTTCCTTGTCCGTCTCGGCGCGCTGCCGCTAACGCCGAACGGCAAAACGGACCGTAACGCTCTGCGTCTTCCGGATTGCCTGCCGGGTGGCGATGCTGTGGTCCACCGTGCTCCATCCGCCTCCAGGGAGTTCATCATGGCCGAGATTTGGGAGGATGTCCTGGGGTGTCGCCCGATCGGTCTGGACGATGACTTTTTTGAACTGGGCGGCCACTCCCTCCTCGGCGCCAGGTTGCTCACCCGGGTCGAGAAGGCGTTCGGTGCGAAGCTTCCGATCGAGAGCTTCTTTCTAGCCCCAACGCCTGCTCGCATGATGGAACTGCTGAAGCGGGAGTCGAGCGGGAATCCTGCCCCGCGGGTGATTCCTTTGCGGATCGGGACCGGGCGAGTTTCCGTCATACTGACAGACCTTCAGCCGCTGTACCGTTCGCTCAGCCTGAGCCTGCCGGCAGGACAGTCGATTTATGGCATGGCATCCTTTGACGCGTCCGGGCTGCCGGTTCCATTTAAGCTCGATCAAATCGCGACCCAGCAGGTGGAGGTACTGTTGCGGTTCCATACGGCTGGCCCGCTCGCGCTTGCGGGCTGGTGCGCTGGGGGAGTGCTGGCGTACGAAATGGCGCAGCAACTTACGGCTCGCGGCATCGAGGTCCCCTTGCTCGTGCTCTTCGATTCACACAACGGCGCCGCTCAGAACGCACACTGGCTGAGTCGTGAGCGGCTACAATACCATCTGGCCATGGCTTCGCGGCTGCCTGCCGACTCACTTATGGCGTACGGCCGCGAACGCCTGCGGACTCTGGCGGAGCGAATCCGAACCAAGGCCTGGCGTGCCAGATACCGCATAAAACTCATAACGGGCCAGAGTATCTCCGACAGTCTCTGTCACCCCGATCAAGTTCTGAGGCTGGCCGCCAGCGAGTATTCCCCGCGGCCCTATTCCGGCCTTGTGCTCCTTTTCCGCCCCCAATCGCGTCCGGCGGGTGACCGTGCTGACGCCGCTTCCGGATGGCGGGAACTAGCGCCCCGGCTGCGCGTGGTGGATGTTCCCGGCAATCACGTAGAGATGTTCAGGGAACCCAATGTGGCCGTGATGGCCGAGGCCTTCAAGGCCGCGTTGCGGGGTGTAGAGGTCGATCCTACCGGAGACGTTTTCGGCGGCGCGTAGCAATTCTGACGCGGAGTTCTCGGGAGCGGATTTCCACGCCCGGTGGCCCCAACAATGATCACGACCGGCCCCCGCCGGACAATGGCGTCGTCAGGAGGAAGCCAAAAATGGAACGATATGCGTTATCGGTAGCGGCACTGCCCGGAGGGGCCTGTTTCCGAGTAGAGGACCATCCGTCCGGAGCGGGCGAGGAAGGGCTGTGGTTGAGTTTGGTGACGGTGGCTCGGTACACGCCGCCCATGCCGCCTTCACCGAGCTTGGACGTGATGCGATAGTCGGCGATGGTTCGCCAATCGTTTGATGCGCCTTTTCACTTTGTCCAAGGAGTCAGGAAGCTGAGCTCGGTGCCCGGCTTCTCTCTTCTACCGCCGGCTCGAACGAAAGCCAGGTGCTTGCCCGACGGTCATAGCAAGCTCATTCGCTTATGCGCCACTCCAGGATCCCGACCGGCTGGCGACCTTGTGCGGCCACCTGGAGCCGGATGGCCTGGGTGTGAACCGGTGCAAAGCGAACCCGGTTGAATTTGTCCTGCTCCGTGGGGTACGCCGCGGCGCCTTGAACGGGCTGCCAAGCCGAACCATCCCACCACTGAAGCCACCACGACGACGGCAGTTTACACCCTCGGCCATCGGTGTCCGCCGCCCAGTAGACCTCCGCCGATCCAATCCTTCGCGGTTCGGAATAACGGTACTCGATCCACATTCCACCTTCGCCTCCGCGGCCACTCACGCCCTCGGGCCACATAAACCGGGGAATTGAGCGGTCGGCCGAGTTGGACGGCACCAGCCCGTCGAGAACTGCAGAAGGAGGATCGAAATGAGAACTCGCCGAAGCCTGAACGATCGGCGCGGGGCCGTCCCAGACATGCGCATCGGGGCCGTCGCTGATCTGCGGAAACGCAGAAATGCGTAGCCGCGCCGCTCCCATGGGGATGAGCGTGATCTCCTCAACAGGCTCGGTGCTTTTCACGGGTCCGGGCTGCACTTCGCCGACCATGCCGTTCGGTTCGAGTTTCCATTGCGGAATTCGCCGGCCTTTCGCGCGCAATACGATAGGGGCATCCTCTGCGGCGAAAGGCTGCGGCACGGTTTTACCCGTCTTCACCACCTGAAACGACTCCTCGGGTTTCAGCGCATTCAAGACCAGCCCATAATTCCAAGGCGTGGTCGGGTAGACTTCCTGCGCCGGGAACTCGTCTGTGCCGCCTTCGCGGGCCCAGCGCTCACCGATCTTGAGCGAGTACGTCAGGGCTCCGCGGCTGACGGACACGGTGTCGCGATTCTCTTTCCAGACCTGCAGGCGTATCTTAGCGGGCAACGCTACCGCTACCCTGTCGTTCGCGCTCCACGTGCGGCCCAGAGCCAGCCAACCGCGAGCTTCTTTCGGCGCGGGAAGCGAACTACCGTTCACGATGACGGAGGGGTTGGCGCACCATCCCGGCACGCGAAGCATCAGAGGGAACCGGACCGCCTTCGGCGTCTCCACCGTAATCGCGACGGACTCGTCGAATGGATAGTTGGTAGTCTCGGTTAGCTTGACCTCAGTACCATCGGCGACCTTCGCCTTGACCTGGCTCGGTGCGTACATTACTGCGGCAAGACCATTGTCGCGCGTTGCCATCCACAGGTACTCGGAGAAGTACGGCCATCCGAAAGCGGCATTGTGCTGACAGCATCGGTAGCTGTAGGGGTTGTAACTGAACATCTCGCCGCTGTTCTCAATCATGGGCGCCTTGTTGCCGCGGTCGAGCTGAACCTGGTTGGGGCTGGTGATGTAGTGCAGCCCTTTGAGATCCGGGGTCATCGATGCCGGGAACGAATTGAAAGCGATCTCCTCGGCTCGGTCCGCCCATATGCGGTCGCCCGTGATTCCCCCCAGTATCTCGTCGCTGAACATCATTTCGGCCCAGGCGCACGTTTCCGTGCCGTTACGCGGTCCATTGAACCCCGGTCGCGCGTTCTCATCGGCGCCATACCCGCCACCGGGGACCTGGCCATAAAGTCTGCGCATTGTATCGTAGTTGCGCACCGTGGCGTTCAGATATCGCGCGTCTTTCGCCTGCTGGAAGAACTGCGCCGGCTCGCGAAAGCATTCGGCGAAATTTACGTTGTGCCAGGAAGCGATCCCGCCCGACCAATCGTCCGTGCGCTCATGGTTGACTCTTGCCAGGTCGAGCAGCCAGGGCTGGCCGGTGCGGTTATACAGCCAGTAGATGGAATCCAAGTTGTCGCCCCCGCGCTCTTTCTGCCAGCTTGCCGAAAGAAAGTCCTCCAGTGGAATGGTCATCTGCCAGCGAAAGTATTTCATCAGGAAGGGTAAGATACGAGTGTCGCCGGTCGCCTCATATAGCGAGCGCAGAGGGAAGAGCATCACCATGTTGGGCCACAAATCGAGGATGTGGCTGCGCACACCGTGTACGCGTTCGCTATCGATGTTGCTCTGGCTACCGAAATAACCGTTAGGCTGCTGGGTAGCGATCACTGCATTCAACCACTGGTTGGCGCGCCTGATGATCTCCTCGTCGCGGAGCACGTAGCCGAGTTCAAGATAACCGCGGAGCCAATACGGCACTTTCTTTCTTCTGGCCTTACTCCTCTACCGTCAGCTCCGCCCACCCCGGCAGTGTCGCCGGCCGGTTGTTCAGAAACACGATCTTCCGCGTTTTGGGAAAGGGCAGATTACTTGAGAGCGCACGGTCGTACAGGTGGTACGCGCTGAGGATCTGGCGGTATTCGGGATTGGTGGTGTCGAGCCAGGAACTCTTGGCGGGCAAGCCGCCGCCCCAGCCTATCGAGATCAGGCAGGCGCCTTTTTCGCGCGCGGCTGCCAGGCGCTGCTCCAGCTCGGCCAGGCTATGGTCCAGCAGCGAGAGCCCGGACCAGGCGGCGTACTGGCGCTGCAAGGCCAGCAACCCAGCCGCATAAACGTTGGCGGCTTCGAAAATTTTAGCCCGGCCGAAGCCGTCCGGCCAGCGGAGCGCGCGGCGAATTTCGGGCTCGAGGAAGAACGATCTTTCGTCCCAGCGGCCGGTGAAACTGGCGCCGGGCACGGCCATTTCGGCGAAGAACGGCGTGCTGTCTTCGGGGCGGTTGCCATCCACCGCGCCGCGCGGGCTCTGCTTCCAGCCCAGCGCGTAACCGGCGCCGCGCGGCGCCAGCGTCGAGGTGCGCAGCAGGTGGACCTTGAACTGGCCGTTGGCCACGGTAGCGGAATCGCCGGTCGCCACGAACCGCATGCGGTTGGCGCCGGCCGGTCCCAGCGCCTGGTCTTCCACCGCTTCGGCCGGATGGCGCGGCGGCCGCTCAGCCTGTACGCGCTTCGCCGTATCTTCCAGCAGGCCGGCGCGCCAACTGGCGAACAGCATGCCGGTGCGCAACGCGCCCTTGATGGAAGTACCGGGCAGATACGGCCCCGAAGCTCCCGCGGCAAACGTCGGAATGTGCAGGCTGTCGCCGGCGGCGCGGTTCCAATACTGCGAGCTGGCGGCGTTCTCGAAGGGTATGCGGCGGCCGGCAAAATTCTGCGCGAAACCGCCCCAGGAGGCGAAATCGAGCTTGTCGGCCTTCTTCAATTGCGCGAGATACCCCTCCAGCCGCGGGCCCTTGGCCAACAAGCGGAAGATGCGCCACTGGTCGAGCACGTTCACGTGGTCTTTCCAGACCATGTAATCGATGGGGCTGAGCTTGCGGCCGTCGCCCACCAGCAGCGGGGTGAGACAGGTCAGGCGGTAGCGCATCAACTCACCTCCGGAAGCGGCACGGAAACCGCGAAGCCGGCGCGAAAAACCGGGTGCGCGAGACCGTCCGGGGCTACGTCCAACGCGTTGCCGCTCGGAGCCGAAGGGGCGTAAAGCACCGAGCCTTCGGCGATCATCTGCGCGGTCTTCTTGAGCTCTCCGGAACCCGCCACGCGTCCGGCACGCGCCACCAGCGTATAATTGCCGCGCGTCCAATCCACCCGGTCCGATGGCGCGGGAGTGAAGAGCGAAAGCAGCCAGTGGGCAGCGGCAGGCTGGGCGGGCGGCCCAGGAGTTGGCGCAAACAGCGGTGCGATCTCGGGCGATTGGCGAACGGCGGCTTCGGCGGTGTCAGGGGCCGGTTGGCCGGGGATCGCGGGTTCGGTCGATTCGGCGACCGCTGGTTCGGCAGTTTCGGTGGGCTCAGCAACGGTGGATTCGGTCGATTCCGTTGGGGCTGGTTCGACGTCAGGGACTGCGGATTGCCCGGCGACCGCTTCCTCACCGTCGCGGCTCGGACTCGCAGCTTCGGTTGGCTCGGCGGCCGCGTGTTCGGCGTCGGGGGGCGCGGATTGCTCGGGAACTGCGGGTTCCGTCGCTTCGGCAGTTGGAGCTTGCTCGGGAGCCGCTCCCTCGCTGTCGGGGCTCGGACTCGCAGCTTCGGTTGACTCGGCGGCTACGGATTCCGCGTCGGCAGTTGCGGGTTGATTAATGGCGGCTTCGGTGGGTTCGGCGGCCGCGGGTTCGGGGCCGGCAGTTTCGGATTGTTCGGGAACCGCGGCTTCGGTCGATTCGGTGACCGAAGACTCGGCTTCAGGGGGCGCGGGTTGCTCGGCGACCGCTCCCTCACGGTCGCGGCTCGGACCGGCAGCTTCGGTGGACTCGGGCGGCGGGGGTTCCGGGCTGGGGGCGGCGGATCGTTTGGCGGCCGCCGCGGGCAGAATCATTTCCGGCAGCCAGCCTTCGGTGAATTCCGGCGGCGCGGCGTGGCCCCATCCTTGCGAGCGCTCGCCACCGAAGCCGCTATCGGCCAGCAGGCGAAAAGCGGCCTTCACCCGGTCGCTCCAGCGCTCGCGGGCGCCTTCGTCGGCAAAGGAAACCAGAGTCCAAAGGCCGGCGCCGGGCCGAAATTCCAGACGCGCCACCGAGTGCCGTTCGCCGATGCCGGTCAGCCGGTCCACGGCGGCGTGAAAACGCAAGCCGGAACGGAACGGGCCAGGCTTGCCGGCCGGCAGCAGGCACTGGCTGGCGCCATCCACGCTCCAATCCGGATCGGCCAGGGGCGCGCGGGCAACCAGCAACGGGATCAGGCTCAGCGGCACGAACCGGGCGCTCTTCCAGCGCACCCGTGAAGCCAGCAGCGCCGGAGACGAGGGCGGCCACAGCGTGCGCGGCGGAACCACCAGGTTCACCTCTTCCACGAATGGGAAGCAGGAGCTGAACGCCACCGCCGCCACGCTGCGGCGGGCGGTCGCGTCCAGCCACTCCTCGAAAACGCCGAGCCGGTCCATCGCCGCCGACACCGCCCCGTACAGCGAATCGCTGTGATACACCGGATCGACGTGATTGCGGGCGCCCGAATCGGGACCGATCCGCCAAGGGCCGTCGGGGGTGAGGCGCACCATCAAGCCCGGTCTGCCTGCTTTGCTCGAACCTGGTTGCATGAAAGCCCGGATTCCTTATTCGTCGCGGAGGAAGGCGAAGGCGGATTCCTGCACGGCGGATTGCACCGCGGCCAGGCTGGCGCCCGCGGCGATCTCCTTTTCAGCCGCGCCGGCGGCGTAATAATTCTTGCCGCGCCAGGCCAGGCGCAAGCCCGAAAAGCCGATACGCCCGCTGCCGCGTGAACCGCCGCCGCCGAGCGAATCGTCTTCGAGCAAGCGCAAGCCTTCCAGCACGCGCAGGAACAGCGGCGCGTCCTCTTCGCAAAGCACGTCCATCACCAGGCGGATTTTGAACCGCGCCCCGGCCGGAACCCGCTCGAGTGTGCGCGGATTGGCCTGGGAGGTGATGCGATCGATGGCGTTTTCGTTTTTGACTTCGGTCAACTCATCGTCTAGGTTCTCGCGCATCTGCGCCGTGATGCTCTCCAGCTCCAGCGGCGCGTCGAACACACTCAAGCGGGCGGGCGTGGCTTGCGAGGTTTCCAGCGTCTCGCCCTGCACCCGCTCCATGCGGCCGGGGCTGCGTCCGAACAGCAGGCAGATTTCATCGTCGGGCCGGTCGCTCTGGTGAATGCGCACCTCCTGCCCTTTGCGGCGGGAAAGGTAGACCAGCTCGGCGGGAACGGCCAGGCCGGAGGATTGCTCGAGCAGCGACCGGATTTTGCCGCGCAGCGAACTGCCGGGCACGTAGGGACGCCCAAACGCGTCCTTGACGACTGGATTGTCGGAGCCGCCGATTTCAAGCGAGCCTTTGCCGGCGCCCACATGCAGGCCGGTCTCGCAGGTGAGAACGCCTTCCAGAATCAGCTTGCCGATGAGTTTCAACTCGGTTTGAGAGGTATGTGCGCTCATGCTTTACTCGTTGTAGGCCACAATGGCCTCGAACAGGTCCTTGAACCGCTCGTAGCCGCGGGAATCGTTTTTGCGGGTTACCTGCAGCAACAGCTTCTCGAGCTGGTCGAGACTGCGCAGGCCGTGACGCGCGATGGTATAGGCCAAACGCGCGCGCAGCATCACGAACTCATGCTGGCGCTCGCCCTCCGGCGCGCGCACCGCGCGGCGAACCGCGCTATACAGGCGGCGCAATTGGCTTTTGGTGCCGGAATCCATATCGCGCATGCGGCTCACCACCGCGTGCGCCTGGTTATCGAGATAAAGGCTATCCTGGATCAACTTATCCAAGTCGATTTCGGGAGGTCCCTCGGGGCGTCCGCGATCGAAGCCGCGACGGTCGCCGCGGTCTCCCCGGTCGCCGCGCTCGCCGCGATCCCCCCGCTCACCCCGGTCACCGCCGGGCCCGCGCCCTTCGCGCGGCGGACGGCTTTCCCGATTGCGTTGTTCCGTTTCCTGTGCCATCTGCTAAACCTCTTGGAACGAGCCGAGGGCCCGTTCGGAAAATCCCCGAACCTGATGCGAACAACCTGCGGCTAAAACCGCTCCCTTACGGTCGCGGCTCGGTTAGCTACTTAAACCTCCGTCACCAGGCGGGCCCACTCCAGCGCCACCAGGCCGGCTGGGCGCAGCTTGATTTCGGCCGTTCTGCGTCCCGCCATTTCGCTGATCAGGTGGGAACGTAGTTTCTGAAATTCGCGATCGCGCGTGCCGCTCAAGATGCGGTTGAAACGCCGCTCGAATCGCCAGCTATGCTGAGTTTCGCTATCGTCGGCATCCCGCCGGTAAAAAGAGCGCAACTGGTATAAAAGCTGCTTGGACATGCGGAAATCCCGCACCAGGCGGGTGACGGTATCCTTCAACTCCGAGGCGTCGGACAGGCGACGCCATTCGAGCACCCGCCCCAGCAGGTAAATGCAATCCTTGTCCGCGCTCTTGGCCAGCTCCAGGTTGCGTCCCGCCTCCTCGTAAACCGAAGCCAGCGGGTAATAGGTTTCCGGCGCCAGGGCGATCGCCATGGAGATGGTCTTGCCTTCAGGGCCGGGATAGTCCTTCAGATTCTCTTCGGTGAAGCGGTGGAAGAGGCGCTGCACTTCGCGCGCCAGGGCGATGAGCGCATCCCACGCGCCGTACACCGCGAAGTCGTCGCCGCCGCAGTAAATGATGCTGACCTTCTTCCAGAATTCGGGCAGGGAACAGATGACTTCCAGCTCACCGGCGAAAAACTGCTTGTACAGCACCGACAGCGGCACGTGCTCCTCGATCGAATGCACACGGCGAAGACGCAGCCCGAAGTTATCCACGTCGCCACGCAAAACCCCCCACGCGGAGCGGCCTTGGGCGCGGCGCGCCAGGGTTTGCACCAGCGCGGCCGACTTGCCGTCGTCGGAGGGAGCGGCGTGGCGCGCCAGCAGAATTCCGTCCGGCGACAGGTTGGGAGTGATGCTCCAGCTATACTTGCCCGGACCGGGCGTGACCTTGGCGGGTTCTTCCGGCGACCAGCCGACTTCGGACGCTTCCCGCAGCTTGGCCCCCAGCTCCTTGGCGAAATAAGCGTCGGCCGAGGAGTTGGACACACGCGCGCGGGGATCGAACACGCCGGCCGCCGAAAAGCCGAGAGGAGCGTTGCGCTTGCGATCCAGCACTTCATTGAGCCGCTTGCGGATTACGGCCCAGTCCCCCAGGTTGTCGGTAATGCCCCAGATCAGGCGGACGACTCCGGCACTCCATTCCGCGATTTGCCCGGCGGCGGCGGACAAAAACGTTTCGGCGGCCTCGCGCGCTTCCCCAGGCAAGACCACCAGGAACTGCCCGCCCCCGCTCGAACCGAGCAGAATCCGGGACAGGCCGAGATCGGCCAGCAACGCGCGCGGCAACACCTCGCACAGGAGGGCGATCCACTGCGAGCGGCCGGTGACCAGATCTTCACCCGCCGACCGCGCGGAGCGTCCCTCGGCAGAGCCGGCCAACAGAAATTCTTCTGTTCCCAGGATTTTGCCTTGGAGCAGGATTTGTTCCGCCATGAAACAGGGGCCTTTTAGAATGCTAACTGTAGCACAGAATCCTGAGAGAGACGGCGGTTTCGGGCGACTCTACTTACATGGGAAAAAGACCAGTGTTGGTGCTACTTCTGGCGCTCGCCGGGTTCTCTACCGGATGGGCGCCCCGCGGCCAGGCCCAAACCGCGGTTCGGGCTCGGCCGGCGCCCGCGCGTCCGGCCGCGGATCATCTTACCGATGCGCAACTGGAAACCGAGATCCGTGCCCGCTTGGCGCGGTCGAAAATCGGCGCCGATAAATTCCAGGTTCACGTGCAGGGCGGGGTAGCCACTTTCGACGGCAAGACCGACGTGTTGCAGCACAAAGGCGCAGCCACGCGCATGGCAAAGTCCGCCGGGGCGGTGGCCGTGCGCAACCGGATCCAGTTGAGCGACCTAGCCAGGCAGCGCGCCAGCGCGAACCTGGAACAAGGGCGGCGGCGCGCGCAGATTAGCCGTGGCGAGCCCCGCAGCGAACAGCGCAGCAACAACAGCATCCCCAAAGCCGCACCGCCCGTGCGCCCGCGGGTGGGAACGCCGCCGAGTGCGAGGTAGCGGCGGGAGCCCGGCCCACAAGGGCTAGCGTAACGTGGCTCACGCACTCGTGCGTGCCGTGTCGAGAGTCATCTCGACGCCCGCGCTCGACCAGGGAAAGTCCTGCGGATTGCGGACCAATCCGGCCTTAACCGAATTGTTTTCGATGTACGCGCGAATCTTCTCAAACTCGCTCTGGTTCCGCACCCAGTGGCCGCAAGATTCCTTTTGCCAAAAGGGCTCGCCGGTGCGCCCCAGCAGTCGGTTGGCGAAACGTGCGCTGGCGCCCTTGAGCGATCTCAGCAAGTGATAGGGAGCGAACAGACAAACGCCTCTCCGGACGATAGCTAGTAGGAAGTGTAGGAGTCTGTTGCCGATTCGGAGTAGCCCTCTGGGATGACGATACTACGATATCGGACGTAGGTCAACGAAAAAAATCGTATCTGGCTACGGCAGCTCTAATGCCAGCCGTATGGCCTGTTCGACCTTCTCCAGACTCGCTTTGCTCAGCGTGCCCAGGGGTGGATAGACGGCGGTCGACTTTTCGACCGTCGTGACCTGATCGCACTTCACCCACGAATCGCGGTTCAGACCACCCTCTCCCGCGCGAAGCGCCGGCCGCAAGCTGAACGCTTTATGCTCGACCGTGGAGACGGGCACTACACAGACGTCGAGCGCGTGGCGATTGAGCATATTGGAAGATATGACCACCGCCGGACGCTCCTTATCGAGCGCGAAAAGGCAGATTTCGCCCCGCCTGGGAAACCATCCTGCCGGAGCCTGGGCTCTTTTCACCGGCATCCGTCGCGGGCCCACGACTTCAGCGAAGCCGATTGGAAGGCGCGTCTATCCGCACGATCGGCCGGTGCCTCCGCAAAGAAGTCCGCAACCTCCTGTTCCAGGGCAGCCCGCCTCTCCAAATCCAAGGCGAAACGAAGCAAACGGTTCACCCGCTCGCTCTCCGACAAGCTGCCTCTCGTCCGCTTCACCTCCGCGAGCACCTCCTTGTCGAGGGAGAACGTCTTTGTAGCTCTGACCGTAGCTCCGCTATTAGCATTCATAATAGAGAACATTGTAGCATTTCTTGCGTGGAACGGGCGTTTTCGCTGGCAATCGCCTCCCTTACGACCGCCCCTGCTTTCTCCTCCGCCACTCAAACAGCACCACCCCCGCGGCCACGGACACGTTCAGCGACGAAATCTTCCCCTCCATGGGTATGCGCACCAACACGTCGCAATGTTTGCGGACTTGTTCGTGCAGCCCTTTGCCTTCTCCGCCCAGCACCAGCGCGCACGGCGACCCATAATCCACCCGGTCGTGCGCTTCCGCGCCGCGCTCGTCCAATCCGTAGATCCAATAGCCGCGCTTCTTCAGATCTTCCAGCGTGCGATTCAGATTGGTGACCCGCACCACCGGCAAATGTTCCAGCGCCCCGGCCGCGGCCTTCGCCACCACGTCGGTCAAGCTGGCCGCTCGCCGCTCCGGAATGACGACCGCTCCCGCGCCCGCCGCATGCGCGGTGCGAACGATGGCCCCCAGGTTGTGCGGATCTTCCACCCCGTCCAGCAGCACTACCAGCTCGGCG
>Ga0187884_10003053_pt1 | contig 13314 bp, 9 predicted proteins | sample June2016WEW_20_4_FD_132983 | JGI IMG/M metagenome (GOLD analysis project Ga0187884, IMG submission 132983) | Peatland microbial communities from SPRUCE experiment site at the Marcell Experimental Forest, Minnesota, USA - June2016WEW_20_40 | ecosystem: Environmental > Terrestrial > Soil >...
GAATCGCCTCCAGCATCATGAACAGGCGATGGCTCCAAGGCGCGGGGCGAGAGTTTAGACTGCCGCCGTGCGGGCTGTAGACTCGCAGCGTGCCGCCCGCCGACTTCAATGGGCTGGCTACCCGCGCCAGGAGACCGCCCTTGGATCCATGGCCGTGCACGACGTCGGGATTCAATTCGGCGAGGCGCCGCCCGACTTTCAGCAAAAGCGAAAGATCCGTCATATGCGGCGGTCGATGGATCGGCAGGCGCAGGAGACCAAGCGATAGAGATGGCGCGAGTTCGGCGAGTTGCGCCGCGCCGCGCACGCCGCCGGTCAGTGAATCCGTGATGAGTCCAACCTCGTGACCGCGAGTGATTTGTTCTCGCGCGAGATCGAGCACATGGCGGAACAACCCTCCCACGGGCGCTCGCAAAACATGCACGATGCGCAAGGGCTCGGCGCCAGCGTCGCTAATGTCGAGGCTGTTTTCCGTCACTTCCGGGGCGCCCTCTTCTCGTTTGGCGGGCGCGGCGCCACGGCGTGGCGAATCCTCGCGCGCGGTCGAAACCGCCATGCGCGCGAAAATCTTATGTTTGCGGGGGTTAATTTTGGATGAGCGCGCGTTTACACGCGCTCATCCGCTTTCACAAAGTCAGCCTTGCAGCGGCGCGTCCGGCACGCTGCGCGGCGCCGCCCCGGCCTCGGCGTCTGGTTCCGCCTGCTTTTCCGGTTCGACTTCCGCTGCCTTCTCCTTGCGCGAGTCGCCGTCCGTCGGCGAACGCTTCTTCCCGGCCTCGATAATGTCGCGCTCGGGGCGCGGCAGAACCGGACCTTCGGGATAGACGAAGCTCAGCGTCTTGGCGCCGGCCTCGTCCGCGACCACGACGACATGCACCGCGCCGCCGTTCTTGAGGCGGCCGAACAAGAGTTCGTCCGCGAGCGGCGTCTTGATATGCGTGTGAATCACCCGCGACATCGGCCTCGCGCCCATGGCCTCGTCATAGCCATGCTCAACCAGCCAGGCGCGCGCCTCGTCGGAGAGGTCGATTGTCACATTGCGGTCGGCGAGCTGAGTCTCCAGCTGCATGATGAATTTGTCGACGACGCGCGCGATGACTTGCGGCGGCAGATGGCCAAAAGGCACCACCGCGTCGAGGCGGTTGCGAAACTCCGGCGCGAACAGGCTATTGATCGCTTCGCTATAATCGCGGTGGTGCTTCGAATGCGTGAAGCCGATTGGCGTTCGCGACAGATCGGCCGCGCCGGCGTTGGTGGTCATGATCAAGATCACATTGCGGAAGTCGATCGTCTTGCCGTTATGGTCCGTCAGCTTGCCGTGATCCATCACCTGCAGAAGAATGTTGAAAAGATCGGGATGCGCCTTTTCAATTTCGTCGAGCAGCAACACGCAGTGCGGGTGCTGATCGATCGCGTCGGTGAGCAGTCCGCCCTGGTCGAAGCCGACATAGCCGGGCGGAGCGCCAATCAGCCGACTCACGGTGTGACGCTCCATATATTCGGACATGTCGAATCGAACCAACTCAATGCCGAGAGAGACGGCGAGCTGACGCGCGGCCTCCGTCTTGCCGACGCCGGTCGGACCGGAGAAGAGATAGCAGCCGATCGGCTTTTCGGGATCGCGTAGGCCGGCGCGCGCCAGTTTGATCGCCGTGGTCAGCGCGCTGACGGCCTTGTCCTGGCCATACACGACGCGTTTCAAGGTCTCGTCGAGATGCGCCAGCACTTCCGCGTCGTCCTTGGAGACGCTCTTGGGCGGAACCCGCGCCATCGTCGCGATCGTCGCCTCGATTTCCTTGAGGCCGATGGTTTTCTTGCGCTTGGAATCGGACAAAAGCATCTGCGCCGCGCCGCTCTCGTCGATCACGTCGATCGCTTTGTCCGGCAGCTTGCGGTCGTGGATATAGCGCACCGACAATTCGACAGCGGCCTTGATGGCCTCGCCGGTGTAGCGGATTTTGTGGAAGTCCTCGAAATAGGGTTTCAGTCCCTTGATGATCTCTATCGCATCGGGGATCGAAGGTTCGTTCACGTCGATTTTCTGGAAGCGCCGCACCAGCGCGCGGTCCTTCTCGAAATACTGGCGATATTCCTTGTACGTCGTCGAACCGATGCACCGCAGCGCGCCTTGCGCCAACGCGGGCTTCAACAGATTGGAGGCGTCCATCGCGCCGCCAGAGGTCGCGCCGGCTCCGATCACCGTGTGGATTTCGTCGATGAACAGGATTGCGTTCTTGTGCTGCTCGATTTCCTTGACGACCTGTTTCAGGCGCTCCTCGAAATCGCCGCGATACCGCGTGCCGGCGAGCAGCGTGCCCATATCGAGCGCGAAGATGGTCGCTCCCGAGAGAATTTGCGGCACTTCGCCAAGAACGATCTTTCGCGCCAGCCCCTCGGCGATGGCGGTCTTGCCAACGCCGGGATCGCCGACCAAGAGCGGGTTGTTTTTCTGGCGTCGGCACAGCACCTGGATTGTGCGGAGAACTTCGGCCTCTCGCCCGATCAGGGGATCGATTCGCTGGTCGCGCGCTTTCTTGTTGAGGTTGACGCAATAAGCGTCGAGCGCGCCTTCCTTTTTGCGAGAGTCGCCATCGCGACCCTCGCGCGCCTCGTTGCGGTCGACGTCTTCCTCGGCGCCGCGCGGTCCGCGCGACGGGTCGGAGAGTCCAAGGCGCTTGGCGATGCCGTGGCTGATGTAATTCACCGCGTCATAGCGCGTCATGTCCTGCTCCTGCAGGAAATAGACGGCGTGACTCTCGCGTTCGGCGAACAGCGCCACCAGCACATTGGCTCCGCTCACATCTTCGCGGCCGGATGATTGAACGCTGATGATGGCGCGCTGGACAACACGCTGAAAACCCGCCGTCGGTTTGCACTCTTCCGCGTCTTCGTTGACCAGATTGTCTAATTCTCGGTCAAGGTAGTCCCGCAAATTCCGACCGAGAACGTCGAGATCGACCGAACAAGCGCGCAGCACCGCGCTTGCGTCACTGTCTTCGATAAGGCTTAGCAGAAGATGTTCGAGCGTCGCATATTCATGCCGACGCTCTCGCGCCGACGCCAGCGCCCGGTCCAAGGTCTGTTTCAGATTGCGCGAGAAAGCCGGCATCAGTTCTCACCCCTACTTCTTTTCCATGATGCATTGCAGCGGATGTTGGTGTTTGCGGGCGAAATCCATGACCTGCGTAACTTTTGTTTCGGCGACTTCATAGGTGTAAACTCCGCATTCGCCTACACCATGATTATGGACAAGCAGCATAATTCGTGTCGCCTCTTCGACCGACTTATTAAAATACTTGCGTAATACGATGATAACGAACTCCTGCGTCGTATAATCGTCATTGAGCAATAACACGCGATACATATGCGGACGCCGCGTTTGCGTGCGCGTGCGAGGGATAAGCGCCGTCCCCGCGCCGGCGTCCCCGCCACCCTTTCGCGGTTCCCGACTCAAGCGCGCCTCTCCCTTCTCGTCGAACTCCCCGCCCGCCGACGAACCGACCGGGCCGCTGAAAGTATCGCACACCTTAACCATCGAGCCTTCCTGTCTGGCCTCTTCCTTCGGCGCCCCTTCTGCTTTTCTCCATATAGGATGGCAAAAACCGGTCCGTAAGGTGTTAAACATTTTTCGTGCCGCGCCGAGCCCGTGGCCGTGACCTTCGCATTCCGCCCTCTTTGCCGCGAGGCGCACGGGATGCTCGCGGAGTGTTCTTGCTCGCATGAATCTTGGCAAGCGACAAAATTCGGTCAAGGCAAAATTTGAGCAATAAGCTTATCCGAAAGTCCCGCCCGAACAATAAGCCTCGCGAAAAAAGATGGAATTGCGGGCGCATTTGGTCGGCGCGCCACGGTTTATGGCCATGGCGCGATGGACGCGGATTCGTTCGTCGTGGGATCGGTTCATAGCGTGGGAAGGCGCTCGCGCGGGGGCGCCGCGCGCGCCGCGGCCGGGTTGCGTCAATCCGCGTGGCCGATGCTTGGGCCACAAAAAACTGGCGGGCTTGAGCGTCGGCGCGCCAACGCTACGCCGGCGTCTCGATCGCCTGGCGAGGCGGGGTGAAGGGCTAATGTGGTCCTCGAAAAAGTCCCGTCAACTGTGTGTTTACCATGTTCATGTACGCCAAGGGCGGACAATCACGAGGCGCCGATGTTCGAATTCAGACCAATACGACAGGACGCGGACAGTTCGAGTGTCGTGAAACTGGCGATAAAGGCGGGCGTGGCGATCTTTCTGTGCATTGTCGCGTCCGAATGGCTGGCGAACGCGGCGCAGAGGGGCGATCTGCCAAGAGTCGCATTGGTTTGGCCGGAATCCGAGCCGTGGCGAGGGGTAAAGGCTAGGCCATCTCCTCCAGCAACCGGTAGCGTAACGGTTTATCGGAACATTGGCGTCGATGGAGTGACCACTTCGACGATTCCAAGGACATATAATGCGAGTCCGGCGGTGATTTCGCCCTGCGGCGACGAAAGCCCGTTAGGGGTCAAAGATCTTCAACCTTGATTTCAAATGGCTTACCGCATTTGGACCGGGCGATGCCGAGCGCGACGCCTAATTAGGGATGTCCGCCGGTATTTCACGCAGGCGGCGTGAGCGGTCGTAAATTCATTGACATTGGCGGAGATGCCGGCCAAGCATATTGCGGGTTTCGTTTTGGTCGCCATATTGCAAGTAGCGCCCCCAAGGCGAACCGAGGGCAGGATGTCCGCCGTCATGGACCGCTGTCCAATGGGCGGAGTGTTTCCCCCAGCAGCAACGCGCGTTTTACACGGCCGGCGCGCGGCAGGCTTTGAAATCCGACCGCCGCCGTGATCAGGACAATTGATGAAATTCGACGAACTCGGCCTTTCGCAAAAGGTGCTCACGGCCGTTGAGGCATCCGGCTACACGACGCCGACGCCAATCCAGGCCGAGGCGATTCCGCCAGCCCTGCAAGGGCGCGACATTCTCGGCATCGCCCAGACGGGCACCGGCAAAACCGCCGCCTTCACCCTGCCGATGCTGTGCCGGCTTGAACAAGGCCGGGCCCGGGCGCGCATGCCGCGCACCCTTATCCTCGAACCCACGCGTGAACTCGCGGCTCAGGTCGAGGAAGCCTTCATAAAATATGGGGCCAACCACAAGCTAAACGTGGCGCTGCTGATCGGCGGGGTTTCGTTTGGCGACCAGGAAGCCAAGATCATGCGCGGCGCCGACGTGTTGATCGCCACGCCGGGCCGTCTGCTCGATTTCTTCGATCGCGGCAAGCTGCTGCTGACCGGAATCGAGATTCTCGTCATCGACGAGGCTGACCGGATGCTCGACATGGGCTTTATTCCGGACATCGAGAGGGTCTGCAAACTGGTGCCCTTCACCCGCCAGACCTTGTTCTTCTCCGCCACCATGCCGCCGGAAATCACCCGCTTGACCGAGGCGTTTCTGCACAATCCGGTGCGGGTGGAGGTGGCGAGAGCGGCGACGACGGCCGCCCTCATCCGTCAGGCGATGGTCGCTTCGCATGGACACGCCGAAAAGCGCGACACCTTGCGCAATCTCATCCGCTCGGCGGAGAATTTCAAGAACGCCATCATCTTTTGCAACCGCAAGCGAGATGTGGCGATCTTGCACCGCTCGTTGGAAAAGCACGGGTTTTCCGTTGGCGCCTTGCATGGCGACATGGATCAAATGGCCCGCATGGCCTCGCTCGACGCATTCAAGAACGGCTCGGTCGCTCTTCTGGTCTGTTCGGACGTGGCCGCGCGCGGGCTCGACATTCCCGATGTCAGCCACGTGTTCAATTTTGATGTGCCGACGCACAGCGAAGACTATGTCCACCGTATCGGCCGCACGGGGAGAGCCGGGCGCTCTGGCGTCGCGATCACGCTGGTGACGCCCGAAGACAAGAAATATGTCGAACAGATCGAAAATCTTATCGGCAACGAGGTTGAGTGGGAAGGACCGAGACTGTCCGAATTGCCGCCGCCGAGCGAGTCGTCCAGCGGACATGAGCGTCGGGGAGGAGAGCGCGGCGCAAGGCGAGGAGTCGAACGCGGCGGACGTGGTCGAAGCTCCGGAGGATCGACGGCCCCAGCGCGCGAGGCGGCTCCCAAGGCGCGCGCGCCGCGCGCAAGCGAATCAGGACGGCCCGCGGCCGCGGTGGCGGAGTCGCCGCGCGCCGCGCGTACGCCAGTCTACGCCGAGCGCCGCGACCGGCGGTCACGCGCGCAAGAGGATGACGGCCCGCCCGTGATAGGCATGGGCGACCACGTCCCGTCCTTCATGCTGCGCCCGGTTGTATTCAAACCCGCCAAGGTCGGCGAGGAGTAGTTTTGACAGAGCGGACCATGAGTTGCCGAGCATAGTCAAAATTCGTTGTTGGCTCGGTCCGCTAGTTATGTATTAAAGCGTGCGCCTTTGGAATAGCGGATGTCATTATAATATGGATACCCTCCGCTCGGAGGTTGATGTTGATGCTGTTGCTATGCGATAAGACGTCCCGATGCGGGACTTGCGCATGAGAAGTTTGGAAGGAGTCGGTTCGACCGTCTTGGCCGGGTCGAATGGCGACGGGCCGGCCCGAAAGACAAGTAGTTCGATGTCTTTTTTGTCCTTTTTCCAAAACAATGATGCGGGTCGCGCGACGCGGCCCTTTGTTGATGGACACGGCGCGCGGCGAATCGTTTCCAGTCGCTAAGCAGACATTTCCTCCGACTGCTTCAATCTAACGCCCCACCGCGCTCGATCGCGATGGATTAACTTTGGCCAATGTTGCGGCAATAGGGCCGACCGACTATTCTACCGCTTGCAGATTCGCGCCACGCGGGCGAAGGACGAGAGATAAACGCCCGACTCGTTCGGCAACGTCGGTCTAAAATTTTCGATCATATCCACCGAATATCCGAGCGCGCGCGCATGTTAGGCAAAACTCTCCAAAATTTCGCCAGCCAGCTTCTCAGCCTGCTGATTTCGATCGGCGATCGGTTCTTGTTGACGGCGGTCCTGCTGCGCATGTGGCCGACGGATCTGTTCGCCGACTGGACGACATTAATGGCCTGGTCGGGCTTGTTGGGCCTCGCGGATTTGGGTTTTGTCATCTTTGTCGGGAACCGTCTGCAAAAGGCCTTCGGTCTCGGCGATGAGGTTGGTTTCCAGAGGCAGGTCGGGACCGCCGCTTTTATTTACGTGCTATTGGGCCTGTTGGTGATTGTAATCGCGGCTTTGCTCGCCGCCATCGAGTCCGCCTCGCCTTTTATCTCCGTTCGTTCGCTGAATTCTTCCGAAGCGGCCCTGGCCTTGTTCTCGCTGGGAGTAATGCAGGCCGTGCAAACAACGAAAAGCGCTTTCACTCAGATTTACCGTGGCCGCGGCGAGTTCTCGCGTGGCGTCATTATCGATAGCGTTTCGACGCTCTGCATAGTCGTGAGCGCGCTGGCGGTAGCAGGCTGCGGCGCCGGTCCGCGTGTGTTGGCTCTGACTTATATAGCGTCGCAACTCGTGTTTGCGTGGGGAATTCTGCTCACCGATCTGAGGCGGCGGTATCCGAACTTGCGTCTTTGGCCGTTGCGGCCGAGCGTTTCGGAATTGCGCGAGGCGGAGCTCGCCATGCGATGGTATGCGCTCACCTATGCGCTTCCGACAATTTGGCTGCAGGCGCCCGTCCTGTTTCTGAGCGCGGTTGGGCTCGGTGGGCCCATGGTCGTAACATTTGTGCTTCATCGCACGCTGGTTAATTTTGGCCGGACTTTCGTGGTCATGCTGTCCACCTCCGTCGGCGTGGAGTTGACGCCTCACGTGCATCGCGGAAATACCGCGATGATCGAGCGCGGCATAACCTTCGTGGGAAAAAGCGTGGCGGCGATGGGGGGCGTGATGGCCGCCGGTCTGCTGACGTTCGGCGCCTCGATTGTGCAGCTATGGACCGGAAAATCGGATCTGTTCGATATGGCGACGCTGTTTTGGCTCGTCCTTCCATCTATTGTCGTGGCGCCGGCCATACCCTTGCTCTATCTCGCGCATCTCGCGGATATACCGAAGCAACAGGCGATCGCCCAGGTAACGCAGACCACGGTTGCGATCGCTCTCGCGGCCCCGCTCGCCGCGAGCTTTGGAGCCGCTGGAGTCGCGTTCGCGATGGCCGCCGGCGAAGTTGTGAGCATAGGTCTTGTGTTGCCGATCTTGTTGACAAGGCGACTCGGCATCGCATATTGGCGACATGCGGTTCAATGCATCCCTATCGCTTTGGCGGCTCTCGTTTGGGGCGGCGCCGTGGGAAGAGTGGTCGGCTTTGCGATCGGAACACATGACTTGGTGAGATTGATCGTCTGTCTCGCCATATGGGCCGCCGCAACGCTCTTGCCGATCGCGTCTCTGCTATTGCCGGCCGACCAACATAAGCGTCTAAGGGACGCGGCCCGCGCTTTTTGGCTCAATCGAACGAAAGAGGCGTAGGGAGGCGCGATGAGAGTCCATTCATGGCCGAGATGACAATTCAAGACTCCGATTCGCGGGAATGCGCCCTGTTGCTGCGCGTGAGCGACCGCTCGCTGCATGCATATATTCAGCAGTACCCATTTTGCACGGGCCCGGATGAAACACTCAATCGGAAATGTTTCGGCGCTCTGCGCGAACAGTTGGAAATTCGCCAGCCAAAGGTGTCGCGGCCTATCGAACCGCTGGGGCGTTCCGAACTCGCCGACGAGGAAGCAATTCGCCTCGCCGCCCGCGAAATCTTACGAAATATCGGAGTAGGAGAAGCTGATTGCGACAAGAGGCTGCGCAATCGCGCGTGGAAACTTTGCCTTGCGCGCTCGGACGCGAAAAGCGTTCTCGCGCTTGGCTGCGGCGAGGGTGATGAGATCGCCGCCCTGCGCGCCCGGGCGCCGCGGTCGCGGATTTTGGGCCTTGATTGGGTCGACAAATGTCTACCCGGCCTGCTCGACGCCGCGGAGGCGGACTTCATTCACGGCGATTTCAATGATCGGCTGGGCGAACACAAAGAGACGTTCGACCTTGTTTTCAGCAACCATGTGATTGAACATTCATTCGACCCCGATGAATTGCTCCGCTCTATCCGCGCCTCCCTGAAGCCGGGCGGCCAGTTGGTGAGCGCAATTCCATTGGATGGCGAAGCCGAAAGTCCAATTTTCAGGCAAGCGCTGTCATTGGCGCGCGAGCCCGAGCGCATTCGGCGAAGCGACATGTTTCTGATGCTCGGAGGACATCCTTACAAGACGAATGCTTCGGAATTCGCGGAAACCCTGCTGGGTGCGGGGTTCCAGGCGGTTCGCGTCGCTTACAGACCATGGAGTCCCACATGTTACGACTCGCTCGACGAGGATGCGCTAACCGCGTCTCGCGCGACCCATATGAAGCTGCATGGCGCTTCCACACGGCTGCTATCCACCACGGTCAATGGTGTCTTTTCTAATAACCCGCCTTTGGCGGCGCTGCGGGCGTTGGGCGCCGTCGACAGCCGATGGCCATTCGGTCTGATCCGCATGCATACGCATAAAAGCATGGAAGCGGTCGCGATCGCTTACGCTTGAAGTCGGGACGCCCTCCCGCCCGTTGTTCGACGACTCAATAACCCAGCAGTCTCGGCAAGCTTTCCTGGCGAACGAACAGCATGTCGAGTTCATAGGGATAGCGGCTGACGACTCGCCCGATGCACTGTTGATAGGGACCGAGGTGAAGGCCGGCGGCGGAAAGAATCGGAACGATCTCCGTAACGCCATGCTCCTGGCCAGAGTATTGGAAGAGCGCCACTTCGACGTGCACGGCATCCACGCGTTTCAATAGAGAAGCCGCGCCTCTCAACACGCTGGCTTCGTGTCCCTGCACGTCGATTTTGATGATGACGCGACCTCTGATCCGATCCTTGTGTCGCTCGACGATTTGATCGAGCGTGAGCATGCCGACTCGATGACTCGTCGTCGTCGCGCTATAATTGGTGATGCCGCTTTCGTAGCGATAGGCGCTCGCGCCGACGCCGCCAACGTCATCGTCGTTAACGAACAATTCGAGTTCGCCCTCGTGCTCTCCCGCGGCGACATTCAGCGCCAGCACGCGCGGATCCCCAGCATGCATGGCGGAGAATCGGGCGAAATTCGCGGGCACGGGCTCAATGGCGATGACCGACGCGTTAGGGTAGATGCTCAAGAATTTTTTTGTCCATGTCCCGTCATTGGCGCCGACGTCGATGAGGGTCACCGTTTCGGAAGAGTCGAAAAAGCGTAGCAAGAGAACGAAGTCTTCTTGCCAGCGCGGGCGCGTGAACGCCTCCTTAATGAATTCATTATCGATTTTATTGCCGCGTCGCCGCGCGCGCAAAAGCTCGCGCAGAATATACGTCCTTACAAACACCGCGTTTGCGTAGTGTTCGACACCAGCGAGAATCTTATCAACTAAGCTCATGAATCTGGTCCTGAAGCTGATTAGTCGCTCGATCTTGAAAGATTGAGCCGAATGCTGGCGCGCCGAACATAAGTACGCTCCAACGCGGTGTCAGATTGGTCAAGGCCGCCGTTCAATGGTCTTTTCCTGACCGACGGCCCTTGGTGTTCAGTCGCGTTTCAGTAGAACTACAACATTGGGATCAAGTGTGATGGCGAGCCCATAGAGCCGGTTCACCGTCCATTCGATTCCGCGCCGCGCCGCATAACGCAATCGCAGGCCGATTCGTTTCGCGAGACTGTCCGCGTCAAGCACCATGAAGGGATCTCCGGCGCGGACCAGCGCCCAGGGCTTGCCCGTCAGAATCTGCATCAGCACTTGCGCGGATAGCGCCGAGCGATGGGTCCAGTCGCCGTTTTGCGTCACGCAGCCCAGCGGACTTTGGGCGTTCGGGAATCGCGCCAAGACGTGGCCGCCGGATTTCAGCAACGCCGCTAAGGTGTCGAACAAAACAAGAAGTTGTTCCCGAGTCATATGTTCCATGACGTCGAACGCGACGACGAGGTCGAAATTTCCCGCGCTCTCCGCCAGCGCATCCGAAAGGTCCGGCATATAGACCCGGGCGCCGCGTTCCGTCGCCCGCGCGCACGCTTCGGCCAGCAGTTCCGTGCCGCCGACATTAGCGCCCCTTTCCATGGCGTAGCGCAAGAAGCCGCCATTGCCGAACCCCAATTCCACGATTTTCCGGCCCGCCAGCTCGAGCCCGCCGAGTTCGCCTTTGTAATAGCGCTGTTCGTAGGGACCGCAGACCATGAATTGTGATGGATCCCATCGCTTCCATTCCGAGTATCCCGCGTAGTCGCTTGTCATGTGACGTCCATGTTTTCGAGTCCGATGAACAATGCGCCAGACTTGAGAGGAGAAGGCTGGCGGCGGCCGCGTATCGATTAGCCGATGGTTCGCTCGCTCTCGCGCCGGGCAAAGCCGGAGAGCGCCACTTACGATCCGGCGCCCCCGTTCTCGCGGAGACAATTTTCACGTCGTTCCGATGCCACGAGCCGCGATCACGGGGTGATCGCGCGCGCCACTCAGTATCGCTGGGTCGCAAGTTGAGCCGGCCACTCACGGCGAGACATGTCTGAAATTTTGGTGAAACGCCGCTTATACGCCACCATGGTGATGGAAAAACCCGGGCGACCCGTAAGTTCGCCGAGCCACCGACCAAGCCATTGATCCAGCGCCACGGGCAGGATGCGCAAAGGCGACGTCAAGGCCCAACCAATCTTGGCGCCGAATAGCCTGTTGACGACTCTGATCGTGGCGGTCAACCACTGGCTGAAAAAATAGCTGACGTAAGTAATCTCTTCGACATCAAAACCCGCCAAATCGCAAAGCTCGCGAAGCATCGCGGGCGAATAGCCGCGCCGTACATGGCGACCATCCTCGATCGTCGGGAACGGGCCCAGATCCTCTGCCGTCACCGGATGATAATAGAAGTTTGGGGTGCTGAGACAGAGACGCCCGCCGGGTTTCAGACATGCGTGGATGTCTTTCATGAGCTTCAGATCATTCAAGATATGCTCGATGTTTTCCGAACACAGAGCAATATCAAACTGGCCCTTGAGCTCGGTTCGCTCGTCAAGCTTTCGAACATCGCAGATGGGAAACCGCGCCGTCTCCAGTCCAAGCAGCTTGGCTCTGGAGGCAGCCTTGGACTGGTTGGCTTCGTCCCAACTCAATCCGACGACGTCGTACCCCCGCAACGCAGCTCCTAAAGTGAACGCGCCGCTGCCGCATCCAACATCCAGAAACTTGGCGTCGCCGGGTAAAACCAAGGGGAGGTGGCGGCGCAGCCACAACCATCGATCAAGGACCATGGAATCGCCATGAATAAGCGTCGCCGACCAGCCAAAAATCTTGACCAGAACATTGTTCACTTTTGAATATCCTTCATTTGCGAGGAGCGGTGGGTTCCACGGCGCGACGCCAGCATCGTCTTACACGGCGTCTCTACACATTGGCTCTTGCGAATCAAGCTCGCGAGCATAACGCAAGCCGTAACCGCGCCAGGACAAAATCTGTCGATCCGACTCAGCGAGCGGCGATAGTTTATCCGCGAGTGTGGACGAGATTGCCTTGGCGAGCAAGTTCGCGTCTCCACTCGAGACAACTCGGATTCGAGAGGCGAGCCCGGGGGTCAAACTCAAATCGGCGCCGCCCGTGCGATCCGTGCAGACGAGCGGCAGACCGCTCGCCAGCGCTTGCAATTGCACAAGCGCCAGCCCTTCTTCTCTGGAGGCAATGGCGAACACATGCGCCTGGGCGTAAAATTCGCCGAGCCGCCATTGGGGAACGGAATCGTAATGAACGAAGCGCTCGCTAATCGGGAAGCTCACGTCGCCGGCGCCGCCGACGTGAATCAACCGCGCCTCGGGAAGCTGTTCCAAAGCCGCTGACAGCACATCGGCGCCTTTGCGATATGTCCAGCCTCCCACGAACAAGACGGTCGGCGGCCCAGAGGGAATGGCCTTTCTTTGCGGAAATTGTTCAAGATCGACGCCATAAGGGTTTTTGAAGAGCTTTGGCGCGAGGCTGGGGTCTTCTTCGAGAAAGCTGTCGACCACTTGACCGGACGCGACCGCGATCTTGTCAGCCAGTTTGTAAGAGGCGAGTTCCCGCTCTATCGCAACTCGGCTTGGCGTTTGGCCGCCGGTTTGTTCGAGGATTCTTGCTTGAGACACGATATGTCGGCTGCCGCGTTCGACATAAACGCGCGCGCCAAATTTACTTTTTGCAAAGCGCGCCGCCTCGAGAATCAACCCGGACATGCCAATGAAAACGTCGCATGAATCCAGGCGGGCGATGACGGCGCGATTGAGCGCGAAGCCGAGGAGTTTTTCGCGCATCTCCGGCGCCGTCTTTGGCAGAAGCCTATCCCATCCGAC
>Ga0187884_10003056_pt1 | contig 13312 bp, 12 predicted proteins | sample June2016WEW_20_4_FD_132983 | JGI IMG/M metagenome (GOLD analysis project Ga0187884, IMG submission 132983) | Peatland microbial communities from SPRUCE experiment site at the Marcell Experimental Forest, Minnesota, USA - June2016WEW_20_40 | ecosystem: Environmental > Terrestrial > Soil >...
TCCTGGCACGACTAGGCCGCATTGATGTTCTGGTGATCGATGACTGGGCCATGGCGCCGCTGAATGAAAACGAGCGCCGCGAAGTCTGGGAGATCTGCGAAGATCGCTACCAGACCCGTTCCATCGTCCTTACTTCCCAACTGCCGGTCTCTCGCTGGCACGAGCAGATCGGCGATCCCACCATCGCCGATGGCAGCCTGGACCGTCTGGTTCACAACGCCCACCGCATCGAAATGCGCGGCGAGTCCATGCGCAAGAAACGCAATCCGCCACAGGACGAGAAGAAGGAATGAACCAAAGCCAGTTTCGGTAAGATGTCTGCGTTATGGCACCAACTTCCCAGAACCGGACTGCGGGACAACTTCCGGAGCCAGCTTCCGGTGCGGGTGGCTGTTCAATAGCCGATGAGTCGCACGCCGAACCGCATCCGCCGATAATTGACGGTTTGTTCGTTACTCGGGAGTTCTTTCGAATTGGATCGAACCCACAACTACGAGATGACTATACGACCCAGGACTAGAAAGGTCGATTAGCCTAACATCTCCGCCGCCGTGAGCGCGTAAATCGCCGCGCACTGGGCAATGTTCCGGATGGGAACGAACTCGTTCGGTCCATGGGACACGGTCAGCAATCCCGGTCCGTAAGCGAACGCTGGAATGCCATGCGCCGCATAGAATCGCGTTTCAAGCAAGCCTGGACACATCTCGAATGCGGGTTCTTCGCCGGTCACACTCGCTATGTGCCGTGACAGAATTACGCCAAGCGGATCTCGCGCCGGAGTTGCCGCTGCAGGTTCCTCCTGAAGCGTCTCGATTTCGAAACCTTCTAGCGTATCGCGCAATCGGCGCTTTTCTTCTTCGAGGTTTTCTTCGGGATTGATGCGGCGGTCAATTGTGAAAGAATAGAAATCGGGCGTCACGTTGAAATTTGTACCTGCCTCAGCCCGCCCGCCCAGCATCAGAATGGATTTGCGCGCCGCCGCCGGAGCGATGTTGTGTTGCGTTTCGCGAAGCTCCACTTCCTTCTTGATTTCGAGAAGCCGCGCCATGGCCGGCACCGCGCGTTCGAACGCGTTCACGCCTTCGAACTGCCGGCCGACGTGCGCTGCCTTCCCGCGCATGGTGGCGCGCAGCGTAATGGCTCCGCGGTTGGCGTTCCAAATGACGCCGCCGGTGGGCTCCGGCGTTAGCATACCGACTCCGTCTCTCCCAAGTAGCCCGCGTGCATCCAGATCGCGGGACCCTCGTGGACCGGCGGTTTCTTCATCGGGTACTAGCACGATTCCAATACGGCCGGTTTTAAGAAGCCCTTCATCACGCGCCGCGGCCGCTGCGTGAATCATCGCTGCCAGGCCGCTCTTCATGTCCGACGAGCCGCGACCGAACAGATTTGCGCCTTCGACACGGGGCTGAAACTGATCGCGGCTCTGCGCCGGAACAACATCGTAGTGACCACTGAAATAAAGCGTTCGCGGGCCAGTTCCGGCCGACGCGAGTACACACGCGCCTTCACGTCTCACATCATCGAAGCCGAGCCTGTCCAATTCGTCGAAGAGAGTGCGGGCGCATTCCTCGTAGTGATTCCCGGGTGAATTCTCCGATGGAATCGCAATCAACCGCTTCGTAAGATCCAGCATCGCTGGCTCGGATAGCCGTTCGCGCAGTCGGGAGGAAAGCTGCTCGGTGTTTAGGGTCACCACTTCGCTAGTTCCTTTCGTGTCGAATCGCAAACATTACTGCCCAATGATGCCACAGCCGGATGTCGCTTGTGTTGGGAGCGCCCGCATGAATTCCTTCTTCTACAGCGAGGAAGCAGGGGAAAGGGGCTGCCGCCCCTTTCCCCTGCACCCCCAATCCCCGCCGAACCTGCCTTCGCTTCGCTCCGGACAATTTCGCTTGACGATTCCGAACACATACTCCACAATCACCATGCCAGCGTCGCTTCGCTCCGACTGCTGTTCATCTTCGCTCCGGAACGCCGTTCGGCTTCCTTCCGGAATCGGCGTTCACCTTCACCGGAATACCCAGGTACACTTCAACTTGGCGTGCGCCGAAGAGGCGAAGGAGTAGACACATCTGTAAATTTCTCCATCCGAAAATGTCAAAGCTGCAAACCTAAGTGATGCAGTGCTCCTATTTACTTTTTGACGGTATCATTTTCCTTCTCCTGCAACTCCCGCAGATGCTCCCAGCGCTTGTATTGCTCTTTCTTGGCGGGATCGGGATCTTCTTCACCCTTCAGCCAGAATCGAAACCAATCGAGATTGCGTTCGTAGATCTCAAGCCGGTGCTTCGGTTGGTTCTTTACGTGAAGTTCATTTGCATAGATGAACAGTTCGGCTGGCCTTCTCAATTCCTGAAGGGAAGTGAATAAGGCCAAATCCCCAATGAATTCGGAGTCAGCAGCATTCTCCATCAAAGGAACATGAATGTGATTTGCGTTAAGCGTGGGAGACAGCACCTTCCATCTTCTTCGCGATTCACCTTCAGGCCAGCCGCCCAGTCCCCATGTAAGAAAAATGTCGTGCCAAGTCTTACCAGCCATGTAGTAGAAGTAGGGGTCGCGCGCTCCAGAACCCCCGATGGCGGCCCTAAAGAGGTCTGTGTGGCTAATCGCATAGGCCATAATCTCCGAGCCGTGACTATAGCCCGTTATTCCGACTCTCTTCGGGTCCACAATCCCTGAATTGCATAGTTCCTGGACGGCCTGCTCAATACTCGCAGTCGGAGAGGACCATATCCGCAATGCGGCTGCAAAATCCCCATCCGGCACATTTGGGTTCTTGCCGACGTCCATGTTGAGAACAACAAAACCGTTGGCGGCATAGACCTGAATAGGATTTTCGTTCCCCGAGGCACCGCGAAGGAACCAGTCGCCACTTCGGTAGGAAGTTACGATGAGAGGATATTGTTTGCCGGGGATGTAGTCGAGAGGCTTCACCACATGCCCGAACCACGGGTCTCCATACTTGTTGACGCCTTCGATTCGTTCAGGATTGCTCAGTCGGATTTTGCCGAACTCAGGATTAACGTCGACTAGTGTGCGAAGGGTACCGTCCCGCAGACTGAGCAGAGCAATTTGCGCGGGGGTAACGTTCGTTTCCCGTGTGCATGCCACGTAAGCCCCACTTGGATCCATGCTGTATCCCGAAAGGTAGTCATGCCCAGCATATAATCTTCTCGGTGTACCACCTTGCACGGGGACTACATCGAATTCTTCTGAACGGCCGTCTCCTTTGTACTCGGTGTAGAAAATCTTGCTCCCGTCGTCGCTCCACCAGTATTGCTCAACGTAGTAAGCCGTCGGCGTCAGATCCACCTCCTGGCGGTTACCTCCCAGCGATTTTACGAAAAGTCGCGTTGAGCTAAACTTCGCCTTCCTTATATCTTCAACAACGTACCGGCGCACGACGAAACGCCCGTCTGGTGACACTTTCATGTCAAGAAGCTGATCTTTTGCTTTCCCTGGAATTCCGGCGTGACTTCCTTGCCCTTCAGCCTCAACGGCGGGGTGATATCGACTAACCTCCTCAGGAGTCGCTCTTGTCTCTTCTCCCGAATTGTTGTCGTGCATCCATGTCACTTCATCGGTTGGTTTACTCTCCACAACTTCCGTCACGATTGGAAGCCCTTGCCATGCATAGATGCTTCCGTCATACAAAATGCCGTGCTCGTTGAGCTGTTGAACGAACGACGGATCAGGCCTTTGTTTTGTATCTAACAGAATTTTGCTGCCGTCGGCTGTCCATTCGTAACCTTCTACATCACCAGGAACACGCGTCAGTTGAATTGGCGATCCTCCATTCACACTCCATCGCCAAACCTGCCACGTGGAAGCCGAGTTCCAGCGCGCCCTGTACGTGATGTATCGGCTGTCGGGAGACCACTGTGGTGCTTCAGGGATGATTTGGTTAATCTCTCCCCAGTGGGGCATGCCCACACTACCCAAGTTCTTCACGACATCCTGATTGTCTGTACTCACCATAAACAGTCCGGTGCGATAACTATTGGTCTGATAGACTGCTTCCTGAACCACGAACGCAACCTGCTTTGCATCAGGTGAAATGCTCACGCCGACGATGTCCCTGAGCGTTAGCAAATCCATCGTGGTGATTGAACGCTTTACTCCCTTCAGCGGCACACTGGGCAACTGCAATGGCGTCGAGTCAAAACCCGTGCCTGAGGGCAGTTGAGCTGCCGCCGGCCCACAAAGGCACCAGACAAGCGAAGTGGACACACAGATATTGCGCAACCATAGTTCCGGACTCATCTCTTTTCCCTCAAAAAGGTATAACCGAGCGCCTGTTCACCCTCGCGGAGAGACTCAGAATGTCAACTTCAATGAAAGTTGAAGAGAGCGCGGGCCACCTTGTTGAAAGAGCGGACTCAACCCTCCAAGGCCTTGATTTAGCGTTTCGTAAGAAGTCCACAGGTCAAATTGGGGAAATGCCTGCGGGTTGACGAAATTCGGGTGATTCAAAACATTGAAGGCGTCTGCGCGGAAGTCAAGATTCAGCCGATCACCGATCGGGAGCCTTCGGCTAACGGAGAGGTCAACCTGTGTGAAACCAAAACCAGGTATGTCATTTCGTCCCTCAGTTCCCTGCCGGATGGTGGCGGGAATCGAAAATGCATTGGGGTTTACGCTTTTCCCGCCAGGTGCAGTTGGATTTGAAATGTAAAACGGCTGCCCAGGTACGAGGTCCGGGCGAGTGTAGGCGTAGCCTCCGGGATCCGGGGACAAAAAGAGAAGAAGCGCGTTAAAGGGAAACCCGCTACGGGCAGCAACCACTGCGTTTATGGACCAGTCTCGAGTCAGCAGATTCAGCGGTCCCGAACTTGTTGCTGCGGGTAAGGCATAAGTCAGGGCGCCTGAAAGACTATTGCGGATATCAAAATCGGAAGAAGAATAGTCGGTTGCCCCAGAAATAATATTGCTCGGTAGTCCTGCTGTCACATCATCGGAAGCATTATCCAGAGAGTGCGACCAGGAATAATTCATTAAGCCCTGAAGGCGCGCGGAAACGCGCAAGCGATACTGGACCTGCAGCGCATCGTAATTGGAAAAAGCATCATTCCGGTTGAGAAGAAACTCACTACTGAAGTTTGAGTTTGGTTCGTAGTATGCTTCCTCTCTCAGAAGGTCCCTTCCGGCCTGCCCCAAATATGTGAGAGAAATCGACTGGTGGCCTCCGAACGCCTTTTCCAAAGCAACGTTCCACTGGTACGAACGCGGGAGCACTAAGTCTGGAGAAAAGGCATAGGTAAGCCCATAGGGTGGCTGGCGGGATGGCGCAACAAGATAAGGCGTCAGATCCGTCAAGGGAAGCGAAATGCCAGAATAGTATCCAGAGGCACTATTCGGAAAATACGACGGCAGCGTTGTGACCTCACCCATTCCCAAATCGTAGAAAATCCCTCCCCCAACCCGTAACACTAGATCCTGCTTGTCAGTCAAACTGTAGGCTAGGCCAAATCTAGGAGCGAAGTTTGTGAATTGCGTGTGCCACAGCGCTGTTCCCGCTGGAGCCAATGTTAGTTGAGACAGATTGTCCACGTCCACATTCATCCAGGACGCCAATTGAGTTGCGCCTCTGGCGGTGGGTGCCGGGACCAATTCCCACCGCACTCCAAATGTGGCCGTCAGTCTCCGCGAAGCCTTCCACGTGTCTTGAGCATAAAGCGAAAGCGATTGCGACAACAGTTGTGCTGGAAGCTGAGTTGAAGGGGAAAGAGAAGTCGCACCTGCTGATGATGCGATAAAGTCTTGAACACTCGATACCGAGTACGCGATGATGTAGTTACTCGGATTCACATTTAGGAAAATAGCCCGATAATCCGCTCCGAACCTGAACTCGTGGTTACGTAGCGTAACGGTGGCATCATCGACAAAGTTCATCTGACTGGTTCGGTTCTTGCCGATCGGACCACCACCATAATACATTCCAGGACCCACGTAGAAACTGAATTCGTTTGTGTCGGGCAGTGTTCCCAAGTAAAGCTGCGAATCAGGCACGACCGCTCCACCCAAGGGCTTCAGTGAGTAACCCAAACCAGCAGTCTGCGTGGAATAGTTGCCGCGAAACGTGTTTACCAAATTAGTGCTGAACAACGCGTTCAGGCCTAGAGTCAAAGTGCGGGTATTGACGGTCTCCACGCTCAAATCAAATCCACCTGACTTAAGTTCTGATGGCGCGTCATTGTATCGGCCGAAAATCGAGTATTTCTTATTGATAACGTAGTCGCCGCGAAAACTGAACGCATCCAACGTGGCCGGGTTCGAGTAGGACTGGGTTGACGGAGAGGTATAGACGCCGGGCGTGTTTGTCTTATCGTCTGGCAGCGGAAATGCGTCGAGATACGGTGCTAGCTCAGTCGGAGCGATCGCACGGGCATACTCAGAAGGCACCGTTAGTATTTGGGTGCTAGGCTGGACCAACCGCGCCCCTTCGTAGGAAAAAAAGTAGAACAGCTTATCCTTGATGATTGGACCGCCAAAGAAACCACCAAAATCGTTGTGATGTTCCGGTGACTTTGGAAGAGCGGCCGCATCATTGAACCAGTTGTTGGCGTCCAATACCGTATTGCGGAAGTAATCGAAGACCCCGCCATGAAATTCATTTGTCCCCGAGCGCGTGGAAAGGGCTATCTGCCCTCCTGAGTTGCGACCAAGCGGTGCCGCAGAGGAAGAAGTGTCGATCCTGAATTCTTGGAGAGCATCTACAGACACCAGGCTACTCGTCCCTCCCAGAGCACTGAACGCCTGAGCTGTGCCACCGCCAGATGAGCCTGCGCCCAAGCCGGCTACCACACCGAAGTTTGCGGATACGCCGTCTACCGTAAGGTTGTTCGCATCCGTCCTTTGCCCGGCGATGCTGAATTGACCCGGTGAAGAGAATCCATTGGAAGGAGCGATAACGGCTCCAGGAGTCAACTCTAGCAACGTATTGAAACTCCGGCCATTGAGCGGCAGGTTCTCCGCAAACCGTCGATCCACCACCGTACTCACAGAAGCGTCCGTGGTGTTGACGTTCACATCATTCGCGTTGACGGTGACCGTTTCGCTCACGGACCCAACAGCCATGTGGAAGTTGACCTGCAGGACATCCTGAACATGCAGCACGATTCCAGCTTCTATGATCCCCTTGAAGCCCTGCTTGTCTACCTCTACGCGGTAAGTGCCCGGCAAAAGACTGGGAATCACGTACTGACCGTCGCTGTTGGTGAAGGTCTGCGTCTTCACGCCCGTCTGCGTATTGATTGCCGTAACAGAGACATTCGGAATCACCGCTTTCGACGGATCATCCACGACACCGGTGAGCGAAGCATTGGTAGACTGGCCAAAGAAAAAGCAAGGGAATACAAGAGAAACGGTTAATAACAGAGATCGGCAGATTCTCATCACCAGCTCCTGGGAACTGCATACGTACTCAGCGGTCCGATGAGCATTCGTCTGCCACAAACGATCTTTACCAACTTTCTATAGAATTTCTGCGAAAGATTAGTGATTTTTTCACAAACGGTCGGCAGCTCGTTCACGGGTGATTCGGGGAAAGGGAGTGCAGGTATGCCTCAAGAAAGGGCTTGCCGGTGGGTTTCTCGCTCCCCCCGCGAGGTTCAACGGTAACAAAGACGGCATTGATCCGCGCTAGCAGATCCGGGTTGTCGGCTTTGACTACCCAACGTCGGTTTTTCTCACTATCCAGATAAAAAATCCCCAAGCTCACAGGCTTGGCTGCGGCAGCGTCCGGCTTGCCCCAGGCCTGAAATGCTTTGGCTTCGTGATAGCCGGGTTGCGACTGGAGGTCGAAGGCGTAGAAGATCAGCGATCTTCCCTTCGTATAGAAGACGCGCCCAAAAGGTTTGCTCCGCCGGCCATCATGCTGTACGTCGAATACATCGGCGATGTAGAGCTGGCGGGCACCCATCAGTTCGCGGATGTCGCGATCTTCGGCGAGAAACTCCTCGTTGTTTGTGGCGGCCGAGCTCGCTTTCGACACCTCGCTATGCAGATCGTTGACCTCTGTTTCAAGGGCAGCAGCACGTAGCAAGGCCCCTTGTCGGTCGTGCTCGGCGCGGCTCAAATCTTGCTTTACTTCGTCTAACGATTTCGACACATCATCCAACTGGTGTTGCAAAGCGTCCCGTTGTCCGGTGATCGCAATCAACGATTCCGCCGTTGTTTGATCCTTTTTCCCAAGCTCATTGAGCTGCTCTAGGAGCGCGGCCCGCGCGTTGGACAGTTCCGCTACGCGCTTCTCGGCCTCGGCGGATTGTGCAGTCATCCTGTCGACGGACTTCTGCGCGGCTGCCAACCCCTTTCGCAGTTCGGAGTTCTCCGCGTTCGGGGCTGTGGACGGAGGAGGGCTGGATAGGGGAAGTGCGGCTGCGACTGGCATAACGTTGGGAGAGTGAGCTTCTATTCTCCGACCGAATTCAAAAGCTCCCCCAATTAAAAGCAATAGGATTGCTGCGGCCCCGAATGCCATCGAGGGCGTGAACCGCAGGTTCCGTTCCCAATAACCGGCAAGATCGGGCCAATGGAGTCCCGAACGTAGCTGGGGTTGTCCGTTCGGTCGAGCACTATGTAGAGCGGAAACGAAACGTCGCTCTGCCTTCTTTTCAGAATATCGTGCGGGAACCTGCATTTCTGGCGCCAATTCAGCCGCTACCTCTACCATGCCGACTTGCGCGAGGCTCGTATATTCTCGCAAAAGCATTGCACATGCGTCGCAGATCGCGACATGCTCACGCAGTCTTTCTGATTCCTGGGCATTAAGCTCGCCGCTCGTGGAGAGCGCGCAAAGCTCCGCAAATTCTTCGCTACATCCGGCTGGATATTGAATGTCGTTGCTCATCAGTCAACCTTTTCATTCCGCGTCATTTGACGAGCCAATTGTCGTAACTGTTCGAGTCCGCGATAGTAGTGATGGCGGACATTCTTCACATCCTCGTTTGATCGTTCGGCAATCTCCGTCAGCGTCAATCCTTCAAAAAAGAACAGCTCCAATGTCTTTCGCTGCTTGTCGTTTAGGTGGCTGAAAGCTGCTTTCAACTGCTGGGCCGTCAGCCGTTCGATCATGCGAATCTCTGGTTTGTTTCCTTCCGCAACAGCATTCGTGCGTTCTTGGCGATCTGTATCACTGTAAAAGTGTCGCCGGTGCAGGTACGCCCGCCGATCAAATGCGCGGCGGTAGATCATCTGGATAATCCACGTCCTTGCCGATCCCTTTTTGCTGTCAAATGAATGGTTTTCGGCGCAGAGGCGAAGGAAAACCTCCTGCACGAAATCTTCTGCTTCGCCGTCGTCGTGGAGAACTCGGAGTCCGATGGAAAAGGCCAGCTTGTTGTAGCGATGAAAAAGCGTCAGAAGCGACGCTTCATCCCGATTCTGGATGCGGACAAGGAGCTCTTCGTCAGAGCAGTCGTGAGATTGAACGATGCCTGCATGTTCGGGCGCAAGAGTACGTTCCGCCCGCAAGAGCGGTAGGTTAAGCACCCGTTCTGACGCATCGCTAGACAAGCAGTGGCCGACAGCGCGTCTGACAGTGGATGCTCAGTCGCGCTCGTGATGAGAGGATTGTTGACGGTGGGACACCGAAAGTAAAGGGGTTTCGGGTGGTTTTCCCGAAAAATAATCTTGCGGTTTGGTGGTATAGATTCCGGCTTTCGCACGAAACGCAAAGTTCTTGTTCTTCGTGATGGTACAAATTCGTGCTCCGCCACGAATGCAGAGGGAGTAGTTCCAAAGGAGTAGCTAGTCGACGCAGGGTGCCCTGCCAACGCAGACTGGCTGGAGTCTCCAGCCCTTCGGTGTTCTGGCCTCGCCAACGGGTTTGAGAAGTTAGATGCGAGTGCCCAGATTGACGATGGACATGCTTGCGGCGGTTATTGCGGTCGCGCGGAAAAAGGCGATACCTGCCGCCGCTGAGGAATTGGCTCTCACGGCTTCTGCCGTACACAAACGAGTGCGCAATACCAGTAAGTTGCTTGGCACACCACTATTTCAGAGGTGTAGAAGCCTTTGTGACCAGCTTGGCGGCCAGGTGCGGGAACCATGACGACCGGGCATTGCGACTCGATAGACGCTGCTTGCAATCTCGACGTTGGATAGGAGGAAATTATGTTGGGAGGTCTGCTCTTCGTGGTGTGTGTCATCCTGCAATTTCATTATCATGACACGATTCCGTGGTACATCTGGGTGCTTGCCCTGATCGCACAGTTTGTTGCATTCGGCGAACCAGCGATGCGACCTGCCATAGCTTCGAAAAGGAACTGAATGTGCGGCAGGTTACGGAGAGGGGCGGCACGATGTAGGAAGCGCAGTTTCTGCATTGTGGAAGCAAATGTGAAGGCTGGCACTTGCGAGGATCAAGCTACCAAGACGTTGAAAGGGGAACTCCCGTGTCCAGAATCGCTATTACCGGACTACTCCTTCTCATCGCACTCCTGTCTGGCGTCTGGTTGAGTCGAAATCTCAGGCTAAACGACCCAAGGCCCTCCGGGAAGCCACTCACGGGGGCGGACTCCGCTGTCCATGAACTCTCCGCGTTTGCGATGGGGATTATCGCAGGGGTGACCATTCGCAACCTGCACAGAGGTATTGAGTTCAGAAGCATCGAATTCACTGCCGTTATCATCGCCGGATTGCTTTTTGTGCTCATGGTCGTTTCTGGCAGTTTGTTGAGCCTCGGCAAAGCAAGAAACGACGAAATACTGACCCTTCATAAGGTAGGCTCGCTTCTTACGGTCATTATCACGTCTTGGGCTATTTACCTTCTGACACGTGGCAGGTGGTGAGGGACGCGGTGGGCGGTTCGTCGATTCATCCAGGCTGTGATCTTCCAGCTTTTCTCTTCTTGAAAACAAATGTTGCGTAGACTGCACCCCCCAGAATGAACAGTCCAACCTCCAACGCGGTGGCTTCAACCGCGCTGATGGAGTTGTATAAGCCGAGTCCCACTTTCGGCGAGCCACCGAAAAGAAGTGGCAAGTCGGGTAGCAGGGGATGTCCGAAGCTCCATTGCCACGAAGGCCAAGAAAAGCTGGAAAAGGGGATGGGATGGGAAATGAAGTCCAGCACCCAGTGGCTAAAAACCAGAAGTCCAACAACTGCACCTGCGCGGTATTCACGATAGATGCGTGCGGTCAAGAGAGCGGCGACCAGAGACCAGATTACGGACATGAAGAGCCCATGCGACCAAGGGATTCCTCTCTTGACACCCTCGATGCCTGCGAAGGCGAACGCGATGGCGAGAACATCCAGTAGCCACGTGGCTAAGAACAAAACGCCAAGCGGCACTTTCGGAGCCGTAGGTTTGGATGCTAGTCCTACCGCGAAGTGTCCAATTGGACTCATCGGGTCCCTCCTGCAAGACATTCTTCCTGCCCGTTCCATCAGCGATCTAAGCTCTTATAACACCATGGACGCGCAGGGGTGACTACCATCACTGCTTCGAGATTGCCTCTGCTCGCATACTAAGCCCATTGAGGAGGGACGCCCGTGGCCCTCAAGTCGAAATCTCGGCAACCTCGATCAGGGAAGGCGAATCTTCCGACGGACATTGACGGACGCATCCGCCGACGTGCATACGAATTGTATGAGCAGCGCGGCAGGGTTGACGGCTTCGCCTTGGACGACTGGCTCAAAGCGGAATGCGAGATTCTCGGAGCGCAGAAGCACCGGAAGGTCAAAGCCGTGAGAGGGTCTCAGTGTTAATGGCGATTAAGCTCTTGCACACGGTGATTTGGGCATTTCTGGCGGCAAGCATTCTCGTCTTGCCCGTCGCGGGCGTGTTGGGCCGATTCCGTTGGGCTGCGATCCTCAGCGTGATTGTTCTGTTGGAGTGCGGGGTGCTGGCTGCCAATGGAGGCAGATGTCCAATGTCCGATTTGGCAGCCCGATACACCGACGAGCGAGCGAGCAACTTCGACATCTATCTCCCGAACTGGCTGGCTAGCCGCAACAAAACAATCTTCGGAACTCTGTTTGTCGTCAACGAATTGATAGTGCTGTGGTGTTGGCTGAAGCGAGCGCGATTACCTTCAGCCAACAACGGCGGCACCTTATGATGCTGGTGTTGAAGGGGGGCGCACTCTATTTCGCAATCGTTTTCACAGTGGGTTTTGTGCTTGGAGCGGTCCGCACGCTGTGGGTTGTCCCTCACGTCGGCACGAGAACAGCCGAACTGATGGAGATGCCCATCATGCTCGTGGTCACCATTGTGGCAGTTCGTTGGACAGTTCTGCACTTGTCGGTGCCGATGTTCTGGTCCGCCCGACTTGAGATGGCCTGCATCGCACTAGTCCTCATGCTCATTGCGGAGTTTGGGTTCGTGCTCTGGATTCGGGGTCTCTCGATCAAGGAGTATTTTGCCACGCGAGACCCTGTGGCGGGAGCAGCCTATTACCTGATGCTCGTTGTGTTTGCCATCATGCCGCGTCTCGTGTAAAGGACGAGGATGTCACGGGCTGCTTGGAAACGCTGAGCTATGACGCCCTCTCTAACCGCCGTTTCATAACGCTGCTTGTGCCGATCCGATTCAGTTCTTGGCAAAGCGTCCTGATTGTTTCTGAGCGGTCGTGAAATTCGCGGAGTTGAGAAGGTGACAAAGGTGCCGGCTGTCCGAATGTTTCGATTTGAATCTCAATCAGCGTCCGCACTTCATCTTTGATGGCAGTGGCTGGAGTTGTCATCGTGGGAACCTCAACGACATTTTAGCCGACTGGGTCCGAAGTCGCCCAGCGTGGCTCTGGCTCTGGTGCGGGCTAAATCGCTGAGGACAGCCCCTTACTGTCGCACTTTAAGCATCTCGTTGCATTATGAGTGCAGACAGATGTTTCTATCTTGTTGAATGTGGGGCCTGGGCGATGCCTTACAGGTCTTGAAAATCACGCTCGTGAACGCTCGGGAACAATGAATCGTGAGCGAATGTGAGCGCGAAAATCACTCTTTGTCGCTCTTAGGTTTGTCCACAGCGATGACTGGATGTTTGCAAGCCCGGTGAAGATCGGGCGGCTGCCGATCTCTTACGCGGGAGTGTGGCAGCATTCAAGAAAGCAGCGGCAAGGGCTGGCATCAGCCACGTCAGTTCCCATACGTTCCGCCACACCCACCGATCATGGGAGGCGAGGCGATCAACTGCCTCTTCGAACTTCTTCACCTGGTCGCACCGGCCCGTTGTGGAACGCGTTGGGCCGCAACTCCGCCTCGCGCCCGATCTGCTCCGCCACTGCCATCCCGGCCGCGCACAGCGTCTCATCCAGCGTGGTCGTGTCGCCCTTATCGGCGCCTTGCAGCGTGACCGCCACCA
>Ga0187884_10003059_pt1 | contig 13303 bp, 9 predicted proteins | sample June2016WEW_20_4_FD_132983 | JGI IMG/M metagenome (GOLD analysis project Ga0187884, IMG submission 132983) | Peatland microbial communities from SPRUCE experiment site at the Marcell Experimental Forest, Minnesota, USA - June2016WEW_20_40 | ecosystem: Environmental > Terrestrial > Soil >...
CGTCACCGCCCGCACCGGCTCGGCGCCGGCCATGACATAGCGTAGCGAGCGGAGATCGTAAGGGTTCGCGGCCCGTCCATAGCCCGTCAAAAATGTGTCCGTGCCGAAGAGAATGGTGGCGTTGGTGATGTAGATGAGTTCCGGCACGATCCGGAAATGCAGCGGCGACGGGTAGAGATACACCGGCACGCCGTGAACGAGCGGAATCGCGAGCCCGATCGTCAGGCCAAAGGCGTGAAACACCGGCAAGACATTGAAGACTTTGTCTTCGCGCCCGAAATCGACCACGGCCTTGGCCTGCGCAGCATTGGAAAGCATATTGCGATGGGACAGAACGACACCTTTCGGCGCGCCCTCGGAGCCCGAGGTGAAGAGGATCGCGGCGGCATCGCCGGCGCAGCGCCGGGCCAGGGCCTTGCGGTGGCGGAGCAAACCATCGAGCTTGTCCCAACGGGTGATCCGTGGTTGGAGATCCTCGAGATAGACCAGCGAAAAACTCTTCTCCAGTTCCGCCACCAGCGTTTCGTAGCGCGCCTTGGCGACAAAAGCGCGGGAGGTCACGATCGTATCGAAAGCCGCGACGGTTCCCGCTGCTTTGATGGCGCCGGCCCCCGCGGTGAAATTGACCATGGCCGGCACGCGCCCCGCCGACACGAGCCCCAAGATGGTGACGACCGCGCCATTGGACGAGGGCAACATGACGCCAATCGCGCCGCCCGGCGAGGCAAGGGAGCCGAGCTTACGCCCGAGAATACGCGCTCCCATCAGCAGACGCTTGTAGGTCATCGTGCCCGAAGTGGGGTCTTCCAGCGCGACACGTTCCGGTCCGTGCTCGCGGGCGGCGGCAACGACGGCCTCGAAGAGCGTGCGGTCGATGGGCGTGGTACGAAACACCGTCTCCGACATGATTTCATAGAGCGCCGAGTCCGCCGCCTGCCGCAAGGCGCGTCCCCGCAAGTTATCCGGCAGCTTCAGCTCGCGGGGCTCGAGAATGGTGATGGTAATTTTGTTGAACCAGCGGCGGCGCACCTGCGCATCGGTGAGGACGGAAAAGTGGGTTGGCTCCGTCCCTTGAATGCGGATGGAGACGACCGGCAGGCCGGCGTGGACGGCGATCAGTCCCGCGCCATCGTAGATTTTCATCAAACTTCCGGTGCGGGTCAGGCGCCCCTCGGGAAAAATCACCAGGGTCTTGCCGGCTTGAGCCGCATGGATCAGCGCGCGAATCGCAAGCGGATTGGTGGGATCGACCGGGATGGTGTCGGCAAATTTCAGCAGCGGCTTGAGCCACCAGCGCTCGGCGATGAACGTGTCGACGGCGAAGACGGCCTCGTTATCCAGCACGCTGAAGAGCGCGGCGGCATCGAGGAAACTCGTATGGTTCATCACGATGACGGCGTTGGGGCCGGCCTTCGCGATATTTTCGTGCCCTCGCACATCCAAGCTATAAACCAGGCGAAACATCAGAGCAGCGAGATCCTGCAGCGGATTGGCCGGCAAAACCGCGAAAATCCAAGCGGACGCGCCAACGGACACAACGCCGATCAGAATGAAGATTCCGCCGTTGGAGAGGCCCGCCGCCTGCAACAACCCCACAGCCACGGCGCCTGCCACCATGAATGCGGCGGAGAGAACATTGACCGCCGCGATAATCCGGGCGCGGTGGCCGGGCTCGGCCCAGATCTGCACCGCCGCGAAGGCCGGCACGACGAAGAGACCGCCGCAAATCGTAATGGCCAGGAGATCCAGTCCCACGTGCCAGGCTTGGCCGGTGCGAAAAAAATCGTAAGCACCCATCGCCGGGGCATGCGGGGTGGCGCCCAGCAAGGTTAGTCCGAGATCAATCGAAATAAGCCCGAGCATCACGGCGGCCAAGGGGGTCGGCAGAAGCATGATGCGGCCATCGAGCAACCATGAGGCCAATGCCGAGCCGAGGCCGATGCCCGCCGCGAACAGCGCGAGGTAAATATTGAAGACGGTATTGTCCACGCCCAGGGTATTTCTCACAAGTCCAGGCAGAAGCGCCATGACGACGGCGCCCACGAGCCAGAACATGCTGACGATGATCCCGCCGCGCCAGAGCCGCGTATTGCTCCATAAGTCCTTTAGGAGGTGCTTTGTGGAGAGGAGGACGTTGGGCTCGATCCGCAGACCCGGCGCCGCCTCGCCGGTGCGGGGAATGAGCAGGCTCGAAATCCAGCACGCGGCGGAAAATAAGACCAGCAGCGCGCAGAACCATGCCGCGCCGCCGCCCTCCCGCGAGGCCATGCCGCCCATGAACGTGCCGCCGATCACCGCGATAAAGGTCGCGCCCTCGACGAAAGCGTTGCCCGCGGGAATGTCATGCGTCGCGAGAAGGTCGGGAAGAATGCCGTATTTGATCGGGCCAAACAGCGCCGAAATCAGTCCGAAACAAAACAAGGCGAGAAAGAGAAGCGGCAAGGAGGGCAAGAGAAAGCCGATGACCGCGATGCCGACGGCCGCGAATTCCCCGAGTTTCAGCCGGCGCGCCATCAAGGCCTTGTCGTAACGGTCGGCCCATTCGCCGCCGAGCGCCGAAAAGATGAAGGTGGGCGCCATGAAGACCGCAAGGGCCAGCTGAACCAGCAGCCCGGCTTGATTCTCCGGCAGCGTGGCGATGACGAGGAAGGTCAATGCCGTCTTCAAATAGGTATCGTTGAAGGCGGAAAGAGCCTGACACCAAAACAAGGGTGCGAATGTCCGGCTTCTCAGCAGGTGGCTGCTCATATTGGTTCCTCTCGAGAGCATGCTCCCACGAAAGTTATGGACTTTCGTGACCGGGAACCCGCGCTCGCTTCCATTAAAGAGTGCGAGTACAACATGTCCCACAAAAGTTGCAGACTTTTGTGACCGGGGGCATGCTCCACCTTCTCGTTAAAGCGCGCGCGTTCTTATCGCCGGGGCGGAACGCGCTCTAGCACGGCATATTATGCGAGATCGCGCCTTCGCGAAGTCTCGAAATATCGCGATGCGCTCGAGCATGTCCAGGAAAAGGCAGCACCTTTTATGAAGGTGCGCTAGGTCCGGTTGCCATGAGCCATTTCCCAAATCGATGCCGCGATGCGGTCGCAGTCCTCCGAATTGTACGGGATTTCATAGGTGGATTGGATGGCTGCCAAGGGGCCTGTCAGGGCGTCCGCGGATTTCAGCGCCAAAGCCTCCCAAAGAATGTCTTTCGCCAAATGGCGCAGCTCTTCGGCTGGAAGGCTGGCCGGGACGCCTAAGACCAAAAGCTCTCGTTCGACGGCGGTGATCTGGTCCATGGCGCAACCCCCAATGCTTTTTGCCAAGCATATCGAGAGCAAGCAGCGATTCCCGGCCGGGCGTCAAGAACCGCGAAAGTCCGGGAGCGAGGGCCGGCCAAGCCTTCCAGGGGGTCTTACGCGCCTTCGCGCCTGACGGCGGCCGCTCCTGTGCTCACGAAACAGCTCCCACGATCAAATCGCCCCTTGACGTCTTGGCCTTGTGTTCGCCAAGAACGTGGCCCAAAGAATGTGGTCACAAGCCTAGAATAGCCTGGCCAAGCCGTTCTTCCGGCTAAGCCTTTGGCCGCCCCCGCTTTTGAGGAAAGATCCGCCCGTGCCTCCCTATCGCTCCCGCACCACGACCCATGGCCGCAATATGGCGGGCGCGCGCGGCCTTTGGCGCGCGACGGGCATGAAAGATGCCGATTTCGGCAAGCCGATCATCGCCGTCGTCAATTCCTTCACGCAGTTCGTGCCCGGCCATGTCCATTTGAAGGATCTCGGCCAGCTCGTCGCCCGCGAGATCGAACGCGCCGGCGGGGTCGCCAAGGAGTTCAACACGATCGCGGTCGACGACGGCATCGCCATGGGCCACGACGGCATGCTGTACAGCCTGCCCTCGCGCGAATTGATCGCCGACAGCGTGGAATATATGGCCAATGCGCATTGCGCCGATGCGCTCGTCTGCATCTCGAACTGCGACAAAATCACGCCCGGCATGCTGATGGCGGCGCTGCGGCTCAACATTCCCGCCGTCTTCGTCTCGGGCGGCCCGATGGAGGCCGGCAAGGTGATCCTAAAGGGCAAGGAAGTCGCCCTCGATCTGATCGACGCCATGGTGGCGGCGGCCGATTCCTCTTATACCGACGCCGAAGTGGCCGTCGTCGAGCGCTCGGCCTGCCCGACGTGCGGCTCCTGCTCCGGCATGTTCACCGCCAATTCGATGAACTGCCTGACGGAAGCCCTGGGCCTCTCGCTACCCGGCAATGGCTCGGTTCTCGCCACCCATGCCGACCGCAAGCGCCTGTTTCTCGAAGCGGGCAGCCTGATCGTCGAGATCGCGCGGCGCTATTACGAGCAAAACGACACGTCCGTGCTGCCGCGCTCCGTCGCCAGTTTCAAGGCGTTCGAGAATGCGATGAGCCTCGATATCGCCATGGGCGGCTCGACCAATACCGTGCTGCATCTCCTCGCCGCCGCGCATGAAGCGGGGACGGATTTCACCATGACCGATATCGACCGGTTGTCGCGCCGCGTGCCCTGCCTGTGCAAGGTCGCCCCGGCCAAGTCCGACGTCCATATGGAAGACGTCCACCGCGCCGGCGGCGTCATGGCGATCCTCGGCGAATTGGACCGCGCGGGCCTCATCAATGCCGAGGAGCCGACGGTCCACAGCGCCACGCTCGGCGAAGCGTTGGCGCGTTGGGACATCGCGCAAAGCGAGAGCGATGCGGTGCGGACGTTCTTCCGCGCGGCGCCCGGCGGCGTGCCGACGCAAGTGGCCTTCAGCCAAGAGCGGCGCTGGGACGCCCTCGATCTCGACCGTGCCAAGGGCGTGATCCGCGACCGCGAACATGCGTTCTCCCAGGACGGCGGCCTCGCCGTGCTTTCCGGAAACCTCGCCGCCGATGGCTGTATCGTCAAGACGGCGGGCGTCGACGACAGCATTCTGGTCTTCACCGGCCCGGCCCGCGTGTTCGAGAGCCAGGACGATGCCGTCAGCGGGATTTTGAACGGCACGGTCAAGGCGGGCGATGTCGTCGTCATCCGCTACGAAGGGCCGCGCGGGGGCCCCGGCATGCAGGAAATGCTCTATCCCACGAGCTATCTCAAATCCAAGGGCCTCGGCAAAGCCTGCGCCTTGATCACGGACGGGCGCTTTTCCGGCGGCACGTCGGGACTTTCCATCGGCCATGTCTCGCCGGAGGCTGCCGAGGGCGGCTTGATCGGGCTCGTCGAAAATGGCGACACGATCGAGATCGATATCCCTAAGCGCTCGATCCGGCTCGCCGTGGACGACGCCACTTTGGCCGCGCGGCGCGACGCCATGGCGGCCAAGGGGTCCGCGGCCTGGCATCCCGGGCATCGCACCCGGAAAGTGTCCTCCGCGCTGAAAGCCTATGCCGCCTTCACCACAAGCGCCTCGCGCGGGGCGGTGCGGGATGTGGATCAGAAGCGGGGGTAAACACCCCTCTCTCGCCGTGTGGGCCGCGACGTCATTCCGGGTCGCTATAGGCGAGCCCGGAATCCAGGACAACGTGGAATATGGAAGAGGCTGAACCGTTCCAGCCGCTAAATCTTCGGGGTGCTTTTTTCAACCACGTTGTCATGGGTTCCGGGCTCTCGCCTTCGGCTCGCCCCGGAATGACGTCGCGGAGCAGACGTGAAGCGGGAGGGAAAGCCGGGGAGTTTTTCTTTCACGTCCCGCAAAACGTCTGATAGGCCGCGTCGATCTGGGCCGGCGGCGCGGCATAGGCGGCATGCTCGGGTTGGTCCTCGTAAGGCTTCGCCAGAACCGTCATCAGTTCCTCGAACGGCGCGAAGTCTTGGGCATCGACGGCGGCGGCGATGGCGGCTTCGACGCGGTGATTGCGCGGGATGAAGGCCGGGTTGGCTTGCCGCATCGCCGCTTGCGACGCGCTCCGATCCGCCTCGCGGGCGAGGCGCGCGCGCCAGGTCACGGCCCATTCGTCGTAGGCGGTGGGCTCCGCGAACAGGGCGCGAACCGCGCCGTCCGCGTCCGGGTTTCCCGCCGCGTCGCTTAAACGCCGGAACGTCAGCGTGAAATCGGCTTTCTGCGCCGTCATGCGCGCGAGGAGATCCTGCGCCAAGGCCGCATCGTCCTCCTGGGGCGTCAAAAGCCCGAGCTTTTGCCGCAGGCCGGCGAGATAGGCTTCGTCATAGGCCGGGACAAAACCAGCCAGCGCGCCGTTGGCGATCTCGACCGCCTCGGCGGGGTCTTCGGCCAGCAGCGGCAGCAGGGCTTCCGCCAGCCGCGCCAAGTTCCAATGCGCGATGCCGGGCTGGTTCTTGTAGGCGTAGCGGCCCATGTAATCGATCGAACTGAACACCGTCGAGGGATTGGTCACATCCATGAAGGCGCAGGGGCCATAATCGATGGTCTCGCCCGCCACCGACATATTGTCGGTGTTCATCACGCCATGGATGAAGCCGATGTGCATCCAGCGCGCCACCAGCGCGGCTTGGCGCGCGATCACGCCGGCGAGAAGCGCGCGGTACGGTTCGGGGCTTGCGGCGGCTTCGGGATAATGGCGCGCGATGACGTGACCGGCGAGGCGGCGCAGGGCGTCCAGGTCTTTCCGGGCGGCAAAAAACTGGAACGTGCCGACGCGAATATGGCTCGCGGCGACGCGGGTCAGGATGGCGCCGGGTAAAGCCGTCTCGCGAGCGACCCAATCGCCCGTGGTGACGGCGGCCAAGGCGCGCGTGGTGGGAATGCCGAGCGCCGCCATCGCCTCGCTGACGATATATTCCCGCAGCACCGGCCCCAGCGCGGCGCGGCCATCGCCCCGGCGCGAATAGGGCGTCGGCCCGGAGCCTTTCAGCTGGAGATCGCGGCGGTTGCCGTCCAGGCCGATCACCTCGCCGAGCAGGATCGCCCGGCCATCGCCGAGCTGCTGCACGAAACTGCCGAATTGATGCCCAGCATAGGCGGTGGCGACCGGCTCCGAGCCGCCTGCGATGGCATTGCCGGCGAGCACCGCGATGCCTTCGGGCGAGGCCAGCGCCTCGGGATCGAGGCCGAGATCGAGCGCGAGCCGCCGGTTCAGCTTGACGAGTTTCGGCGCGGGAACCGGCGTCGGCAACACGGAGGCGAGAAAGGGCACGCCGAGGCGGGCGTAGCTGTTGTCGAAGGGGAGGGGGATTGTCATGCGCCCAAGTCAATCGCAAAGGGGGCGCGAGGGCAAGGGAGGGGCGGAGCTAAAGGGCATGTGGGGGCAAAGCCGCGGCGGATCAATCCTCCCACGCGAAGCGGGGGAGGGGAACCATGCGAAGCATGGTGGAGGGGCGGGTGTGCTTCGCGGAGACGGGATTTGCCAGGGAGCCCAGCTCAATAAGACAGTTTCGCGCCCAGCGGCGGCCCCCCTCCCCCGCTTCGCGGGGGAGGATTGCGTCACGCGATTCCCCTCCCGCGCGCTCACTAGAAAGCGCGGCGGCCAAGCGCGAAAGCGCGAGAAAACCCATTGATCGCTTGGTGGTGAGTCTGCTCCCGGAATTTCGCCTGTCAAGGACGGCCCAAAGGGCCGCCAGCTCTGCTGGTAAATCCTTGACAGGCGAAATTCCGGGAGCGAGGGTCAGCCAAGCAATCAATGGGAAGGTCCACGACCATGCCGCGAGGCCTCTGGCGGACGTTTCGTACTCCCTACCGCCGCAGGTTGGGATCCTGCTGTCGCACCCGGCATCGCAGCGTATAAATGTCGCTGCCCGCCAAGACGCCGCCGCGCGCCAGCAGCCGGCCGTTCTCCCAGTTGGAGAGTCCCAGCTCCGGTCGGTCGAAAGCATATTGGCCATCGACCCAGCGGGTGAAGCCATCGCCGACGAAGGGCGCGTCGACGGCCTCGAAAAACTGCTCGTGCGTCGCGGGATTCTCGCTGATCAGCGACACCGTGAATTGCGGGCTATACGTGTTGAAGAGCGCGATGGCCTGATCGAGATCGCTCACGATCTTTAGGCTGACCTCGGGCGTTTCCTCCCATTCCCATTCGCGGCCGAGCTGATCCTCGGGCAGGAGTTCCACCAGGGGCTCGTCGTGTCTGCCATCGGCACGGCGCACGCGGACTTGGATGCCGCGCCAATCCTCCGGCACGAAATCCTCGCTGCCCGCCACGACATGCAGCTTGCAATGGTGGCCGCGCGCCTCGCCGGCTTCGTGCAATGCCTGCAAAAACAGCGGCACCAAAACCGGGGCGGCCGCGGCGTGGATGCAGCAGACGTTGAGCGTGTTGCAGACCTTGCGATCCAATGAATTGAGGACGACGGCGGCGAAGCGGGCGGGATCGGCATCGTGATCCGCGATCATCCAGGCCCCGCCCGTGCCATGCAGGCTGACGGCGATGCCGGCTTGCCGGGCGACGCCGCCAAGCTGCGCCACGGCCCGGCCGGACCCACGCGCCACGGCCAGCGACAGGCGCCGGTCCGAGAACAGCGCCCAGCCCGCCGCGCGATCGGGGCTTTCCACGAGCGAGATCGCGCCAACGGGGAGACCGGCGGCGGCGAGCGCCGGCTCGAGCGCATGGCGCACGATGGCCCGCGCGGTGTCCAGGGCATCGCTGCCGATACGGAAGACGACGGTGTTGCCGGTGCGCAAAACGCCGGCCGCGTCGGCGAAGACATTCGGCCGCCCCTCGAAGACAAAGCCGACGACGCCGAGCGGGGCGTTGACCTTCTCGATCACCCAGCCCTCGTGCGCGACCCGCTCCGCGACCTGGCCATTGGTGGCTTCGGCATCCCGCCAGGCGCGCAAGCCTGCGATCATCTCCGCCCGCATCTTGTGCGAGACGGCGAGGCGGGTCGCCGAGCGGCCCCGCGTCCTGGCGGTCTCGACGTCGCGCGCATTGGCGCTCGCGATCGCGGCCCAGGCGCTCTCGCTTTCGAGCCGCGCCGCGAAACCCTCGAAAAACGCCGAAATCGCGGCATCGGAGACGAAGCGCATCGCTTGAAACGCCGCGAAAGCGCGGTCCACGGCCTCCGCCGCCAGCGTCTTTTCCGCGACCGGAATATGCAGGAGATCGCCGCTGTCTTGCAGCACGAGGAGATGATCACCCGGCTGGAAGCTGGCGGCTAGCTCCGGGGTCACGATGGCGGCCCGGTTGCCGCCAAAGGGGACGATGCTTCCGGCTGAGAGATGGTCGAGGGCGATTGTTGTCATGGCGCCGCGTTTATCGGGCGCGTGCCACCCCTAAGTCAATCGAGAGGGGGCATGCGATTTGGGCGTGCCGCCTCAGCACCCCTTGCAAATGCCGCTTTGGATCCGGTCGTCCTCGCGCTCGATGCCGCGATCCAATGGCGTGGTCCCGGCGCCTTGCGGGACACCGGGATGGGGCATGGTTTCGCCTGTCGAGCTAATGTGCCCGCTGCGGATCAAGCCTTTATGCGGCTTTTCCAGGGTGGTGGGCGCGTTCACCGCTTGCGCGAAGACGCCGGACGTCATGGCGGCAAAGAACGCTATGCCTAAAAGCAGAACCTTCGCCATATTTCATCTCCATTCTGTCTAGGAAACGCCTCTCTATTGCTTAGGTTTCCCGCGATGCTCAAATTTAGCGCCGGGGGGCCCGGGCTAAAGTTTACAAAGTCTTAATCATACGCGCTCAAACTTAACCAAAATCCCCTGCTCATTTTACGGACGACACCCATGATACAGTCAGACGGGGCAACTGCCGGCGATCACGAAAACGACAAGCCGGACGAGGCTGCAAAGGGTGCCGATGGCACTGAACATCATGAGGCAAGCGCCCAAGACGCGGGTGGCGAAGAAACCGTCAGCCAAGACGCGGGTAGCCAAGACGCGGGTAGCCAAGATGCCGGCAATCAAGACACGGGCGGCCAAGATACAGGCGGCAAACCGATCGACCCCGCGCAGAGCATCGCCGTCACGACCGTGGTTACGGATATCGAACCGTTTCTCGCGGCCGCGGGGGAACGGATCGAACCTCCGCACGCGGAACGCCCGTTCTATGCGAAGCTGCTCGATTACAGCGCCCATGCGGCGATGATCGTCGGCCTGTTGGGCTTTGCTTGGACGTTGAGCGCCCATACCGGAAAACAGCCGGACGCGCCGCTGGCCAAGACCGCCGCGCTGGCCTCCGCCACCCCTGCCGCCTTTGCCCCCGCCGTGACGGCGTCCGCGCCGGAAACCGCCGAGCTTCGCCTCAATACCCAAAAAATGGCGGCCGATATCACGGCCTTGCGGTTGAACTTGGAGGCCTTGCGTTCCGGCATGCGCGGGGATACCCAGCGTCAAGACAAGACAATCGAACAGATCAAGGCGCTTGCCGCCAATCTCGACAGCGTCAAGGCCGGGCTGAGCGCCACGAAGACCGAAACGACGGCGGCCCTGACGCAGTTATCTGGGAAGATCGATCATCTTCAGCGTGCCGAACCCTCGGTCAAGGTCCAGCAGGTAGCCACCCCGGCCGACAAGTCGGAGCATGACGGGGTCGATCAAATCGTGACCGCCACGCTCGCGCCGGCACCCGCCGCCAAGCCGGCGCCTCTCGCCGTGCCGCCAGTCAAGCCGCAAATGGCCAAGGCGGAAACGCCGGACAACGCGAAAAAGCCGGCCGTCGCCGCAACCGGCGAAGACGCGGCGAGGAAGCCGCAGATCATTCCGGAATGGGTGGTCCGCGAGGTCGACGATGGCGTGGCGATCGTGGAAAGCAAGCGCGGTCAATTGGCGGTCGAGACCGGGGGCACGATTCCCGGTGCCGGCGTGGTCAAATCAATCGAACGCCACGGCGCAAGCTGGACGGTCACGACCAGCAAGGGTCAGCTCGCCTATGTGCCGCTCCGCGAACAACAGGCGCCGCGCGAATATCCCCACAGCTATTACCGTGGCGGTCCCGAGGATTTTTAGGCGCCAGTCGCTTTCCCCAGACTGGGGCGTCTTCCCGTCACAAAAGCCAGGACGGCTTTTGTGACCCCTACTCGCCGGCTGTGTTTGCATTTTTAATCCCGGCGTATCGATACCGCTCGAGCACGTTTTCGGCCCAAGCGCGTCGCTTCCGGGCGCTTGGCGCGGCGCTGAAAACGGATGTTTCAAGCCGTATGCCGCTTCCAATCCCGTTTTTCCTCCACGACTTCCTGAAAATAAAGACATCGTGAAGCTTTGATTATTTCCATCCGTCCCATGCGTCGAAAATTTTTGGCATCGTAATAGCGAATTTCCCCATTAAGCTATTTCCGCCTCGTCCCAGTTCAATTCGCTTTGATTTATGCCGCTAGCCATAAGTATAATAAAATATTTTTAAGCTGGTCGGGAAGACACGGCCGACCGCATATTTTCCTTGAGAATGCGCGTCTATGTTTGTTAAGCATTCTCTATTGGAGGAGGTGCTTCTCGAGCGCGGCGGCAGCGATTACGCGTGAGGGAAAGTGCTGGATGTCATGGCGAGGCGCAACCAAGGCGGGAGCAGCAGGGCGGGGCCGTTGATAGATAAACTCAATTATGTGATCGCCTTGGCGCGCGAGCGGCATTTCGGCCGCGCGGCGGAGACCTGCGGGGTGACGCAGCCCACCATGTCCGCCGGTTTGAAGCAGCTCGAAGAGCAGCTTGGCGTCGTCATCGTGCGGCGAAGCTCGCGATTCCAAGGCTTTACGCCAGAGGGCGAGCATGTGCTGGCCTGGGCGCGGCGGATCGTCGGCGATACCAAGTCCATGCGTCAGGATCTCGATGCCTTGAAAAAGGGGCTCTCCGGCCATTTACGCTTGGCGATCATCCCGACCGCGCTGCCCATGGGCGTGGCGCTCACGACGCCGTTTCACGACAGGCATCCCGGCGTGCGCTTTTCCATCATTTCGCGCTCGTCCACCGATGTGTTGAAGGAACTCAGCAATCTCGATGTCGATGCCGGCATCACCTATCTCGATAACGAGCCGCTCGGCGGGTTGAAAACCGTGCCGCTTTATCACGAGGGCTACCGGTTGCTGACGGGGGCCGCGGGGCCTTTTGGGGATCGCGCCGCCGTGACCTGGCGCGAGCTTGGCGAAATCCCCCTCTGTCTCCTGACGCCCGATATGCAGAATCGCCGGATCATCGATCAGACGCTCAGGGATAATGACGTGCCGGTCGTGCCGCTGTTGGAATCCAACTCGATCACGGCTCTTTTGTCGCATGTGATGACCGGTCAATGGTCGAGTGTCATGCCCTCCACCATTACCGACAGTATCGCGCTGCCGCCCCATGTCCGGTCGATCCCGATTCAGGCCCCGACCGTCGAGCATTTGATCGGCCTCGTCGTGCCCCAACGCTATGCCATTAGTCCCCTGACCAACGCCTTGGTGCGCGAGGCCGAGCGGCTGGCCCAGGGGACTTACGCCAAGGCGCTTGAACGATAGAAGATTTCTATCATAGCACGAAGACCCGTTATTGATCTGTTAGGGGGAACGGTGTTTTCTTCCTCATCAATAAAACTATGGTCCGCCATAAAAAGCTTTGGGACGGAAAATGCCGGTCTATGACGCTTGGGATAAAGGTGAAGCCGCGGCCATTGTGGCGAGCTTGGCCCACCGCGACGGCGCAGCTTTGCCGATTCTTCATGCTTTGCTCGACCGGTTCGGCTACGTCGACAAGGACATTGTGCCCGTGATCGCCGATGCACTGAACCTGTCTCGCGCCGAAGTTCACGGCACCATCAGCTTTTATCACGATTTTCGCAGCCATCCGCCGGGCCGGCACGTCATTAAGCTCTGCCGGGCCGAGGCCTGCCAATCGCGCGGGTCGGCCGCGCTTCAGGCCGAGATCAAGGATTTGCTTGGCGTCGATTGGCACGGCACCAGCAGCGACGGCGCGATCACGCTCGAACCAGTGTTCTGCCTCGGCCTCTGCGCCAATGGACCCGCCGCGCTTGTCGATGGCGAGCCCGAAGGCAATCTCGACAGCGTCTCGCTCCGGGCGATCGTCGCGGAGGCCCGGGCATGACAAAGATTTTCATTCCCCGCGATGCCGCCGCTCTGGCCTGTGGCGCGAATAAAGTCGCCGTCGCTTTGCAGGCCAAGCTTGGCGCCACCGTCGATGTGATTCGCACGGGATCGCGCGGCCTGCTCTGGCTGGAGCCGATGGTCGAGGTTGAAACGCCTGCCGGGCGCATCGCCTACGGCCCCGTCAAAGCGGCCGATCTCGACAGTTTGATTGCCGCTGATTTTCTCGGGGGAGGCGACCATCCGCTGCGCTTGGGCCGGCCGGAAGAGATTCCCTATCTCGCCACTCAGGACCGCCTGACCTTCGAGCGTTGCGGCATCGTCGATCCCCTCTCTCTCGACGATTATCGCGCGCATGGCGGCTATGCCGGCTTGGAGGC
>Ga0187884_10003065_pt1 | contig 13280 bp, 12 predicted proteins | sample June2016WEW_20_4_FD_132983 | JGI IMG/M metagenome (GOLD analysis project Ga0187884, IMG submission 132983) | Peatland microbial communities from SPRUCE experiment site at the Marcell Experimental Forest, Minnesota, USA - June2016WEW_20_40 | ecosystem: Environmental > Terrestrial > Soil >...
GGCGGCTTGCTCCAAGAACTTCACCTGCTTTATTTCCCGCTTCTTGAGAACCCTGTGGGCGTGAAGTGGGCCAGGGGAGCTTCTTCCAAGGCCGTCTTTGTTGGCGAAGTCACGGGAACAGGTTTCCGGAAATGCTACCGATTCGAAAAGTAATCGGGAGCGTTTGGGCGCTTCCACTTAATGTTACAACCCACACTTGGCTTTTGGTCTCCGGGGACCGTGTGGCCGGCCAACACCGCGTCCAGAGCTGTGCGTAGATCTGCGCCAGTGACCGGACGCGCATTACCGGGTCGGCTGTCATCGAACTGTCCCCGATAAACGAGGCGATAGTCCCGATCGAAGAGGTAAAGGTCCGGCGTGCAAGCGGCTCGATAGGCTTTGGCCACTTGCTGGCTTTGGTCGTAGAGATAGGGAAAGGTGTAACCCGCCTGCTTGATCTCTTCCGCCATTTTCTCAGGCCGGTCCTCCGGGTAGTTCTCGACATCGTTCGAGTTGATTGCGACAACACCCACGCCCCGCGCCTGATACTCCTTGGCGAGAGAAGCAAATTGTTTCTGGATGTGCTTCACATAGGGGCAGTGATTGCAAATGAACACGACCAGGAGGGCCGGCACATCCTTGAAATCATCCAACGATACCAACTTGCCAGCGGGGTCCGGAAGGTTAAAGTTGGGCGCGCTTGTACCCAACGGAAGCATCGTAGAGGGCGTCTCAGCCATAAAGTATGCTCTTCCCAAACTTAATGGATTTCGCAGGCACGAGTCTAGCAGGAAAAATCCTGGGCGAGGTTCCCGGCTCACGCTTACACTCCGTGCCGCGCCTTTGTTTGAGTGCAGTCCTCCCGTCGTTTGAGTTCTGCCTCCAGGACATTGGGCGTTTTCCTCTCTCAACTGCCCGCGTGAACCAATCGTCTCCCCGTTTGCGTTTTCGCGATCACAGACGGGAAGCCCCGCCTTCCACTTAAAGGAGTAAGAGCCATGTTTCAAGAGTTGATGCCGCTGCTGTCACAGCGGGTGTTGGTCCTAACCTTGTGTCGGGTGACCGAAGAAGAAGTCTGTCTCAACGTCATCCCGAAGCCGCTAAAATCCGATCAGCGGGATGAGGACGCCGCGCTTACCACTCCGTTGGCCGTCACTGGTACTCCCAAAGAACTTGACGAACAACTGCCGGGACAACTGATGGAATTTGTGGAGACTCACCTCGGGCTGTCCTCAACCTTGAAGAGTGCGAAAGAACAGATGGAGGCTGCCGCCAGAGCAGCAAGGGAAGCAGCCAGGAAATCAACGGCCACCAAGTCCCATGCCTCATCCGGCAAGAGCGTTACTCCCGGCTTGACGCAAGCGCAAACAGAAGCCGAAACCAACGACAAAGTAGGCGGCTCGCAATCGAATCCTGAGCTAGCGCAGACAGCCGCGAGCGACGTTGCCACAACTGCAGATCTAGATGCTACAGCCACTGGGAACCTGTTCGATCTTGCAGCGAAGACTGGTCAGCAGGACGAGTAGCACCTTCCGGTTGGTCCGCTGTTGGCCGAGATGTGACAAATCACGCACATTCTTTGGCCGGGTGAAATCCGTTATGCTGGTCAAGAAGGCCAGCCATCGCATGTTGCAACACTGGATTGACCATTGACATGTCACGTGCATTCAAGCGCTACACCGGTGTTGACTACTCCGGGGCCGAAACGCTAACGGCATTCTTCCGTACTCACTAGAGAACTTGAGCGTTCAGGCATCCCCATACACGCGCGATCCCTCTGCGAGTAAAGAGTGTGAGCCGTGACTGCGACAATTCCTTCGGCCTTTGCAAGCGTGGACGATGCAAGACCGATTCCCGTATAGTGTGCGTATTCCATGATGACTCTTCAACAATTCGCTCGCGGCATCAAATCAGTGCCAGCGGCGGCCTCCTGGTATCTGGCCGATCTTGGTGAATCCCGAGGCAGGCAAGAACTCTTCACTGCTCAATCGCCCCAAATTCTGCGTGTGCTGCGCGAACACGCTCTAATTGAAAGTGCGGTTTCGTCTAATCGCATCGAAGGTGTGGAGATTGATGAGGCGCGAGTGGGCACAGTGGTTTTTGGCTCCCCTTTGCTTAAAGATCGCGACGAGGAGGCAATTGCAGGATATCGCGACGCATTGCGGATGGTCCACGAGCAAGGAAAGCAACTTCATATCTCAGAGGAGCTGTTCCTCAAGTTTCACTGCTTATGCTCGGGAGAGATCTGGGATGCTGGGCATTACAAGGACAAGGACGGGGACATTATTGAAAAATATCCGGACGGCAGCCAACGCGTTCGCTTCAAGCCGGTGACGGCGAGTGACACTCCACAATTCGCGACCCAACTCATACGACTTTGGCAGGATTGCCTGCGAGAGCGCTGGGTGCATCCACTTGTGGCGCTCGCCGGCTTCAACTTGGACTTCCTCTGCATTCATCCTTTCCGCGATGGCAATGGACGGGTTTCACGGCTCCTTCTGCTGCTCCAGCTATATCAACTCGGGTACGAAGTCGGGCGATACATCAGCTTGGAACGACTCATCGAAGGGAACAAAGGACGCTACTATGAGACGCTCGAGCAAAGTTCCCATCGCTGGCATGAGGGAGACCATGACCCATGGCCGTATGTCAATTACGTCCTCTTTATTCTGAAGACTGCTTATAGCGAATTCGAGGAGCGCGTGGGTCGTACCCCCTCTCCAAAAGGGGCCAAAGCGGGGGAAGTGATCCGAGCCGTCCAACGACAAACAGGCGAATTCCGCCTCTCTGACATTGAGCGAGCCTGCCCTGGTGTTGGGAGAGAGTGGATCCGTCGAATTTTGGCCGACATGAAAGAGCGACGTGAAGTCGCTGTCGAGGGGCGTGGACCCGCCGCCCGCTGGCGGTACGTGGGGATGAGCAGTGAGGGTACTACCTCCAGGTGAGCGTATTAGTAAGCGTACTGTGAGACGGCCGAATCGATCGGAGAATGTGAGATTAGGCCGTGACCATGACCGTGAATGCTGGCTCCTTCCAATTGCCTTTTGCGGAGTAGGGTCCACACCGAAATGCCTCTCACGCAGGAAAGAGGCGACAATCACTAACAACCTGCACGACGGCAACCGGCCCGCCACGATGTTCCCTCGCAGGATTGATTTCACCGAACTTTAGCTCCACTTTTCAAGAATTGCGGCAAGAGATTTCACTGATTCTGAAATCCTACGATCCCCGAAAGGAGTAATCATGGAAGTACACGTTCTCGCACGAGAATTCCTCTACAACGGGGTCAAGCTGCCTGACACTACCCCAACCATGACCCCTGAACAGGTCAGAGAGACATACGCGCACTTGTATCCAGAAATAGCTACGGCTGCTATTGAGGGGCCTGAAACGGTCGCTGGCAAACTGGTTTACAAGTTTGTGCGTGCCATCGGAGCAAAAGGGTGAGACACAGAAAGGCTGCTCGCCGAGGAGACGACAGCATTCGAATATAGAACAAGCCGCCGTCTCACGGCGATTTGACGCTGCCGACGGCGGCTTGACCCCCTCAAGACCGCACAGGGTGAACCCTAAGAGGCTCTGCGCAATTGCCCCTTGAAGCTCGCTCTTCGTGTCTGGTCCAACTCTTGGTACAACACCGTGAGTTTTTTGGAACGCACGCGATAGTCAAGCAGGTCGGAAGTGGTCAAAGACGACGGTTGTCGCAGCGTTTGGATCTGCAGATCAACCAATTGGTGAACTTCACGTTTGATGGCGGAGGCTGGGTCAGTCATCATACGGTTCCTCGGCGGGAATTGTAGCTCATACCTTGCAGCCTGCCCAGAGCGCAAATATCCACAGAGAGCGCAAATATGACTGGACCCGCGTGCGCAAGTCCCGACATCCCGATTTGCGAGTCCATCGACAAGCAGACGTGCATCAAGGCGCTCCGCACTGCACAAGGGCCACAATTCCAGGGTCAGTCAGACGTGATAAGAGGTGACTTCCATGAAGCGCAGGAAGCTAAGAAGTCGCCTACATCGGAGATTGACAGAAGATATGGGCCATCCGAAATTGCTGCAACACTTGTACGCGGTCACGGCATTGATGAAAGCTTCCGAAACTTGGAAGCAATTCCAACCCTTAGTCGAGAAGGCATTGCCGAAGGACAAACGATTACCGTTGTTTGATGGCCTAGAACCTACGGAGAATAGGACGTGATCGACTGGCGGCCTTTCTTCCCGAGGCCGCCACCAGTCACCAACGCACTGTTAGGACACTACCCGTTATGATGTCAAGTTACTGCATCCATTGGGGTTAGCAGGGATATCAAGGGCGGAGCCCTTGGCTAGTTAGTACATACCTAATTTTGTGGACCGGATCGCAGATGTCTGTAGGTCCTTGCGAATAAGACGAGCTTCTAGAGATGCCAGAAATCGGCCATTTAAGTGCAATCAGAGAGATCAGTTAAAGTCGCCCGAATGGCGAACGGTGCGATGCAGAAGCGCACGTCGAACGAATAGGCCACTTTTGCGGGTGTCGGACTGATCCGCACAGGTCGGCAATCTGTCCAATTCACAGACAAATGTATGAAATCGAGATACATTGCGGTCCTGAAGAAAGTGATGGGATGGTTCATGATTGCAGGGAGGAATGCGCTCCTCAGGTTGATGGTATTCATAGTAGCGTGTGAGATCGTACAGGGTCAGGCATCGCCGCAAGATCTCACGCAACTAAACCTCGAAGATCTGATGAACATCCAGGTAACCTCGGTATCGAAGAAGGAACAGAAGATTTCTCAAGCCGCATCGGCAGTGTTCGTCATTACCTCTGAGGACATTGCACGCTCTGGCGCCTACAACATTCCGGATTTATTGCGCATGGTCCCAGGCGTGGAGGTGGCCCAGATCAACTCCAGCAAATGGGCTATCAGCATCCGCGGTTTCAATGGCCAGTATTCGAACAAATTGTTGGTGTTGGTCGACGGGCGCACGGTGTATACACCTATCCTCTCGGGAGTGTTCTGGGATGCGCAGGATGTGCCCCTGGACAACGTCGATCGAATTGAGGTCATTCGGGGTCCAGGAGCCACAGTGTGGGGAGCCAACGCGGTCAACGGAGTGATCAACATCATCACAAAGAAAGCCAGCGACACGCAGGGCGGCTTTGTAAGCGCTGGAGGCGGGAGCTATGAGCACGGTTTCGGTGCCGCCCGATACGGCGGAGCGATCGGGAGTGCGACGGTCTATCGGGTGTTCGCCGATCGCTTCAACCGCGACCATTTTCCCACTCCTTCCGGCTTAAGCGGCAACGACGATTGGGAGATGGTTCACGGGGGTTTTCGCGTTGATGCTAGCCCATCGGCTCAAGACTCTGTCACCGTCGAAGGCGATGCCAGTCGTGGAAATGCAGGGGAAGTGGCTAGTTCGGTCGTCTCGATCTCCCCGCCCGTAAATGGTCTCCTGGATCTCCGGGACCGTTATTCAGGATGGGACTTGCTGTCACGGTGGAATCATATCGCTTCTGCACATTCGGAAACGTCGTTGCAGGTGTATTTCGACCGAAGCACACGTGGCGATACCACCTACGGGTTTGGACTTAACATTTTTGATGTCGATTTCCAGCACCACATCGGTTGGGGTACAAGGCAGGATTTCGTATGGGGATTAGGTTATCGGTTGAGTTCCGACGATACACTTGCAACTCTAAGAACTTCATTCACTCCCGCCAGTAGCACAACTCAACTATTCAGTTCGTTCGTCCAGGACGAAATCACAATCCTACCCGACCGCCTGTATCTGAGTGTGGGAACAAAACTTGAGCACAATGACTACACTGGCTTCGGCTTGGAACCTAGCGCTCGGATCGCCTGGACCCCTAGCGCCCGAAATACACTCTGGGCTGCGGTCTCGCAGGCTCAGCGTATACCTTCTCGAGGCGATACCGGCATTCTTGTAAATCTGGAAGCGCTGCCCGGGCCGAACAACATCCCAATTCTAGTCGGCTATACGGGAAATCCAGACCAGAAGGCGGAGAGAGTGACTTCCGTCGAAACCGGATATCGTGCCAGCTTGTCGAGCCGGGTTTCACTCGATTCGACAATCTTTTTCAATCATTATGGTGACCTGGTGTCGGTGGAACCGGGCTCTCCTTTGTTTGACGCTGACCCAACTCCCCATCTGGCCGTGCTGAGCAGGTTCGCCAATCTGCTCTACGGAGAAACTCACGGTTTTGAAACGTTCGTTGAGTGGAAGGTGACTCGCCGATGGACTCTCAGCCCTGGGTACTCATTCCTTACCATGCACCTGCATCGGGAAGCTTCAAGCAATGACTTAATTACAGCTCCGGGGACTGAAGGTAGTATTCCCAATCATCAGGCACAATTGCGCTCACGGCTCAATCTGCATCGGCATTGGCAGTGGAATACTGAGGCATATTTTGTCGGACCGCTTCCTGCGCTGGCCGTACCGTCGTATACGCGCCTGGACAGCAATATAACGTGGCAAGCAGGAGAACGGTTCTCGATAAGTTTGGTGGGACAAAACCTGCTGCGAGACCGACATCTGGAATACACAGGGCCGGACTCGTCAGTGCAGTCGGATCTCATCAAGCGGAGCGCATATGCCAAGGTCGCGTGGCGTTTCTAAGCACGCAGGCGGCAATGAATGTCTTCGTCTTATGATAAGCCCCCGAATTGTCGTGTCGCGCCGTTTCCCATTGATGACCGCAAAACGTCGGAATGGCTCATCGGAAAAACCGTCCGAAGCAAGAAGCATGCAGCCTCAACCGTTGAAGGGCAATTTCTGTAGAGGTAGTAGGTGAATCTCTCTCTCCGGCAAACCGGTGTACGCAAGGTCAACGGTCGCTCGTACCGCGGTTCGGACTATGCTGACGGAGCGGTTGAGGCCCGCTCGAAACTTTTGATCGGGGTGATTGTTGCATTGCTATTTGCGATCTGTCCGACCGTGTCTAGTGCCCAATCCAAAGTTGCCGAATACCGGCTGAAGGCAGCTTTTCTCTTTCATTTCGCCCAGTTCGTGGAATGGCCACCCGAAAATGCTAGCGGTCCATTTGTTATCTGCATTGTGGGGGAGGATCCGTTTCACGGCGATCTGGAAGAGGCAGTTCAGGGAAGGTCCATCGCCACCAGAGTGGTGCGGATCCGGCATATCAAGCAAGTTCAAGAAGGCCAGGGATGTCACGTGCTCTTTATCGACAAAGACGAGAGCAAGAACATTTCTGCGAGCATGTCGGGTTTGCGCCAACTGCCGGTACTAACCGTAGGGGAATCAGACGACTTCCTCGACCAAGGAGGCATCATCCGTATGTTCGTGGAAGAGCGAAAGATTCGATTTGAGATCAACCAGGGAGCTGCCGAAACCGCGAATCTGAAGATCAGTTCACGCTTGTTGCTGCTGGCAACGGCCGTCGTTGGAGGCAATAGAAGGTGACCATGCTTTTCAAGAACCAACCCATAAGGCGCAAGCTTGCGATCGTAACTCTGGGCGCGATCATTCTAGCGCTGGCTCTGGCGTGCTTCGGCTTCGCCATCTATGAGCGCGAGAGTTTTCGGACGACGGCTGTCACGCAGCTTACGACGTTGGCGGATATGCTGGGAGCGAATGCAGCTGCCTCAGTGACCTTCAACGACAAGAAGACTGCTGAGGAACTCTTAGGCGCATTGCGGGCCGAGCACCACATCGTTGCCGCTGCGCTCTACGATGACAAGGGCCAGCTTTTTGCAGAGTATCACCGATCAGAATTGACGGCCGACTCTAAGGTTCCCGGCTGGACGGGTGCCGGAGTTCACTTTGACCTGCAATCTGTAACCCTTAGACGCAAGGTTTCCTTGAATGGAGAGGAAATTGGATCCATCGTGATTCTCTCAGACTTGGGCGAATTTCAAGCCAAGCTCCGAGAGTATGCTCGAATTTCGCTTCTGGTCCTGTTGGTGTCCGTCCTGATCACCTACGTGGCCTCGTCGCGGTTACTCAGAGTTGTGAGCGATCCGATCGTGGAGTTGGCCGATGTCGCCGGACAGGTGTCGGCCGGACAAGACTATTCCTTGCGAGCAGTCCCCCGCAGTAGCGACGAGGCTGGCCAACTGGTCAATTCGTTCAATCTGATGCTGGAGGGCATTCAACAACGAGACCACGCTCTTCAGAAATCGAAAGACGAATTGGAAGCGCGCGTGCTGGAGCGAACAGCTGCACTACAGCGAGAAGTGCATGAGCGTACGCAAGCGGAAGAAGAGATGAGACGGGCAAGAGACGCGGCAGAGGTCGCAAGCCGCGCGAAAAGCGAGTTCCTTGCGAACATGAGCCATGAGATCCGCACGCCTTTAAATGGCGTGATCGGAATGACAGAGCTAGCACTGGACACACAACTCACTCCGGAACAGCGGGAGTACCTGGAAACCGTCGATCTGTCGGCTAATACGCTCCTTACAGTGATCAATGACGTCCTGGACTTTTCCAAAATCGAGGCTGGCAAGGTTGAGTTGGAAACGATCGACTTCAATCTGCGGGACTGCTTGGAAGAAACTCTGAAGACACTGGCATTGCGCGCCGACGAAAAGGGCCTGGAGCTTCTGTGCGACATCGCCCCGGACGTGCCGGACTGGGTTTCGGGGGATGCTGCCCGGTTGCGCCAGGTCGTTCTCAACCTGGTCGGCAATGCGATTAAATTCACTCATCAGGGCGAAATTACTCTTCGAGTGAAGTCCAAAGGGGCAGCCAAGGACATTCGAGCCCTGCAGATCACCGTAGCTGATACTGGGATCGGCATTCCCCAAGAGAAACAGAAATTCATATTCGATCCCTTTACTCAGGCAGACACATCCACAACGCGCAACTATGGCGGCACGGGTTTGGGGTTGACTATCTCTGCCCGCCTCATCTCGATGATGGGAGGCACAATCTGGCTGGAGAGCGAAGTAGATCGAGGAAGCCAGTTCCACTTCACAGTTCAGCTAAGAGTTGTGCAGACGCATCCCGAGGTTGAGACGATTGTCCCCACCGAGCGGCTACGCAGCGTCAGGGTCCTGGTGGTTGATGACAACTCCACGAATCGGCGAATCTTGCAGGAGATTTTGAAACGCTGGGAAGTAAGCAGCACAGAAGTGGAGGGCGGGGAACAGGCCTTGGCCGAACTGATGTCAGCTCAACAAGGAGGACACCCTTATCAGCTGATTCTGACGGATATGCACATGCCGAAGATGGACGGCTTTACCCTGGTCGAGAAAATCCGACATCGACCCGGTCTCGCGATGATGGCGATTATGATGCTCACCTCGGCGGCGCATCGTGGAGACGTCGAACGTTGTCGGGCTCTGGGCATCACATCATACCTTTTCAAACCAATTCGAAAAGTGGAACTGCTGACCGCCATGTTGGCGGTGCTGGGACAAAAGGGTACGATCCCGGAACCGACGACACCTACGTTGACGAAACCGGCTGCTCAGAGCAAGGTACTGAACATTCTTCTCGCAGAGGACAACCGGGTGAATCAACTAGTGGCCAGCCGTATTCTGGAAAAAATGGGGCACGCGATTACCGTCGCAAACAACGGGGCCGAGGCATTGGCGCAGCTAGCAGCCCATTCCTTCGATCTAGTGCTGATGGACATCCAGATGCCACAAATGGACGGCCTCACCGCCACCAAGAGTCTTCGCCTGCAGGAGACGACCACGCGCTTCCATTTGCCGATCATTGCGATGACGGCCCACGCAATGAAGGGAGACCGGGAGCACTGTCTAGAGGCGGGGATGGACGGATACGTGTCAAAGCCGATCAATACCAGAGAGCTGGAAGTAGCAATCTCCAAAGTAATGAATTTGCCCGGCACCGACGCCGAGGGGACGAACACAGAGGTTGCCATGGAACCTCAATCTGCGAAACAGGTCATTCTAGATTTCAAGCAAATGCTCGAGCGGCTTGGGGGTGACGAAAAGCTCCTTCATGAGGTGATCGAGATATTCGTCGATCAGGCTCCCAGGCATATGGAGACATTGCGAAGTGCTCTAGCTCAAGGAGATGCCGAATCGGTACAGAAAACAGCGCACAGCATGAAAGGCGAATTGGGGTATCTAGGGATCTCGGAGGTGACGCAGAAAGCTCGCGAACTGGAGGAATTGGGCCGGAGACACAACCTTGAGCAGGCAGCGCAGGTATTCGCCTCCTTCGAACGTGAGATTTCTGCCATCGTTGTAGCGATGCGTGATACGGAACCTGGAAAATCTCTAGCGGCGTCCTCAGGAGCTGGACAATGAGCACTGGTCAGCCGGCGACGATCCATCCGTTGGAATCAACGCCAGACAGTTCGTGGGGGCATGTGCTGATCGCCGACGATGACGCCATGTTCCGCAGAATCCTTCAGACATGGTTGGAGACCTGGGGCTATCGCGTGATGGTAGCGGAAGACGGCACCGAGGCCTGGAGCATTCTGCAGCACGAGCATCCGCCCGAGCTGCTAATCCTTGATTGGGTAATGCCCGGAATTGAAGGCACGGAGCTGTGCCGCAGGATTCGCGAACGGCAACGCTCCCCCTATCAGTACATCTTGTTGGCGACGGGGAAGGACGACAAACAAGACGTGGTGAGGGGGCTGGAGGCGGGAGCTGACGATTATTTGACCAAGCCATTTGACCGGGATGAATTACGAGCCCGATTGCGGGTCGGTCGGCGCATTCTCACGCTGCAGGAGGATTTGATCAATGCTCGTGAAGAACTTCGATTTCAAGCGACGCATGATGCGCTCACGGGTATCTGGAATCGGGGAACAGTTTTGGACCTGCTGCATCGAGAACTGGAGCGTGCCGCACGAGCAAAGACGTCGACATCGGTCCTCATGCTCGATCTGGACCACTTCAAGCAGATCAATGACACCTTTGGACATTTAACTGGCGATGTTGTCCTTCGGGATGTTGCAAGCCGTATTGTGCACAGTGTCCGCTCTTATGACCTGGTTGGGCGTTATGGAGGGGAAGAATTCTTGGTAGTGCTCCCCGCTTGCGACAAAGGTGAAGCTGAGCAAAGCGCAAACAGAATTCGGTTGGCAATTGCATCCGCACCGATTCTTACGGCGAGTTCTGGGATTCCAGTGACTGCTAGCATCGGCGCCACAGTTGTAGCGGGTGCCGCTGCTGCCTCGGAGAAGGAAATGCTTATGGCGGCGGATAAAGCGTTGTATGAGGCTAAGAATGGCGGGAGAAACCGAGTTTCGGTGGTGTAACTCTACTCGAAGAGCGACTGTTTCTTCCGAGCTCGAGTGGTACAGCTTATGAGAATTCTTGTCATCGACGATAGCAGAATCATGCAAGCAGGCATGAGAAGAGCTCTAGTTAGTGCAGGACATGAAGTGACTTTGGCCGGTGATGGTAAGGAAGGGCTTATCGCCGCTCGTGAGACACTTCCCGACCTGATCTTGCTCGATATGATGCTGCCGATAATGTCCGGAACCGACGTACTCTCGGCACTGAAGATGGAACCGTCTACGAAGGATATCCCAATATTCGTCCTCACCGGCCTCCCACAAAAGAATGAGGACAAGCTGCTGAATGCGGGGGCAGCCAAGTACTTTGAGAAATCAGAGCATTTCTTGGAACACAACTTCGCCGCCCTCGTCGAGGCCGTTGGGCGATGCAATACCAAAAACGAGTAGTCTGGCTGCGGAGAAAGTTCAATTCTGAAACGTAGACTCCGTGCCGCCTAGCTCCAAGACCAGCTCACTCGCAGCCTGTTTGACGCCGCCATTCCGTTCTCACACGTGAACTGGGGAATCCGGTCGAAGGCGAACGCGATTCCGCTCTGAAGCCGAACACGATTCCGTTGTGATTCCGAACAGCATTCCGGTCTGAAGGTGAACGCCGATTCCGGTGGGAAGGCGAACAGTTTTTGCTGTCCGCCGGATTGGCGTTCGGCTTGGAGCGGAATGTTTTCCACAGACGAACAGCAGGATGTGCAGCGACGCTGGACAATCACCCGGCATTGAAACTCCATAAATAAAAGGAGAACAGGGTGCCGGCCAGGAGAAAGTCCATGCGGAAAACGAAGGAAGTCCTGCGGTTACGGTTTGAGTTGGGGCTGGGGCAGCGTCAGATCGCGCGCGGTTGCGGGATGGGGCTGGGTACGGTCCACGAGTATCTGGAACGGGCGGTGGCGGCCGGGATCGGTTGGCCGTTGCCCGAAGGCTGGAGCGAAGAGGAACTGGAAGCCAAGCTGTTTGGGAACCAACCCGTCCAGGCCAGAGCGGTGCAGCAGCGGCCGCAACCGGACTGGAAAACCATTCATGAGCAACTCCAACAGCATCGCCATCTGACCCTGCAGTTGTTGTGGGAAGAATACCGACAAGCGAATCCCGAGGGGTATCGCTACAGTTGGTTTTGCGAGCGTTATCAACACTGGCGGCGGCACCTGGATGTAGTGCTGCGCCAGGAACACAAGGCCGGGGAAAAGATGTTCGTGGACTGGGCGGGGGCAACGATCCCCGTGTATGACGCCACGACGGGGCAAGCCTGGCCGGCATCGTTGTTTGTTTCCGTGTTGGGCGCCAGTTCCTACACCTACGCGGAAGCAACTCGCGATCAGCAGTTGGAAGCCTGGATCCAGGCGCACATCCGCGCGCTGGAGTTTTTTGGCGGTGTGCCGAAACTGGCGGTGCCGGATAACACGAAGACGGCTGTCACCCGAGCTTGCCGTTATGATCCGGATCTGAATCCCACCTATCAAGAGTTCGCGGTGCATTACGGGATGGGAGTTGTGCCGGCGCGGCCGTACAAGCCACGGGACAAGGCGAAGGCAGAAAGTGCAGTCCAGGTCGTCGAACGCTGGATCGCAGCGGCGCTACGGAATCGGAAGTTCTTTAGCTTGCCGGAACTCAACCAGGCGATCCGCGAGTTGCTGGTGCGACTGAACGAACGTCCTTTCCGCAAGCGGGACGGATCGCGGGTTAGCGTGTTTCAAAGCTTGGAGAAGGCAGCCCTGGCCCCGTTGCCGGCGGAGCGCTTCGACATGAGCCAGTGGTCGCGGGCCACCGTCAACATCGACTATCACATTGCCTTCGATGGGAACTTTTACAGTGTGCCGTACACATTGGTACAGCAGGTCGTGGAAGTCCGCTCTACGCCGACCACGGTGGAGATCTTTCATAAAGGCACCCGGATCGCTTCCCACCTCCGCAGTCGCGGTCGTGGTCAAACCATCACCCAGGGTGAGCACCGCCCCAAGAGCCATCAAGCTCACCTGGAATGGCCTCCCTCCCGGATGGTGAACTGGGCGCGCAGCATCGGCCCCAACACCGCGCAGTTGTTCGAGAGGATCCTA
>Ga0187884_10003067_pt1 | contig 13278 bp, 12 predicted proteins | sample June2016WEW_20_4_FD_132983 | JGI IMG/M metagenome (GOLD analysis project Ga0187884, IMG submission 132983) | Peatland microbial communities from SPRUCE experiment site at the Marcell Experimental Forest, Minnesota, USA - June2016WEW_20_40 | ecosystem: Environmental > Terrestrial > Soil >...
CTCAGCTTTAGGTGCTTCTACGGTTTGAGAGAAAAGTTGGCGCGAAATGAGTTGCAGTACCAGGAATGCGTGAGTTTATGGATGATTCAGAGGTGTTTTATGTCTAAGATTTGCCCACTGGTCACATTGTTGATCCGCTCTTAGATAACGAATCGCGTCTTAACTGCAACATGTAAGGTAGGCGAGCATGCACACGGTCAGTAGCAGCTTTTTTGGCCGCTGTGTGACGTGGTGCCCAGGGTCAAACAATTTCTGACCTGGACCACTCTCATTTCTCCTGCCAGTGGCTATCGGGTCGATTGCCACGTTAGACCATCCCAATTTCGAAAGACCAAAGTAACCACGCCGATAGCCATACTCCGTTCTCAATAAGTCTGCATAAACTGCAGTACTCAGTCTGCACGCGAGCACTAAAGTACCTGCCAACCACTAATCCCGCCAGAGGAAGTGCCGATAAAGACGGTCCGGTATGGTTAGAGCGTGTTTCAAAAATCGGTTTTGGGTAGGGCACGGCTTCAGCCGTGCCGCCGTGGGCCAACAAAAATGCGGGCTTTAGCCCCTGAGGGATGCGCCATCCGACCTGAAAGGCATTTTTGAAACACGCTCCACTCTTTCTTCTATCCAAAGTGTCGATGCGGAAGACAGTAGTCCAGAATTCATACAGGACCTCTGTTCTGCCCAGATGGAACAAATTTCCGCAAGTGGGACGCAGTCAGGGAGTTGGGGCTCATGATCGAGTTTGGCTTGCGGCGTGCCATCTGATCATAAGGTGGTCTTATGAAAGAGCAAGTTCGACTTGACGGTCTGCTGTTCAGCGGTAACCCACAGGTTCTAGGTGTCATGCGTCAGATTCTGGACAGCTTTGCCATCCAAACTGAGATCTGTACTGAGATTGGGCCAGCTCTTGACGCAGTGACTCACCGCAGACTGGACACGGTCTGCTCCCCTGAAACCGCACACGGCTGAGTATGATTTCAGATTGCGGAAAGGGGCAGGTCAATGTCGAAGGGCAAGCACAGCGAAGCGGAGATGATCGGGGCGCTCAAGCAACTGGAAGCGGGACGGAAAGCTGAGGATGTGGCGCGTGAGGTGGGGGTTTCCAAACACACGATCTATGCCTGGAAGGCGAAGTACGGCGGGATGGATGTGAGCGAGGCGCAAGAAGCGAAGCAGTTATGGGACGAGAACACGCGCTTGAAAAAGCTGGTAGTGGACCTCAGTCTGGACAAAGAGATGCTGAAGGCGGTCATCGCAAAAAACGGGTGGGGCTCGTAAACCAGCGGGCGGACGCGGACTGGCTGCGATTGGAGTACGCGGCGAGCGAGCGCCGGGTTTGCGGGCTGATAGGGATGGCGGTATCGAGTTACCGCTATCAAGCGACACGGTGCGATGACGAGTTGCGCGCGCGGCTAGTGGAGTTGGCGCGAGAGAAACCACGGTTCGGATATCGGCGACTGCACGTGCTGTTGCGCCGAGATGGCGGGCGAGTGAACCATAAGCGGGTGCATCGCGTGTATCGGGAAGCGGGATTGACGCTGCGGCGGAAGAAGCGCAAACACTGCGTTCGGGTAGGAACGCCGCTACAGGCACGGACTTCGGCGAACCAGGAGTGGGCACTGGATTTTGTGCACGACGCAGTGGAGTGCGGGCGGGCGATCCGGGTACTGAGCGTGGTCGATGCCTACACGCGGGAGTGTCTCGCGCTCGAAGTGGACACAAGCTTCGCCAGCCGGAGAGTGACGCGGGTGCTGGAGGCGATCATGGCGGAGCGTGGCCAACCCGGTTCCATCCGCTGCGACAACGGGCCGGAGTTCACCAGCCGGCATTTTCTGGCGTGGGGCATGGAGCAGAAGATCGAGGTCGTACATATTCAGCCGGGGAAGCCGACGCAGAACGGGCGGGTGGAGAGTTTCCACGCACGATTACGGGAAGAGTGTCTGAACGTGAGTTGGTTTCAGAATCTGTTCGATGCCAAGCGCAAGATCGCAGGCTGGAGGACGGAATACAACGAGGAGCGTCCACACAGCAGCCTGGGGTATCTGACGCCAACCGAGTTTGCCGCGCGGGAAACAACGAGCTATGGAAAAGACGCTTGCCAAGAAACGGCAAGCTTGGAAAACGCGAAAGAACGCGTTTCCCACTTTCCCACAGCTCCGGCTACTGCTGTTGGGAGTAACGAAGTTCAATAACTTGTCGTATCATCCCGTGAACGGATTCTGGGGGCAGACCAGATTGTGGTCGTGGAACCCTGCAAACGATCCAACTCGCGTCGTGCGCAGTGCCCGCAAATCTTCTCCCAATAGCAACTCGACAATCGTCGCGATGGTCGACGCGGGCTCGGAAACACACGCTCTTCTGGGGGGAGCTAATTTCATGATTTACACTCAAATGGCTGTCCGATGCTAGCATCGAAGCGGAAGTCAATCCTATTAACACGGGAATTGGGGCCGCAGCCAGGCATGAGGCGCCGAGCAATGGCAGCGCTCCGCACAGGGCCTTTTAACGTCATATTTCTGTTGTTGGCCGTGACATCTGCTTTATTACTGGCATCGACTCTTTTTTGGCGACTCAATTCCTTTTCTCTTACCAAGTATGAAACCATTCTGAAGTTGTATCAGCTTCCGGTTGGTGTCCCGGTGCGCCTGCAAGCTGTTGTCACGTACGCGGATCCCGTAGAAAAAAGATTCTGGATTCAGGATGATACTGGAGCAATTGCGATCAATGACGATCCAAGCATCTACTCCCTGCGAGGTGGGGAGTCGATCCGGTTGGAGGGAAGGAAGATACTGTTCTCCGATCCGCTCAGCGGCGCCACAAGCGTGAGCGTCAGCCACCCCCGAATCACTTCAATTCGAAGTAATTTCAAATTACCCGCGCCGGCAACGGTATCGTTCAGAACACTCCCTGAAAATGAGAAAACAGGAATCCGGGTTCAATTGACCGGAGTTGTCCGCAAAATTACTCGCGACCAATTCGGACGTATACACCTTGCGTTAGGCGATGCCGGGCAGGAGATCCCGGCAACCGTGGGCGTGGGTCAGGGCGATACTTCTTTGTGGCTAAATGCAAAGGTTCGCCTGGTGGGCGTCGCGGAATCAACTTTCGCCGATAACGGGAGATCTACGTATAAACACATCTGGATACAGAGCGAGGAAGATGTACGGCTTCAGGAGGGGGCTCCGCAATCTGAGCCTCTGTACTCAATTAGAACTTTGTATCGCGATTCAAGTAGCAGAGACGGGCATCGGGTCCGGTTTCGCGGACGAGTGACGGGACATCGCGGTGCCAGATACGTTCTGTTAGCAGACAGGTGGGGTGTAATCGCGTGCGATTTCGACGAACCTCAGACCATACAGGTGGGCACCCCAGTCGAGGTCACGGGTTTCCCGACGACTGACGGACTACTCATAGATCTTTTTCATTCGTCGGTAAGGGAGATTCCAGAGCAGCTAATTGGTTATGGAGCGCATGAGGCGGCGCTGGCGGCGCTGAAGACAGTCAGCTCGATACGGATTCTCGACGAAGAGCAAGCCCGGGCAGCTCTGCCCGTTAAATTGACGGGCGTAATAACCTACTGCGATACAGACTGGAGGAATCTGTTCTTCCAGGACTCGACGGGTGGCATTTACGTAAAGTATTCGGACCGCATGACTCCCTTGGCACGAGGCGAGAGAGTAACGGTTACCGGCATTACAGACGCCGGTGACTATGCTCCGACTGTCGTTGCTGCCACGCTAATTGTCTTGGGGAAAGGAAAATTGCCCAAGCCTATCCCTGCAACGAGTAAGGATGCATCCTCTGGAATTCTGGATTCTCAGTTTGTTAAAGTTGAAGGTGTAATCCATCCGATGAACAAAGGCCAGAATCCTCGACATGTGAGATTCGAGCTGTATTCCGCCTTCGGACCAGTGGAGGTGTTTACAGGGCCGGCCATTCTCGGTGCGTATCTACGCTCCATCGAAGGCGCAAATGTTGCTATCCAGGGCGTCCTCGGCACTCTGTTCAATTCCAACCGTCAGCTGGCGGGATATCACCTATCGGTGACTTCCAGTGATGACTTCAAAATACTTGAGCTTGCCGAATCGAATCCCTTTGGTAAGGCTGCGATTCCGATCAGCGGCCTTTTGCGCTTCTCGCCACAGGCCGATTTAATTCACCGCGTTAAGGTAAGGGGTTCCGTTACGATGATTGGGAGGGGTTTTTTCTACATGCAGGACGATGGCGGAGGACTGGAGGTTGTGGGTGATCCCCGGGGATTGCAGCTTTCAGATGTCGTGGAAGCGGTTGGGTATCCTTCCCCCAGTGGAAGCTATTCGCCCGCACTGACCGACGCCCTTGTGCGCGTGATTGGCCATGGCAGACCTGTTTTGCCAACAGCGCTTACTGCAGAGTCCGCCTTGCAAGGTCAATTTGATTCACGTCTTGGAACGATAGATGCCCGTTTGCTGAGCGTTTCGGATACCGCCAATGGAACGAATATAGTTATGTCGTCGGGCGCACTCACGTTTAACGCCCAAATTGATGGACTCGATCCAACTCAATTGCCATCGCTGCAAGAAGGCAGTCTTCTAAGGCTTACGGGAGTTTGTTCAATTCAGGTAGATCATGGAAAATTGTACTTACTGCTGGAGCAGGCCCCCCTGGGTTTCACGCTCCTAATACCCTCTCCGCGAGATATAAAAATACTGAAACCGCCAGACTGGTGGAGCGCTTCACACGCCCTGGCGGTTTTTGGCATTCTTTTGGCCACGATTTGTGCTGCCCTCGGCTGGGTGACCATTCTTCGCCGCCGTGTTCGCAGACAAGCGTATGCCCTTAACGTAGCCAGCGAAAAGGCAAAGGCTATTCGAGATTTATCTCATGCCATGGAGGACGTTACGGTGAGGGGAAACTTCGCGAAGAGGGTCTCAATTGGTGCATCCGATGAGATCGGACACCTAGGAGTCCAATTCAATGCGATGGTGTTAGAACTCCAGCAGCGCGATCTTGGCAAGAAAGAGGCGGAGGCCAGACTCCGGTATCAGGCTCTCACGGATGAACTCACGGGATTGCCCAATCGCAGACTATTGTCAGACCGGTTGCAGCAAAACTTCGCGATCGCGAAACGCAAAGGTCAAATCTTGGCGCTCCTGTACGTTGACCTTGACGGCTTCAAATTGGTCAATGATAGCCTTGGTCACACGGTCGGTGACTTGTTGTTGGGAAAAGTCGCGGAGCGTTTGCAATCGCGTATCCGTAAATCAGACACTCTCGCCCGGCTCGGCGGGGACGAGTTCACCATGGTGTTGACATCGCTCCACAATAAGGACGAGGCAGGACTGGTCGCCAGAGGCGTCCTGGAGGTTCTTGCACGACCGTTCCTTATTGAAAGTCATGAAATCAATATCAGTGCAAGTATTGGCATTAGCTCGTTTCCTGACCATGGTGACGATGCGGCGACCTTGCTGCAACGAGCAGACAGCGCCATGTATGCGGCCAAACGTAACGGCAAGAATCAGGTAATGTACTTCACTCCCGAGATCGGATCGTCTGTACAGGAGCGCTTGAGTCTAGAAAATCAGCTTCGGGGAGCAATGGGGCGTGGCGAGATAGTCGTGCACTACCAACCCGAATTTGATGTGCACTCTAATGAATTAGTTCGATTCGAGGCCTTAGCTCGATGGATTCATCCCACCCTGGGAACGATTGCTCCATCCAAGTTTATTCCGATCGCAGAGGAAAGCGGGCTAATTATCCCTTTGGGGGCCTACATCATGGAACATGCCTGTGCCGAAGCCAGGCGATGGACGGAAATCTCCCACCACCCAATTCAGATTGCCGTCAATGTGTCCAGCCTTCAGTTTATGCGTGAGACATTCGTGGCAGAAGTAACCGGAATACTGCGAGACACCGGGCTGAATCCGAAGCTTCTCCAGATTGAGCTTACGGAATCGATTATGACAAGCGGCACCGAAAGAGCCGCGAGAGTGATGAAAGAGCTTCGCGCGCTTAAGATCAGTATCGCGATTGACGACTTCGGGACGGGGTATTCATGTCTTAGGTATCTTCCCAGATTGCCTTTTAACGCTCTCAAAATCGACCGGTCATTCGTGAAAGAACTCGAGCTGAGGCCGGGAATGGAAGCAATGGTCCGCTCACTGGTCACCCTCGCACACAATCTCAACATGCAGGTGATTGTGGAAGGCATCGAGACCCCCCAGCAATTGGAAATGATCCAGACCTTGGGTGCCAATGAAGTCCAGGGTTTCCTTCTCGGGCGCCCTACGCCAGACCCGCAATCAGAAATTCGTTCAAGACAAAATTCGACGGAAGTTGCCCATCGCGACGAGTATAGAAAATCCCACGTTTCGAATGATATTCTGAAGGAAGCGCTGTAGCATAAGCGCAACCGTCTTCTAGTGGAGGGTTTTCAATAGACCGGCAAGGGTTCGGTCACAGATCGAGGAAGCAAGCCGAAGGGAAACCTTGACGGGTTTCTTGCCCGTCTGCATCGTGAGTAGAAAAACCAAGGCAAAGTGACCAGGCTCAAGGATCCCGTTCCATTCCATCCGGTCTCGAAGCTATGCTTGACATGGGATCTTTCTCCAGATGCTTTTGTCCGACGGTCTCTGAAGGGGAATTCCGGCAGTGTAGATGGCGGAGTTGACTCAGCCCGAGTTCTCAACTCGTGGCCGATGCTCAGCATTTCCATTTCGCGTCTCTAGCACTATCTTTTTCCTGACACCTCGACCGATGCCGATTTGTCAGTCTCTCCAGGTGCGGATCTTCCTCCGACGACGAAATGATCAAGCTTTGTGCGGAAATTCCCAGTGCCACTTGGCAAAGATATGGATGCACGAGGTCGGTACGATAACCCCGATCAGACTTGTGCGACCGGTGACCAGTGGCCGCGCCGCCAAATTTGGTTGGTAGCTGAGCTCTTTGGCGCGCTGCAACGCCCGCTCCCGTATTTCCCAATTGACTTCAGGATTATCCCGCGCACGTTGGTTCAACGAAATATGCGTTCACGGAGGAAAGATTGACGATCACACCGCGTGCTTGGCGCAACGCCGGATGAAGAACCGGCTGCACAAAAAGACGCCACCTACGTGGACGACCATTTGCCGGTTCCATTCCTCCGGCGTGGTGATTTCAACCGTCTTGCTAACTTGAATCGCCGCGTTGTTTACCAGAATATTTAGCGCAGGGAATGTTTTCAGGCCACGGCTCCCAGGCGCTCAACCGAAGCGGGGTCGGAAACATCCGTGGGCACGGCAATCGCTTTTCCGCCGCCCTCCTGGAGTTCCTTTAACGCCCGGATTCCCGATGACGAACAGGTTCTTGAACACCGGCACTAGCTAGCTAGAGCGCCTTCTTCAAAGAACGTTTCCAGGAGCGTGCTGCCGACAGGAGCGCTTATTTCAAAGGTCGCTTTGTCGGTCTCGATCTCCACCACCAAATCGCCGCTGGCAACCGGGTCGCCTTTATGTTTCATCCAGGGCGTGACGATGCACTCTTCCACCGTATTGCCCGGCTTCGGAATTTTCACTGGAGTGGCCATCTACTTGAAACTCTCCATCAACTTCCATCCCACTTCGCAGAATTGGCTGAGGGTGCGCTGAGTGGCCCCGAATGCGACAAACTCGGACGGTTTCATCCCCTCCGGTTCATAGGAGCGCACGAACTCCGGCATTTGGTTCAGCCGTTCGATGACGTCGGCGGGGACCGGTTTCTGAATTTTCTCCTCGCGGTGAAAATCCTGTTTGACGAAAATATCCTGATAGGATGGGGCAATGGACATCAGAATATCGCCGCCCGCCAGATCGGTCAGGTGATAAGAACCGCGCAGAGCGGCAATCAACGGCAGGGCTTCGTAATGCCGCTGGCGAGTGATCTCATACATTCGTTTCGCCACGGCCAAGCCAGCCTGGCAAATATCGGATTCAACGACGGCGGCCTTATTATCGAGAGCGACTTCCCGCAGAAAATCGTCCAGACGCCCGATCATCAATGTGGAAAAACACTTCCCCGGCTGAATGCCCTTCTCCTTGGCGCGCTTGGCGCCGCGCACGTGGCCTTCGGCCACTGCGATCATCTGCGGGACCGTGAAACTGACGGTGGCCGTTACTGTGATTCCTTCGGCGACGCAGTCCTCCAGCACGTCAATGCCCGCGCTCGTGACCGGAATCTTGACTGCGATGTTGGGGGCCCAGGCATGGACGCGCTTCGCCATGGCAAACATGAATTGACGTTCGCCTGCGCGCAGAGGATTCATCTGCCCGCAAACATAACCCGAAGCTCCCTTGCTCGACTCATATTCGGGGAGAAACTTCGCCGCTGCTTTGGTCACGGCAATTCGCATCAAGGCTTCCGCTTTGGCTTCCGGCGCCAGGTTCTGCGCCAGCACCGCTTGGATCTCCGCGCTCCACTGAGCGCGGTTCTTTGTCAGAGCCAGATTCGACAAGAAAGGATTGGTGGTCACCCCAATCGCGCCTCGCTGCAAGGACAAATCCAGTTCGGCGGGGTCCGCCGAGTCATGCCACCATTTCGTCCGCGTTTGCGTTGAGACCCAATCCAAATATGTAGAGCCCATGTAAGAGAATCTCCCTTTCGGGACGCGCGTCGAAACCGCGCTCCCGTAAAATTATCGACGAACTATTTCTTCTTCACTTCTGTTCCAGACTGTTTCTCGATAAAGGTCACGATGGCCGAGTGGTCGAGACCTCCTTTGCCGTCGTTCATCAAACCGATCAGAATCTGTTGGACCAGGCTGGTGAAGGGAAGCGAAACCTTCAAGGACTCCGCCGCCAGCAGCGCATTCCGCAGGTCTTTCTCGTGCAGCTCAATGCGAAAACCCGGCTTGAAGTTGCGGGAGATCACCATGGGGGCCTTGGCGTTCAAAACGGTGCTGCCCGCCAGCCCGCCCTTCACCGCGTTGAAGACGACCTCGGGATCGAGTCCGGCGCGCGTAGCCAGCACCAGAGCTTCTCCCATCGCCGCGATGTTGCAAGCGACCATGATCTGATTGGCCAGTTTGGTGACGTTCCCCGCGCCCACTGCGCCGGTCAGGGTTACGCTCGAACCCATCTTCTGCAGAATCGGCAGGACCTCTTCAAACACCTCGGGCTTGCCGCCAACCATAATGGCCAAGGTCCCATCGATCGCTTTGGGCTCGCCTCCGCTCACCGGAGCATCGAGGAATTCAACTCCCTTGGCAGCGCAAGCTGCGCCGACCTTCTGCGAGACCAGCGGGCTGATGGAACTCATGTCCACCACAATCGAGCCCTTGCGAGCGCCTTCCAGCACCCCGCCAGGGCCGCAAACCGCTTTCTCCACGTCCGGGCCGTCGGGAAGCATAGTGATGACGATGTCGGACTGGGCGGCGGTGTCCTGACACGATTTCCCCCGTGATGCCCCAGCAGTCACCAGTTCCGCGACTGAAGCCTCGAACAAATCGAACACTACCAGCGAGTGTCCCGTTTTCAGAAGGTTTCGGGACATCGGCTTCCCCATCACACCCAGACCTATGAATCCAATTTGCGCCATACGTTCCCCTTTGAGAAACTGCTCGTCCAAGATTATCTTGTATCAGATCGTCCCGCACCCGCGACGAGCGGCCCTTAGCTATGATTCTGCCCCTTCCAGGGCCTTGCGAGCGAAGCGTACTGCTTGCCGAAAACCTTCCTTGCTGGTGCGGCTGGCTTCTTCAATTCCCACCCAGCCGGTGTAATCCTGTTGCCGCAGTCGCGTCAGAATCTCCTGAATAGGCGCCAAACCGGTCCCCACAGGAACAAACTGGAAACTGCCGGCTCGGCCCACGTCATTGATGTGCACGTATCCCACGCGAGACCGGACCTGCTCGAACAGATCAAGAGCATCTTCATTGGCCACCAGCGGGTTTGCCATGTCGAACTGCACGCCCACCGGAGCATCCCGCAATCCGTCCATCACCCGCAGGAAAACCTCACTTTGCATGGCGAAATCGAAATTCGTCCACGTGAACGCCTTGGTGTGGTTCTCGACATTCACTCGCACTCCCACCCGGTCCGCCTCCTCGGCGACTTGCCGAATGCTCTCCACCACCCACCCGATGGCCTGCTCTTGATTCAACTCCGGGCGCTGCTGACCGGTAAGGGCGCGGATCGAAGGGGCGCCCAACTCGCGGGTGACCTGAATGTTTCGAATAAAGCTTTCAATCTCTCGCCGGCGAAACTCCGCATCCGGATGGGAAAAATCCGAGTAGCCGGTGAAGTTGCTGACCGCCAGCCCCCGGCTTTCCGCCAACTGGCGAAACTCGGCTGGCGTGGCCGGTCCCAGAGGCTGGATCATGAGCGGGCCGCACTCCACGCCATCGAGCCTCAACTCCACGGCAAAATCGAACCACTCGGCCAGCGTCATCTGTCTCTTGGAGATGGCCTCGAAGAAAGAAACGGGAATGCAGCTCAGTTTCATTGTTCCTTCTCGCAAATGCCCAACTCAGAGGCACGTCGTCAGCGCCCTCGGTTAGCAACCGTCGAGCAGTGAGTGTTCGGACATTCATCCCGCGCCTCGTCCAGCGCTTCGCGAATGCTCTTTTCGATGAGACCGCACATCTCGTCCAAGTCACTCTCCTCGGCAATGAGTGGAGGAGCGACCGCAAACCAAGTGGGATCAATGCGCAGAATAAGGCCATTTCGCAGAGCCGTTCTCTTCAGCGCGATACCGAGCTCAGGAAAGGGGGCCATGCTAGCGGTATCGCGAACCAGCTCCACCCCGAGCAAGATGCCCTTACCACGGATCTCCCGGACAATCCCCAGCTTTTGCAAATCCTGCAACCGTCGAGCCAAGTACGCCCCTAGCCGCACGGCTTTGGCGCACAAATCTTTTTCCAGGATTTCATCGATCACGGCGATTCCGACGGCGCATGCCAAAGGATTGCCCGCAAACGTATGTCCGTGGGCGAAGAACTTACCATCGGCCGAAGAGCCTCGAAAAGCTTCCGCCAAATCCTCCCGGGCAACCATGGCGCCCAAGGGCACGGCTCCGCTGGAGATCCCCTTCCCGACACAGAGGATATCGGGGGTAACGCCGAAGGTTTGAGCCGCGAACATATGTCCAGTCTTGGCGAAGCCCGTGATGACCTCGTCGAAAATGAGCAGCACGTTATGCCGGGTGCAAATGTCCCGCAAAAGCTGGAAATATTCCGAAGTGGGGGTAATGATTCCGCCCGTGTTGCCGATCGGCTCGACAATAAAACCGGCTACTGTTTCGGGTCCCTCCGCGACGATGACATCTTCCACGCTCTGCGCAGCAAAACGATTGGCTTCTTCCCAGGAGGCAAATTGGTCACGATAGAAAGTGGGAGGGAACACCTTAAGAAATCCCGGCATTTGCGGTTCGAATTTTGCTTTGCGCTCTCCCGTGCCGCTGGCAGACATGCCGCCGAATGTGCCACCGTGATAAGAGGAGTAACGGCTGATGAATTTGTATTTTCCGGGATGACCAGACTGTTTGAAATATTGCCGGGCGAATTTGAAAGCGGACTCCACCGCCTCGGAGCCGCCACTGAACGGATTTACATAGCGCAAATCTCCCGGACATACGGAGCCGAGTTTCTCCACAAAATCCAGCGTCACATCGGCGATTCCATGCAACGGGGGAGCAAAGGTCATACGCTCCATCTGCTCTCGCATGGCGGCCATCACGCGGGGATGGCCGTGTCCCAAAAGCGCGACGAAAACGCCGCCAATGGCGTCAAAGTAGCGCTTGCCCGCAGTGTCCCAGCAGTAAAGCCCTTGAGCCCGGTGCAAGACCAGGGGATTCTGAATGAAGTCTTCGGTAGACCGGTAATCAAGGAAGGTGTGCTGCAGAATATCGATCTCCCGAGTTGTGAGTTGCATGACTATTCTCCTTTGAGCGAAAGACCCGCACGGAACCCGCCGTCCGCGATGTCGGCGGGTCCTGTCATGATATTGCGATCGTTCTCGCGGCCGAAGGTGCACGGATCGTGGTGGCAGATATTCGGGCCGCTTTCGGCAAGCCATCGCTTTTCCGATGCCGCCAGTCCCGGTCACGACGGCGATATGGTCTGGCAATCTCATGTTTGACTTGACTTATCGATAACGAACAAAGATCATATCTTCTGTCGGTGCCGAGGTCAAGGTGCTTAGCCCTCTACCCGCAGTTTCGGTACGTGAATAATTTGGCTTGACCTTCGGGTCTTCACCGCCATGACTGGATCCGATACGTGCTTGGCATGCGGCTGTCTGAGGCCACCCAATCGTCTACTGCGATGCAAGCTCAGCCAGGTCGACGTCTCACACACCAAAAGCATATGCTTGTTTCGGGGGATAGAGTGACCTTGAAAACAATGCGCAAACGCAGCTTCCGTCACGGCCGGCTTAGCAGTCAGGTAATTCTGCAGATTGAGAATATGATCGGCGACCGGTTTCGGCCGGGTACGTTCTTGCCCACAGAAGACCAACTGGCCGAGCGATTCAGCGTAAGCCGCATCGTCATACGGGAGGCGATGAAGATCCTCGAGGACCGGGGAGTCGTTGAGGTAAGGGCTGGCCGTGGGACGATCGTGATACCTCCCAACCCGGATCGTATGAAGGCCTCTCTCTACCGTTTGCTTCGGGGTTCCAAATCGCCGGAATTACTGGAGATGACTCAATTGTTGGAACTGAGAGAGGTGCTCGAGGAGAGTGCTGCGGGGCTGGCGGCGGTTCGGGCTACTGCGCCGGACCTCGCGGAACTCCAAGCTGCGGTGAACTGTATGCGCGATGCAGACGTTGCTGAAGCCATTCATACAGCGGATCTTCGGTTCCATAGGGCGATCGCCCATGCTGCCGGGAATCCTTTTTTTGAGATTGTGCTCGAGCCCCTCACCGAAGTGTTTCTCAAACAGATCCAGCTCACAGACGAGGTCAGTGTCGGGGTGAACCGCCATTACGACGTCTTCAAGGCCATCCAGCAACATGACCCGGTGGCGGCGAGGGTGGCTGTGCGCCGACTTCTCAAAATCACTCAACGAGACATAAGAAAGGCTCTGTCAAGCCGGCGTGAATCGCACAGGCCTGAAGATCCAGAACTCGCTGCCGAAGAATAGAGTTGAATGGGCGGATGCACGGGCAGATATGTCAAGCCCGGAGGCGTGATACTTCGGAAAAAGTTTTCCAGCAGAGTCATCCTTAGGGAACCTCTGAAGAACTCTCCGATCCACAGGGTGTGCGTATAAGGTGTAAGTCGAGGTGAAAAGGCGAGTGCGACAACAAACTCTGGCGGCGCAGACGGGGTTCGAGAAGTACGGGCGGAAGA
>Ga0187884_10003069_pt1 | contig 13277 bp, 13 predicted proteins | sample June2016WEW_20_4_FD_132983 | JGI IMG/M metagenome (GOLD analysis project Ga0187884, IMG submission 132983) | Peatland microbial communities from SPRUCE experiment site at the Marcell Experimental Forest, Minnesota, USA - June2016WEW_20_40 | ecosystem: Environmental > Terrestrial > Soil >...
AAGGCGGTCCGTTCCTCGGCCGACAGAATAATCGGAGCTGCGACTCGGCTCATGTACTCAAGCATACCAGCCTTATCCGTATAAGTCAAGGTAATTACGGGACACTACACTAGGGACTGGGGGCTGGGGACTAGGGAAAAGCAGATTATCAACACCAATTCCCGGTCCAATCGCTTACTGCCTACTGCGCACTGCCTACTGCCTACTGTTCTCCCCCAGTCCCCATCCCGTAACTTTCTCCCCATTGGCCCATTCTCGCATTGGCTCATTTGGCTCTTTACAAAAGGCTGGAAATGGCCTAATTTGGTCTGTTAACCTCAGACTGGAGATTCGGTGGCCGTGTTAGTGACTCTCGATTCCAGCTTGCCCAAGCCTCTTTATATTCAGATCCGCGAGCAATTGCGCGAGCGGATCGTTTCCGGAGCCTTAAAGCCGGGAGACCGGCTGGAACCCAGCCGCGAGCTGGCGAAGCACCTGGGCGTACACCGCACGACCGTCGGCAATGCCTACGCCGAACTGGAAGCGGAGGGACTTATCCAGGGGAATGTTGGTCGGGGAACGTATGTCACGACTTTGGCGGAAACGTTGCGATCCACTGTCCGCGCTCCGCGTCCGGCAGGCAACGACGTGTTCTGGGAGAGTTATTTCCCCGAGGACCTGCGCGACGACTCCCTGGGACGGTTGATGTCCAGCGCTTATGAGGCGGGAGTCATCTCCTTTGCGACTGCGCATGGCGCCGATGAGATGACGCCTCATGACCTCGTTCGGCGCGCCACAGACTCCGTGCTCCGCCGCGAGGGTGGCAGGGTTCTCCAGTACGGTTCAAGCGATGGCTACCTGCCGCTCAAGATTTATTTGCGGGCGCGCTTGCAGCGTGACGGAATCCCTGTGGAACTGGACGAACTGGTGATCACGAACGGGTGCCAGCAGTCGATTGATCTTCTCCGCCGCACCCTGGTTGCCCCGGGTGATGCCGTGGTCTCGGAGAACCCCACTTATCCGGGACTCTGGAATGTCTTCGAGTCGCCGAGCACCCGCTTGATCGGCATTCCCGTCACGGCGGAAGGGATGGACCTGGATTTCCTGGCGGCGGTGCTGGAGCAAACCAAGGTGAGGCTGATTCTGACCAGCCCCAATTTTCAGAACCCCACGGGCCACACCATGCCGCTGGCGGCCCGCAAGAGGCTGCTGGAGCTTGCCGCGCGCTTCCAGGTTCCTGTCGTCGAGGATGACATCTACGGGGCCTTGCGTTACAGCGGGCGGCAGTTGCCCCCCTTGAAAGCTCTCGATTCCACCGGGCTGGTGATTCATCTCAACAGTTTTTCAAAAGTCGGGTTCCCGGGACTGCGGGTGGGTTGGATCGCGGCTTCACGCCGCGTGATCGATCGCCTGCGCTGGGCCAAACAGCGGGCCGATCTCCACACCAACCTGCTGGGACAGGCGGTCCTGGAGGAACTGGGAAGACGCGGCTGGCTCGACAAGTGGATTCGGCGGAGCTGTAAGGTATACGAGCATAAGCTGGAGGTCCTGCGACAAGCCGCCGAGCGCCACTTTCCGGAAGCTGTCCGGCTGGTTTTCCCGGAAGGTGGAATGTCCGTCTGGGCGGAGTTGCCGCCACAGCTCGACACCGCGGAACTTTTGATGAAAGCGCGGGAGCGAGGCGTGATCTTCGCGCCCTCGAAGTATTTCTATTTCCAAAACCCGAAGCACAACGCCTTACGTTTGTGCTTCAGCGGCCCAACGGACGGACAAATTGAAAAGGGAATCACCATCCTTGGAGACCTGTTGAAGGCGGAAATCCGCAAGGCAAAGACAGGCCGGAAGCGCTCCACGGAGGGAGCCGGGGTAGCGTTGGTTTAGAACAGCCGTCAGCTATCAGCTTTCAGCCCTCAGCAAGGAGTCAGGAACGGCGGCGCACGGGGCGCTTGCTGAGAGCTGAAGGCTGATTGCTGAAAGCTTCTTAAGGAGTACATCCATGTGGGAATACGATCAGCAAATGAAACTGAAAGTCGGCTTGGCGGAAATGCTGAAAGGCGGCGTCATCATGGACGTCACGACCGCCGAGCAGGCCAAGATCGCCGAGGACGCTGGAGCGGTGGCGGTTATGGCGCTCGAACGCGTACCTGCGGACATCCGCAAGGAAGGTGGAGTGGCGCGCATGGCTTCCATCAAAATCATCAAGGAGATTATGGAGGTGGTGACGATTCCGGTGATGGCCAAAGCGCGCATCGGCCATTTCGCGGAGGCCCAGGTGCTGGAAGCGGTGGGCGTGGATTACATCGACGAAAGCGAAGTGTTGACGCCTGCCGACGAGGAACATCACATCAATAAGTGGCCGTACAAGGCGCCTTTCGTTTGTGGCGCCCGAAATCTGGGCGAGGCGCTGCGGCGCATCGGTGAGGGCGCGGCCATGATCCGCACCAAGGGCGAGGCCGGCTCCGGCAATATCGTCGAGGCGGTCCGCCACCTGCGCGCCATCACCGGCGAAATCCGGCTGCTCACCACGCTGCGGGAAGAAGAGTTGATGGCCAAGTCGAAAGAACTCGGCGCGCCCTACGACCTGGTGAAGTGGGTGAGCGAGCACGGCAAGCTGCCGGTGCCCAACTTCAGCGCGGGCGGAATCGCCACGCCGGCCGACGCCTCGCTCGTGATGCAGCTCGGCGCCGAGGCGGTGTTCGTGGGTTCAGGCATCTTCAAGTCCTCGGACCCTGCGCAGCGCGCCAAGGCCATCGTCCGAGCCACCACGCACTACAACGAGCCACAAGTTGTGGCGGAATGCTCCGCCGAGGTCGGCGAAGCCATGCGCGGCCTCGACGTCGCCAAACTCGATCCGAAAGAATTGCTGCAAACGCGCGGGTGGTAGCGCCGCCGTCTCGGCGGTAGGCGGATAGGTTGGGGGCAAGCCGAGTGAATAATGAATTGATTCTACTGGATGGCGAATGTGAAATTTCGCGACGTGATTAGGATGATTGAGCAGGACGGTTGGAGGCTGGTTAGAACAACGGGCAGTCATCGGCAGTACAGACATCCGGCTAAGCCTGGAACAGTAACAATTGCCGGCAAGCCGAACCTGGATGTGCCGCCGGGCACTCTGAACAGCATCCTCAAGCAAGCCGGATTGAAAGGACAACAGCCTTGATGAAATACCTTGTCGTTATCGAAAAAGGTGAAAACAGCTTCGGTGCCTACGTGCCGGACCTACCCGGCTGCGCCGTTGTGGGGGAAACGCGTGAAGAGGCCTTACACCTAATTCGCGAGGCCATTGAGCTTCATATCTCCAGCATGCGGGAGCAAGGCGATCCCCTCCCGGAGCCAGCCTCCACTACGGAGTACGTTCAGGTATGACAAAGCCAGGTGGCGCGGAATCGAGGCGGCGAAACTGAGCCTGGAAGAAATGCTGCTACTGATAACTGACTACTGAGAACTGACAACTGAATGGTGACAATGAACGACGGACACAAACCCATTGGGGTACTCGCTATTCAAGGCGATTTTGCGATGCATGCCAAGATGCTGGAGCGCATGAGCGCGCCTTATACGCTGGTGAAACACGCTTCCGAGCTAGCTGACGTCGGCGGCTTGATCATGCCGGGCGGCGAGAGCACCACCATGCTGAAGTTTTTCTCGAACGAAGGCATGGGCGACGCCATCAAAGAATTCGTGACGGCTGGTAAGCCTGTGTTCGGGACGTGCGCCGGCGCCATTCTGCTGGCGAAGGAAGTCTTGAATCCCTCCCAGGAGCGCTTGGGCCTTCTGGACATCACCATCGAACGCAACGCTTACGGCAGGCAGGTTGACAGTTCGGTGCGGCTAGGTGAATGTCCCGAACTCTCGCCCCGCCCCCTGGAGATGGTCTTTATCCGGGCGCCCATCATCCGCCGGGTGGGGGAAGGGGTGCGGGTGCTGGGGCGCTGCGCTGGCCTGCCGGTGCTGGTCGAGCAGCACAACATCCTTGCCGCCACGTTCCATCCTGAACTGACTGAGGACGAGACGGTGCATCGGTACTTCCGGAAGAAACTGAGTCAGTGAATCATTTAATCATTGATTCATTGGGTCATTGATCTATTGATCCATCGGATCATTGATTCATTGATTCATTGATCCATTGGATCATTGAACGATTGCAACAGGCCCTTTGCTTAGCCCTTGGTTGCGTGAGTGGGTTCTTAAATGACTCAATGAAGAAACGATTCAATCAGACAATGCTCAAGGTTCTTTTCGTTTGTTATGGCAATTCCTGCCGCAGCCAGATGGCGGAGGCGCTAGTCAATCATCGCGGCGCGGGAAAAGTTCGGGCTTTCAGCGCCGGATCGAACCCGCTGGGTGTGATCAGCCAGGGCACACATGAAGTCCTGCGCGAAAAAGGGATCACGCTCGAGGGGTACTGGTCGAAAGGACTGCAGGACGTGCCTCTATCCGAGATGGACGTTGTGGTGGAGATGGGGTACGGGGTGACATGTCCTGTCCCGGCGGATTTCAAAGGGCGGTTCATTCAGTGGAACATTCCCGACCCTTACGGCCTGGACTGGGACTGTTTTCGGGCCGTGCGGGACTTGATCGAGAATGAGGTTCGGACGTTGCTTGCTGACCTCGAGGGGGATTCCGGAAACCCAAAACCGGAAGCTGGAAAGAGGAGTGGTGATTGAAAAAAACTCTGCTGGAGCACTGGCCGCTTTACGCGTCGGTTCTAATCCTCTCCCTCCTTCTTTGGCTGACCCTGGCCATTTCCTTCAGCCAGAACCAGGGGCATCTGATTTATGCGCTTGATGACGCTTACATTCACATGGCCATGGCCGGGAATTTCTCCCACTATGGCGTCTGGGGCGTCACTCGATACGGATTCACCTCTTCTTCCTCGTCAATCTTGTGGACGCTCCTCTTAAGTCTCACCTATTACCTGTTCGGAGTAAGCCAGATTGCGCCTCTCCTGTGGAATCTGCTCTTCGCGGTTCTTGTTTTGTGGGTAGGCTATGCCATCCTTACCTGGTACAAGCTGTCGGCGGCGCTGAAGCTCGCAGCGCTTCTGGCCATTGTCTTTTTGATCCCGCTTCCCACCCTGATCTTCGCAGGCACGGAACAAAACCTTCAGACGGTTCTCGCCATGCTTGTGACTTTTCTCGCAGCCAGGGTGCTTTCCGGTGAGGCGCCGACTTCCGCCTCTCGCGACTCAATCCTGCTTCTCGTGCTGGCGCCGCTGGTTACTGCCGTGCGCTTCGAAGGGATGTTCTTGGTCCTTGCCATCTGCGGCCTCCTTCTTCTCTGCAAACGGTGGTTTTACGCCCTCGCCTTCGGGGTTTGTGGATTTCTTCCCGTGATCATTTATGGGATCATCTCCGTGTCGCACGGCTGGTTCTGGTTTCCAAGTTCCGTTCTTTTGAAGGGCATGATGCCGGACCTGACCTCCGTGAGTGGCTTATTCCTCTCCCTGGCGATTAACGCCTTTGTCAATCTTTACCAAGGCCTGCACGTTTTCGTGCTTTTGATTGCGGTTCTCCTCTTTTATGTCTTGGCCTGTGGCAAGGGACGAGGGGTTTTTGACAGCCGCCAGGTGATGGGCGCGATTTTGCTCGTGACGGCATTCCCCCACGTGGAATTTATGCAGGTCGGTCCGCTGTTCCGTTACGATGCCTATCTCTTCGCCCTGGGCGCGCTCTACCTGGCCTCGCAACTCCCTATCGTAGTTCCCGGCCTGCCGGCTCGGACCTCCTTCAGCCGGGAACTGGTCCCCAAATACCTTGCCGGCGGCGCGCTGGCGCTTCTGCTCTTTTTCCCTTTGGCTGTGAAAGGCTCGCGGCTGCTCTGGCTTCTTCCACAGTGCACCACCAACATCTTTGAACAACAGTATCAAATGGGGTCTTTCGTCCGTCAGTATTACCAAGGCTCAACCGTCGCGCTGAATGACGTCGGCGCAGTCAACTTTCTGGCGGACATCCATTGCCTTGATCTTTGGGGATTGGCCAACCGCGATGTAACTTCGTTGAAACGCGAGCATAACTACCACACCAGGGACATCGCCGGCCTTTCCAAACAAGCCGGGGCGCGAATTGCGATCCTCTACGATTATTGGTATGCAGGGAAGGTGGGCGGTCTGCCTGTGGAATGGGTCCGAGTCGGTCAGTGGACGATCCGACACAACGTCATCCTGGGTGCAGATACGGTCTCCATCTACGCGCTGGACCCTGCGGAAGTTTCACGCCTGAGTCAGTGTCTGCGGGAGTTTTCACCGACATTGCCACGAGACGTCATCCAAAACGGCAGTTATCTGGAATGGCGCGGATTCCCGGCCAGCCCATAGGCGTTAGACCGGGGGGCGCGTGACGTCGTTAGCCTCCGGTGATCGACCGAGGTGGACATCGTGTCTCTTGACAAGTGGAATAAAATAGGCTAGAAGAGTAGGTTGAAGCCATGGATGCGGTCATGGCTTTCTGGAACCGCTTGGCCGCCATGCTACGCCCGCCCTGCGATTCGCTCTCGAAAATGGCCCAAGCGGGCCTCAAAGCGCGAAAAACTTGCTCGTCCAAATTGGACAACAAGTCCGCACACGAGAGAGAAGGAGAAAAAGAATTCTCAAAAAATGAACGACCGATGCGGGAATGTCTATGAAAACAAAGGCTAGGTTTTCCACAGCCTCGTAGAAAGCGGGAATGTTATAGAAAACAAAGATAGTTACGCGTTGAAAGCGGGAATGTTATTGAAAACACAGCATGTTAGTTGTAAGTCTTTTTCTTGCCCAGGTCGCTGAATCTAACCAGCGACTTCGTGGTATCATCATGGCCCGCGAAGTAATGAGCTTGGCGCCCCTTGGACATGAAGGGGTAGTGTGGACTATGGGGGTGCCCAAGGGAGCGATTCAGGGAGGTGCACGTGCGAGAGAGTCCGGATCATTTCGATGCCGAACTGTTGCTGCGTCTTTACGAACTGCGCCGCGAGGAGAAATTGCGCCGGGCGCGCCAGTGGATGATTGAGAAATTCCAGGCCAACTCGGTGGAAGAGATGGGCAGGCAACTCCCCCAAGGGTCTGAGGAGAACGCGTTCTTTCGCATGGCGTTAAGTTATTGGGACATGGCTGCGTCGCTTGTGAACCACGGCCTGCTCAAAGAGGAGCTGTTTTTTGAAAACACCGCGGAATTCTGGCTCATCTGGGAAAAGGTGAGACACTTGGCGCCTGCCCTGCGGGAGGCCCGCAAGAATCCCCTCGCCTGGAAAAGCCTGGAGACGCTGGCGCGCAAATATGAACAGTGGATGGCAACGCGCGCTCCGGAGGCTCTGGATTCTTTTCGCCAGAGGTTGAAGGACGCGGCGCAGAAGTGAGTGGCGCAGAGGCGTTCTCCGGGTCTACGGCTTTTGCCGGGCGCTAGCGAGCTGCTTTTCGGCAAGCAATCGCCCCGCCATGTTGGGTCAGCCTTCAGCGTCCAGCTATCCCGCCGCGGCGGGTCAGCTTTCATCACTCCCACGGTTGCAGGTCGCAGCATCTTCACTGGCGGCTGTTTCGTGCTTTTGAGAAGCCCCCTGGACAGGTTGTGGCCCTGCGCTTGCTGCTCCCCTGAAACCTGACACCTGCCTTTCACCGCGCAAGCCGGCGCTTGCATTCCTCGAGGATGTCGGCAGTTCGGCTGGCGCCGACGCGTGTCACACCGAGGGCGCGGACCTCGAGCAGTTTGTCGAGATCGCGCACGCCGCCCGCAGCCTTCACCTGAACGTGTGCAGGTGAATGTGCCCTCATCAGTTTCAGATCCGCGATGGTGGCGCCCCCGCTGCCATAGCCGGTCGAGGTTTTCACCCAATCGGCCCGCAACTCGCCGCAGATTTCGCAGAGACGGATCTTGTGCTCGTCTTTCAGGTAGCAGTTCTCAAAGATGACCTTAACCTTTTGGCCACGGTCGTGGGTGAGGTCAATGACCGCCTTGAGTTCCTTGCGCACGTAATTCCAGTCGCCGCTGAGGACTTTGCTGACGTTCACAACTGTGTCCAGTTCCTCGCCGCCGTCGTCGAGAGCCTGTTTCGCCTCCGCCAGTTTGATTGCCGTTGTGTGGCCGCCGTGCGGGAAGGCTATGGTGGTGCTCGCCCTGACCGTGCTGCCGCGCAGAATTTCCGCACAGCGCTTCAAGTAATACGGCATGATGCAGACGCTGGCGCAGTTGTAATCCACCCCCTGTTGGCATCCCTTTTCGAGTTGCTTGTCTGTCAGGCCAGGATTCAGCAAAGAGTGGTCAATCATCTTGGCAATATCTTCGTACGTGTAATCCATTGCATTCTCCCTCTGATGGTGCGCGATCCTCCAAAACTGAGAGTGTACACGCCACAGCCTCATTTTGGAACGTTCCGCCCCCGGAGAACAGCAGGCAGTAAGCAGAGAGCAGAAGGCAGTAGGCAGCTGCGCTAATTGGCTGCTGACGCTTGCAGGTGCCATGCGGGCAATGTTACCTTCGCTTGTGGTGGCATCAAGCGCCTCTTGCTCAGACTGGCCCTCTAGGGCGGCGCGCGCCTGAGCGGAGGGAGTGAATTATGCGCTGCTCCTGGAGAATCGGAACAATCGCCGGCATTGGCGTGTCCATGCACGCTGCCTTCCTCCTGCTTATCCTTTTCATACTTGGTCTCTATTTGCACCAGGGATGCCCGCTGGAGGGGGCGCTCGCTGGTACACTGTTTATCCTGGTCATCTTTGGTTGCATCGTGCTGCGCGAGCTGGGTCATCTTGCTCAATTCTATTTCGGCGCCCGAGCCGCGTAATACATAGAATCAGTGAGATTGCGCTACGTCTGAGAAGCACTCGAGTGAGGTTTCCATGATTCCCCCTTCCACACCCTCGCGGGTTGCCTACTTCTCAATGGAAATAGCCCTTGATCCGTCCATGCCGACCTACAGCGGTGGACTGGGAGTGCTTGCCGGCGACACGTTGCGCTCTGCCGCGGATCTGGGTGTCCGGATCGTGGCGGTGAGTCTCGTTTATCGCAAGGGTTATTTTGCGCAGCACCTGGACGAGCGCGGCAACCAGACGGAGTCTCCGGCCACCTGGAATCCCGAAGAGAGGCTGGAACTGATGAAGCCCCTGGTCTCCCTAAAGATCGAAGGACGCGAGGTCAAGATACGCGCTTGGCGTTACCTGGTGGAAGGGATCGGCGGGGATGTCGTCCCGGTTTATTTACTCGACACAGGCCTGCCTGAGAACTCTCCTTGGGCCCAGGGGTTGACGGATCAGCTCTATGGCGGCGATCTCCATTATCGCCTTTGCCAGGAAGCAGTGCTGGGGATGGGAGGCGTAGCCATCCTCCCCCTGCTGGGGCACCGCCACATCTCCAGTTATCACATGAACGAAGGGCACGCCGCCTTGCTGGTTCTGGCTCTGGTGGAGCGGCGTTTGGCGGGTCGCAACGTCCGCGAATCCAAGCAGGACGACCTTATCGCGGTTCGGCATAAGTGCGTGTTCACAACCCACACGCCGGTGCCGGCGGGGCATGACCAGTTTCAAATCGACATGGTCCGCCGGGTGTTGGGCGAAGACCGAGCGGCCGCTCTTCAGTCCTTAAACGTCTGCCTGGATGGGCATTTGAACATGACTTACTTGGCCCTGGCAGGTTCCCGCTATGTGAACGGCGTGGCTATGCAGCATGGCGAAGTTTCGCGCCACATGTTTCCGAGTTATTCGGTCCGAGCCATCACCAACGGTGTCCACGGACTTACCTGGACGACGCTGCCTTTCCGCGAGCTTTACGACCGGCACATGCCCGAGTGGCGGCATGACAATCTTTACCTCCGGTATGCCATCGGCATTCCTCTCGAGGAGATCCGCGCCGCTCACATGCAGGCCAAGCGCACGCTGATGGACGAGGTCCACAAGCGCGCCGGCGTGCAACTCGATGAGAAGGTTATGACCATCGGATTTGCCCGGCGAGCAGCGACCTACAAGCGGGCGGACCTTCTGTTCCGGAAGCCCGAGCAATTGAAGTGGATTGCCCGCAATGTCGGCCCCTTCCAGGTTATCTACGGTGGAAAGGCTCATCCAAACGACGGAGGGGGGAAGGATCTGATCGGCCGGATCTTCCAGGCTAGCGAGTCCCTCAAAGATACGATTAAGATTGTTTACGTGCCCGACTACGATTGGACCTGGGCGGCCCTGATTTGTGGCGGTGTCGATCTTTGGTTGAACACGCCCAAACGTCCGCAGGAGGCCTCGGGCACGAGCGGCATGAAAGCCGCGCTCAACGGCGTTCCGAGTTTCAGCATCCTGGACGGCTGGTGGGTGGAGGGTTGTCTGGAGGGTTTTACCGGCTGGTCGATTGGTGATGGCACTGAGACCATGGAAAACGAGGAGGCCGAAGCCGCTTCCTTATACGCCAAGTTGGGAAAGATCATTCTCCCCATCTTTTATAACCGGTCACAAGATTATGCCGCGGTGATGCGTTTCGCTATTGCCATCAATGGTTCGTTCTTCAACACCCAAAGGATGGTGTCGCAGTACATTTCGAATGCCTACTTTCAGAATAGTGAGTTTTGAGACGAGGCTGAAACGGCGCAGTGTCATGTCACTCGGGGCGAAGAGGTCAGGAGTCGGAAGGCAGGAGTCAGAAGTCAGGAGCCAGGGTTCGAGAGGGACTTCATACTTTACACTTCACACTTCAGAATTAGAATTGCTCAACCTCTGAACCTCTACCATCATTCCCACGGTGGCTTTTCGGGCAGCAACTTTTCGAACTCATCGATCAGCGAGGCTTCGTAGTGGCCTGCGTAGGTATGATCGAAGAACCGATCGATGCCCTCGCGGTAGAACCTCTCCCAGGACTGCTCCTCGTGCCCAGGGTTGATGGGGAAGAACAGGGCGGCATTGGAACGCGCGGCGGCCAGGTCGCCTGGCGCGTCGCCTATCATGAGGGTGCAATCCGTCGGGTACTTGCCTCCCGCTGCAATCTTCAGGTGTTCCTTCTTGCTGCCCATTTCCTGGCCCGCTATGACGGCAGCGTACCTGGCGATGTCGTGCTCCTGCCATTCGCGCTCCAGCGCTTCGCCGGGGGTAGCTGAGACGCAGATGACGTCGGCTTGCCGCGCAAGCTTCTCCGCGCACTCGCGAAACCAGGGGAAGGGTGGCACTCCCTCGACCAAATCGGCGATCGAGCGGTTAACGGCCTTACTCCATTCAAGGGCCTGCTTCAGCACTGGGTCGCCGGTTTTAGCAACCTCCGCTTCAAGTGCCGGGTTTCCAAGTGTCGCGCCGGAATCGATCCAGGCCTGAAGACTGGAAACGTCGGGAATCTTGGCGCCACGCCGCATCGCTTCGGGCCAGTCGCGCAACAGTTCGAAGGTCTTTGTCAGGGCAGGGAAGCGGTTGATACCTCTCCACTTTGAATAGAGGTTGACGAACTCGGCCGCGGCACGCGCGTATTTCGAGATGGCTTGAAGTTTCCAGCACTTCACGATGTTGGGGATGAAGCACTCTTTGTGCTTGATTTCCATGCTGTCAAAAACACAACCATCCGAATCAATGCCAACAAAAAATGAGTGTTGGGGTTTGAAGGCGTAAAGCCTTTCCTTGGGTGATGATTCCATTATTCCTCCGTCGGGTTCGTGTGAGGGAAAACCGCAGACAGGTTTGTGGCTGCGCGCCCCACTGGGCCTGGAATTGCCCCTCACTGGGTAGAACGAGTCCGCCCGTTCCCGCCTTGTGACGCGCCATCTTAGCGCAAAACCGGAGGACTTAGGAAGGGGTCGGCATGGGTTCCCTTCTTGAGAGCCTGCGATGACGCGCTCCCCCGCGACGAAGATCGCCCGCCGTCAGGATCGGTGGACCGTAGGCCGCAGCGACCCGCGCAATCGGGCGGAGACGGTCGCAAATTTCTCTGCGATCTTTGGCCCCATGTGCCTTCCCGAAAAACCCAATATCCCTCACGCAATGCTGTCGTTTTAAAACTGAAAATCCCCGGGTCGCCGAGATTCCTCCGGGGCAAGGCGGGAAACGATACAGACTTCGGTCACGACCAGGTTTTGGGTAGTGGTACAGTTTGAATTTTGAGGCTTGCAGGGTTTAGGTACCCCGTGTATCCTTAGATTTAGGATACCGGACGCACGATTAGGTGGGTTCGGAAGCTGACCGTGAATCAACCCTCCGAGACTTTGACCGCGACATACCTAATGCAAGGGGTGGGCGTGTGCCGTGTCAACTTTTTCAGTCAGCTTTCAAATCCACTTACAAATTGACATGGGGGGGCACGGATGGACGAGTGGCAATGGGCCGAAAAGCAGGTTGAAGAGACGATTAAGCGGAGAGAAAAGAAGGAACTTGCCGACCGGAAAATGGCTGCAGAGGAAACCTTGAAGAGGGCACTGGCCCCAGGCCTCTGGTCCGAATTAAAATCATTGATGAAAAGCAGAGTTGAATCGTTCGGCGGGGCTCTTGGAGAGGAAGGCGTTCTCGTATGGTCGACCCCAAAGGCAAATAGGGTAGTTATAAAAGTCAAAGACGGGACGAGTCAAATTGAAGCCTTCTTCGAATTGGAAAGATTTCGGCTTGTCCTTCAAATGACATATACGACCACGGAGTATGGCGTCCAGATTGAAAACGGAGAGGCGGTGTTTGCAGAGAGGGGAGAGGCACACACTGCCGAAGCAATAGCTGAGCGATTTGTAGAAGACATTATAAAGTATTGTTAGTAGGTAGATCGCTTCGCAGGCCAACCCTATCAGGCATTTCTTCGATTGTCCAGGACATGATGGAGGTCGGCATGGGTTCCGTTCTTAAGAGCCCGCAAGGTATAACAACAGGATTCTGGCGCGGGAACTTTTGCCTGTACCTTCCCCAAAGACCCAATATCTCTTACGCGATGCTGTCGTTTCATAACTGAAAACTCCCGGGTCGCCGAGATTCCTCCGGGCCAAGGCGGGAAACGGTACAGACTTAGGCCACGACCAGGTTTTGGGCGGCCTTGCATTTTGTTGCTTACAAGGTCTATACTTTTCTTGGCGAACGCGCTTAGTGGGCGAAAGCCCACTTTTTTGTTAGTCGCGAATCTTGTCGGGGTTTCCCCCCATCGGATTCGCCACAGGAGAGGAGTGCAAGGCGCCCGGCGATGCTCGAGGCTGACCTGGAGAAGATCACCGAGATGGCCCAGCGAGTCGCGGTCTCTGAAGGGTTGACACTCGTTGAGGTGCAGCTCAAGGGGGGTCGCGGAAGCCAGCTCCTGCGCGTCTACATCGACAAGCCGGAAGGAATTTCCCATGCGGATTGTCAGCTCGTGAGCGAGCAGTTGAGCGCCATGCTGGATGTGGAAGACCCTTTTCCGGGCAGC
>Ga0187884_10003073_pt1 | contig 13270 bp, 19 predicted proteins | sample June2016WEW_20_4_FD_132983 | JGI IMG/M metagenome (GOLD analysis project Ga0187884, IMG submission 132983) | Peatland microbial communities from SPRUCE experiment site at the Marcell Experimental Forest, Minnesota, USA - June2016WEW_20_40 | ecosystem: Environmental > Terrestrial > Soil >...
GAAAGTCCGGACTTATCCACAGCTTGCCCAGGTCAGAGGCTTGCGGAGGGCCCTCCGAACGAAAGTCGCGCCGAAGTCCGGTCTGGCCGTGTGCAGGAGGCGAACCCGTTCGAGAGCTCGGTGAAGGTGAGCCGTGCCCGGCGGCCTTGGCGCTTGGCCCACTCGTGCCCGTTCAGCCAGACCTTGCCCGGGTAGGGGAAGTAGGTGCAGATCTTGATGAAGCCTGGGCCGAACTCGCGATCGAGGAGGTAGAAGTAGTAGCACCCGACCCTGCGCTCGGACTTCTCCCAGGCAAACCACACCGCCTTTGCGTTGCTCTTCTTGGTGCCGCTGTAGACCCACTGGAACTCCTGAGTGGCAACGATCGCGACGACACCATGACGGCCATCGCGCTGAGCGTGCTCGAGGTGCGGGCGGACGTGGTCGAGCTTGCGGTCATCCCAGCGCGAGCAGTCCGGCTTGGCGAGGTGCAGGACGGGGATGTTGTTGCTCTTCGCGTAGGCGTCCACCTCCCGACGGAAGCGGTTGCCGATCTTTTCGATCACCGCCGGAGAGGCGATCGGCTGGCCGAGGTGATGGCAGAACTGGTTCACCGGCCCGCCCACTTGGAGGCGCGCGACGTAGGCATTCAGGTAGAGGGGTCAATACACGCCAGGTCAAGCGCGACGTGACCGTCGAGAACGTCGTTGATGTTCACAACTTCGGTCATCACACAAGCGTGCCGCCCGAGGACGGCTTTGCCGGCCCGACTACATCAACTCGGAAGCGGCAGCGTCTGGGAGGAGGCCGGGAGGGGGGCAGGCCCCCCTCCCGCTAATAATACGGCGCTGACAGGTACGTCGCTAGGAGGTCCAAACCGATTGTGCCCGCGCTCCCCCGCTCGCCCCGCCGCCCGGCTCCGGTAGACCCTTGTCGAGTACGAAATTCACCGGCTCCCGAGGCAGCTCGAACCAGGCCGGGCCGACGGCTCGCTTGGACGCGGCAGGTCCAACCGCCATCGGGCAGGATGTAGGGGTGACAAAGCCCTACAAGCTCGGACCTGCCCGACGTGCAGTCAACATGCTGATGGCCCCGATGGTTCGTCTCGGCATCGGCGGCAAGTCGAGCTACCTCCTGACCACCACCGGCCGCAAAACCGGTCAAAAAAGGACGACGCCGGTCACCCTGGTTGAAATCGGGGCCGAACGGTGGCTCGTCTCGCCGTACGGAAATGTGAGCTGGGTTCACAATGTGCGCGCTTTGCCCGAAGTGTCGCTCCGGCAAGGCAACAGAACCGAAGAAATGCATACCCAAGAGGTCGGACCCGAAGCGGCGGGACCGGTCCTTCAGAGCTACGTCCGAAAAGTGCCAGTAACTGCTCCGTTCTTCGATGCCAAGCGCGACGACCCGGTGGCGAGGTTCGTGGAGGAAGCACCCAAGCACCCCGTCTTCAAGCTCATAGCCGGGTCCAACGCACCCTGAGCCTTCATCTTCCTTCTCAAACGTCATGCTCCAAGCCACCAGGTGGGCCTCACCTACACCTGATGGTCGTGGCACTCGTCCTGGGCGTTCTCGCTGACTAGCCTGTCGGGGTCCTCGCCGAGTTGGGTCATGGTGTCGCGCCACATCGCCATGGCAGCGACCTCCTGCTCGCCCTGGGTCATGTCGAGGTAGTGCTTGGGGACGCGCAAGAAGAATCGCTTGTCGTGCGTAGGCATAGTCGTCCCATCGAACTCGGCGTTGGCACCGCGCTCTGAGCCGGTTGCCGCAGGGTCATCGGGCCGAGTCCCTCACCTGCTCTGGATGGTTGCGGTGGTGATGATACCGGTCATGACACCGATGCAGCCCGGGCCCTGCACTCGGGCGCGTTCGCTCTCGTGGTGGCACGATGGCAATGATGGACTCATCGGTCGGGGACCCGTGGCGGGCTACCGTCTGCCTTCACCTTCGGATACGCGTCGCGACAGAACGCCAATCTGAGTTCCGCTCATTTCTCCGGGAAGCAATACCCTTCTACGAAGCTCCGGGCGGCATTCGCGTCCGTCTCTTGTCGAAGGACACGGAACCAGAACGCTTCATTGAACAAATCGAGTACGTCGACGAGCGCACTTACCAAGAGGACGACGAGCGCACCCGGTCCGACCCCACCATGGCGCAGTTCCTTGCACAATGGCGGTCCTTGCTCGCTGAGCCTCCGGTTGTGGAGATCTATCGCGAAGCCCCTCTAGCACCCTGAGGGCGGCGTCACGCGTCTAGTCGCGGCGTCGTGGTCATGATGCGCCTCGGGTTTGGGAGCGGTAGGTGTATCGGACCGGCAGAGGCCGACGGCCCGGTCGAGCTAGCCCCCGCCACTCGCGTACAACGGCCATGGCGCGTAGGACTCCGAGTACAGCAGCGCATCACCCTCCCCGAGAATCCTCACGGTGGCTGTAGACGCAGGCTCCCATGCCGCAATCCATGCGCCGATTGGGGATTCGAGTGGTGCCCGTTCGACACGACCCCCGGTCTCTACCTCGATGAAGCGGGCAGCGGTCCCGGTGATTCCGTATGGGGCCAGGCAGCAATCGCCCTCACCGTGCATGCCAAACTCGCGCGTCTCCGCTGCACCGATGAGGTCTGAGCGTTCGAGCAGCGCCGAGTACCAGCCGGAACCACCGCGTGCGTTCCCCTCCCGCCACACGCCATCCACCCGGTAGAAACAGGTGACCTCGGAGGCGAGAAAGTCATCGTCCTCGGGGGCGCGGTGGTGAGCATCACTGTCGTCGTGCTCCCACATCCACTGGACATGGAGTAACGCACCGACCGTGCTGCCTACCCAGCGCGCGACGAGAGCGGACTCACCCTTCTTGACCGAGACGGGCAAGTCTGGCAAGCCGTTTTCAAGCACCCACAGGCTCCATTCGTCCATGTGGTCTTCGTCGAAGGAAGCCGGAGCGGCGGGACCTGACACGCCATCTACCATCGCGCATCCGCGAACCCGCAGTGACCGAGTGCCGCGGCCGGGCACGTCCTTGTTGGCGGTCAACCTACGATGAAGGCTCAGCCCTATGTCGACGGACGATGACCTCAACCGTCTTTCAACCATGCCCGCCGATGAGGCGCTTCTCGAACTCGCCAAGAGGGAACCCCGTCTGCTGCTGTTGGCGGAAGACGTGCGACTGGGCAACCTCGGCAACATGCCGGACCCGGAATATCTCTCCGAGTTAACACGCTCCATGTCGGACCTTTCTCCACTCAGGAAGAAGTTCGCGCGGGGACAAGCGGCGCGGGAGATAGCCGCACTTTGGCGAGGCGTTGCCACGGTAGAGGAGAACCTTGAGCGCAGAGTTGAGCCGCTCGTCGGACCAGATGCGGACACCGCCGACGAGATTCTCAAGTCGATTGTGGCCTACAACATCGTCTCCAGCCACTTGCGCTCGCTGTTGCCACGGCCGACCGACCCGCTCCCCCAGTTTCCTCGCCGAGGCTAACGTTCACCCGTCGCCACCAAACCCGGAGATGGTCAAGGCCCGGCCCTCAGCGTTGGTCAGGTTGATTGCCCTACCCTGGCGCTGGTGACGATGACGGTCTGGGACGAGCTGAAGGTTGTCCTGCTGGAACTGGAAGGCAAGGGAACGCTCGTCATGTACCCCGACCCCCGCGTCGATGACAACCGCCAGCCGCCGTTCCAGATTCATCTCCAGGCCTGGGCCACGGACGCGGCCGAGTCACTGCACCGTCGATTCGGTGACGATGTGGAGCTGGTCGTCGGCTTCCTTCGATACCCGCAGCGCCAGCCGCGGAGGCAGCACACGGGTGCGCGAGATGACATCCCGGACATGGACCCTACGTTGATGACCGTGGAGCTGGACGCGCCCATCGTCGTTGCGTCCGGCCACACCGTGCGCGGGGCCTTGCGCGTCCACAACCTGAGCGCCGACACCATTGTCATCTGTACCAACGGACACGTAACCGCTCAGGTTCTGGACCCTGACACACGGGCTGTCGTTGGCTGTTTTGCCGGTGGGCAAATCCTCCCCGGCATCTACTTCCGGGCCGCTCCGGGCGAGACCGTGGTCGTGCCCGTGCTCGTCGGCACCGCCAGCTTCTCCCCTGACCTCGGCTATGTCGTCCCTGCGGGGGAATGGGCAATACAGGTCATTCTCGAACTTGAAGATGAGAACGCCACGGGGTGGCAGCGCGGCACCAGCAGACCAGGACGCCGCCGGGTGCGTACACCGCTGCTGCCCATCACGGTGACGGGCTGAACCTGCCGCGTCGGACAATTGGCCTGGTGAATCGTGTTGGGGCGTCGCGCTAGACAGTGTGGCCACCGGCGAGCACACTGATGGTCATGGCCATGTCCCGGCCAAGTCCGCGAGTCTCTGAGGCTTGGTTCAGCGACCAGCGCTCCCCGTCTCGACGGCTACACGTTTCCTGGCACGGGGCCGAACGTTTAATCGTGCTGAGCGTCTGGCATGAAGACCGGTGTACTGCGAGCTTCCGCATGCCGGTACAGGACGCGGGCAATCTCATCGCCACGATTGCGGACGCAATGAGCCGAGCACTCAGCCTGCCGAGCCGCCATACCGAACAAGTCCAACCGCAACGGTGGCGAGCGGCGCTGAAGCGCCTTCAGATGCTGCTCAGGCATCGACTCTCTGGACTGCGAAGACTGCCATCAGATGGTGGACTACGAGTCGTGCGAGATAAGGACGAGGGCGCTTAACGGGGCGGTGGTGGTTCGCACGCCGCTGCTGCGTATCACGGTCACGGACTGAACCCTTTGGCCCTAAACACCCGTCATCACGAAGTCAGCCTCGCGCGCGATTCCACCAGTCCCGGATGGCCGCCTCGGTCTGGGCCGTTGCCTCGGGGCTTGGTTCGGCGGCGTTGGCCTTTGAAACCAGGTCTCGAACGCCGTCCAAGATGCGGAAGACCTCCGCCTGCCCGGTTTCCGTTGGCACCCTGACAACGACCTGCGTCCGGCCGGGAACCTCCTGAACCTGGGCGCGTGAGTCTTGTTCACGGAGGTGCTTCATGAACCAGGTCAGCCACTGTTTGCTCACTTCACCGACCAGCGGAATCGTGACAACCAACTCGCCTTCGGCCTGGTGAACTTCGATGTCGGCATCAGTATCAATATCGGCCATGTTCTCAATCCTGCCCGTCTCGTCCTGAGGCCGGGGCCTCGTTCCCCTCTACGGTATGGCGTGGACCATCTGGGCGTTGGTCGGGATGGTCGGGTTGGTCGGCCTCTGGAACACACACAGGCCCCGGCGCGCGACTGGCCATCAACCTTGACTAACGCCTCTGTCTCCTACTCCTCTTTCCCTGTATAAACCCGACCAAATCGACCAATTGACGAGAAGTACCAGGTCGAAAGGGTAAGGCGCTGGTCGGTTGGCAGCCGGGAGGCCGACCGGTTAGTCGGTGAAACCCGACCAGTTCAACCTTGGCCGTAGTTGTCGATGAGCCAAGGGCCATTTCCCAGGCGATGCATATCGATACCCCAAAATGAGTCAGGATTACCCTCGTCTGCGGCCTGCGACTCTCTAAACGTGCATTGGACCTGGGCGTCGGTGGCTGTTTCGCTAACAAGGCCGCAGTGCAGGTGCGAGAAGGATGGCCATCCTGAAGTGTTTCCGCCACCCCAGTCCATCATGTCCCGTGCCGTCGGTTCAAAGTATGCGACGGCTGCCGAATAGTCCTTCTTATTCACCGACTTGAACCACCCATAGGCTGTCTGAACGGGTGACTGCGGTGTGATTGCGTGGGCCGTCGTGTTCGTCAAGTCTGAAGTCCCCGTCGCAACGAGCACACCGACTCCGATACCGATGACCACTAGGACGGCCACGACGAACATGGCGATGGGGTGGCGGAGCGTGCGCATCATGCTGCCCCCACCGAGTCCAAGATGGTCCTGGCGACCATGCCGTTCCCAGTCAACCCGATGGAGACGAAGACCGGCTTGTCGCGTCCGGGCACGTTTACCCTGAGAACGAGGATGGAGTAGGCGGGCGCGGTTGCCGGGCACGATGTCAGACCGTGGAGGACGAGGCAGTGAGCCGAAAGGGAGAGTGTCACCGTCGACTCGGTGCGTAACCCCGAATCGACCTGGACCCCATTCTCCGGCTGCTGGGGAGTCGGTCGAATGAGGGGGCAGGGCGGGCGGAGCAATGGACGCGCATCGGTGCTCAACGTCACTGACGTGTCCCAGAATGCCACGCCCTGTTCCCCACAGATGGCTCCTAGACCAGGGGTCACCTGGGTCCGATTGACCGGCCAGTTTGCTGGGGCCGAAAAACGCAGCCCGGCGAAGGTCACCTGTTGCCATGACGACGGGATTGCCGGTGAAGACCCTGGTGCGAGTACGACCGAGCGCGGTGACCAGGTGAGTGTGTGCAGGACTCGCTGGCCGAGTGGCCCGTCGACTGTGATTTCAACGCTCAGCGATGGAACCAGGTAACTGCTCTGCGGTCCCGTAGGGTAGGGGTACACGAAGATGTCGTTGATGACCTCTGGGTGACCGAGGACGGTGCTGTGTGGAGACGTTGGCGGTCCGAACCTGACCGTGGTGCTCGGACCGGGAGCGGTCTCCAAAGGACAGGCGAAGACTCCAGGGGGTGGATTGACGAATACCTCTCCTGGCGGCGAGCCAGTAGGGCACGGCGGCGAGTTGTAGAGCACCCACCAGGTCGGTGGCACGGACACCTGCGCGTTGCCGAAGGCGACCGGTACCCATCCGGCCGGTGTGGTCAAGAAGTCAACCGCGGGGAGCGCCTTGGCCGTGGTCGGCACCGTTGTTGTAGCGAAGGTCTGCGAGCTAGTGAACACGCTGAGCGCTACGGCTATGACCACCATCGCGAGCGCGCGCAACTTCATTGTCGTCATGCTCCCATGAAGCCGGGACGGAACAGGTTCGCGTACGACGCCTACACCCCCATCAAGACGGCGCGGTCATCACTTAAGTAAACAGACCACTTCGACACCCGGTGTCTTCTTCCCGGCCCTGACACGCACAGGTTGGTCCGCCGCGCATGTCCCCTCCACTCCGTTGACCGAGAACATCGGACTGTGCCCGGTGAGTCGGTACAACCCTGCTGGCAGCCAGAGCACGAACTTGCCGCTCTTGGCAACCGCCACCGTGAACTTGTGCCCGGCTGAGTTCTGGGCCGTCACCTGACCCGGCAGCGGTCTAGGTGAACCGGGGGCTGGGCCTCCTACCGCGACGAAGCTGCCCGTGACCGAACCGAGAGCCCCGCTCGAAGACGCGGCCCGCAATGAGTACAGGATGGTCCTGGCGGTCATGCCGTTGCCTGCCAAGCCGATGGAGAAGAAGACCGGCTTCTTGTGCCCCGGCACCGTGACGTTGAGGACGAGGATGGAGTACGCGGGCGTGGTCGCGGGGCACGCCGTCAGGCCGTGAAGGTCAAGGCAATGAGCCGAGAACGCCAGGTGCAAACCCTCCGTGGCGAGTTCGCTGAGCGTATTGGACCCGGTGTCAACTTCGACACCGTCTCCTGGGTAGACGGGTGGTCCCGGAGTCCCTGATTCGTTCGGGCACGGGAAGGCGGCCAAGCCGCTGTCGGTGCTCAGAACCACCTCTCCCCCGCCCACTCCTTCGTTGAAGAAGCTCACACCTGGCGACGAGGCGCAGGGCGTGTCGACGCCGTAGTTGAGCAAGGTCCGGGTTACCGGCCACCACGCGGGCGATGTGAACGAAAGCCCATGGAAGGTCAAGGTGTGCCAGCCGTACGGGACCACAGGTCCTGGGCCAGAAGCCAGAGCGATGACACGAGGCGAGCGGGTCAGGGTGTGCAGGACCCGTTGTGCAAGCGGCCCGCTAGCGCCGAACTCAAGGCGAAGCGATGGAACGAAATAGGTTCCGAGGTCGTCGTAAACCGAGAACCCGTTGATGACCGTCTGATGCTTGTAGCCGCTCCCTGCCTTCGCAAGCAAGGCCATCCAAACCACGTTCTTCGGCCCTCGACCGGCCGTCTCATTCGCGCCGCAGACTCCTGGATTGACGAGGACCTCTCCCGGCGGCGAACCAGTTGGGCACCCCGAGGAGTTGTAGAGGACCCACCAGGTCGAGGGCACCGATATCTGCACATCTCCGTAGGCCACTGGTATCCATCCGCCTGGTGTGGCAGAGAGGTCTACGGCAGGGAGCGGTTTGGTTGTGACCACCGTCGTGGTAGTGGTTGTAAAGACCGTCTGGGAGCTGGTACATGCAGCGAGGACCAGCGTCAGGACCACCAGCACGAGGGCGCGCAACCTCACTGTGGTCATCGTTCCATGAAGTCGAGAGAGGACGGGTTCGCGTACCGTCGCCAGTCTCTAGTCACGGGTGTCGAAGAAGTCGGCAGTGACCCTGTGGCCAGCCCGTACCGCCACACCCTTGGAACCCCACCAGCCTGTCACGCGGTACGACCCAGGAGGGACTGAGAAACGGTACTGGCTACCTGAGCGGACCGTCTCGGAGGCGGCAAGGCTCGGCCCTGAATAGAGGCTCACCTTGACATGCAGAACGTCACCAGGCGGGAGTGCGAGTCCCTGGCAAGCGTAGGCAACCCCGGTCACGACGCCGGTGGGCTTGGCGGTGCTCGTCCTGCAGGCGCCCAGCATTAGCGTCACGACCACCATCGCGACTGCCACGAGCTTGCGCACCGTGGTCTCAGGTCGAACCCAGCGACGTAGGCGCTCTCATGGGTCGATGCTGACGACAGTCCCGACGAACGGGCCGTTGCCGGTATCGAGTTGCCAGGAGAACTTCGCGACCCGTACCTGCGACACCTTCGGCACCGTCATCTCCATCGCGAACCTTGCCGTCTTGCCAGCTTCGAGGCGACCGATGGCCCGACAGTTAAGTTCGTAGGACCAGGTGTGGAGCTGAACCTTTGAGCCTTTGGTCAAGGTGAGGAACTCGGTGTAGCCGGGGCACGGCGAGAACGTCACTGCTCGGGAGCCTGGGTTCGAGAGGACAACGGTGTAGTGGAGAACCTGACCACCCTCGATACGAACGGGGGGTTCGACCCTCGCCTGTAGGGAGGCGAGCGTGCCAGGCACCGGGACGAAGACGCCAGGGACAGGAGGCGTGACCCCGAGCTGGCTCTCCCAGAACCCGTCCGTGTAGCCGCACGGCGGAAAGCTCTTGGTGGTGAAGGAACCCGCGTTGTTCGGCAAGCTAATGACTACGGCTCGATAGACGACGGGAGGCGCTGTCGTTGTCGGGTTGAAGCACTGGTCCGTTCCGGCAAGAAGGAACTCCCCTCTGGCACCCGGTCGCAGGTTGGCGGCTGTCATGTTCCCGAAGTAGGTGCCGTGTTCCGGTTTCAGCGAGACGCGCGCACCGGAGGTCGTGATGGCGGTCAAGGTCGGATAACCAGATAGGCGGCAGGTCACCTTTCCCACGTTTGTCATGTAGAAGTTGTTGGCGATGTTGCCCATCCCGACACCGCCAGTACCTGCCCGTATGCGCAGGGCTGAGGTCGAGCACGGCGGCGCGGGGGCAAGCGTCGTCGTGGTGTTAGTGGTCGATGTCGTCTGCGGTGCCGGGGTCGGTATCCAGGCAACAACTCCTGTCATGGTGCGGTGAGGTGGGGTCGAGGAACCGGTACAGGCGGCGAGGACCACACCGGAGACCATCAAGGTCATGGCCACTGCCGCGACTGCAAAGAGCTTGCGCACGATGGTCCTAGAGCAAACCCATTGACGGACACTGGACTTTGCCCCACAGGTTTGGAAGAAGGGGGCCTGTCCACGGCTTCGGTTTCGCTGGCAGAAGGAAAACCGACTTGGACTCGGTCAGCGCCAACGAGACCAGCTCAAGCCGACTGGAGCCGACGAACCACTCAGCGTCGAAGGCCAGTTGTCCTGTCTTCGTGAGACAGAGGACGACGCCTTCGGCTTGGATGTTCAGGATGTTCAGACACCACAGGCGACGCCCGAGCACCGTTCGGTGGGACAAAACCAGCGGGCCGAGGATGTTGGTGCTGAGGTTCTCCATGACCCACATGGGCATCCGGTATCCCTCAACCTGCATGATTTGCCCGATGCTCTGCGGGCCGAACGGCCCGACACATTTCCAAGCCCTCCGTGGGGCCGTTTCCAGGCACTCGTAGTCGCCGCCCCTACCAGTCTGGATGAAGCGGAATGTCCCCCGGCCGAACGGGGTCTCGTAGACGAAGTTCCCCTCGGGGTCAGAACACACCGCAGGCTCAGACCAGACCGCAAAGCTAGGAATCTCACCTGGCAGGATGTCCAGCGGAGGGACGAATCGGTAGGTGGCCTCGAACGGCTCACGCAGCCCCTGGTGGGCCAGGGCCACGAATCGGGACAGGTCTGCGCGGCTGACGGTCGTCGTGGCGGTCACAGTTGGGGCTTTTGCTGACTGCCACGAGCGCCCGCCGTTGGTGGTGCGCCACATCAAGTAGGGAGGGTTGGGTCTATAACCTGAGAATCCGAGCACCAGCCACGTTGTCGCGCTGGCGAGAGCCACTTCGCAGCTGTATTCGGAACTGTGAGGGATTCGCAACAGGGTAGTGAAGTGTTTGCCGCCATCTCGGGCGAGCCACACGTCCTCAGCGAGCACATAGAACATCGCCTCGCTATCTGAGGTGGGATATATCTGAACGCCATTCGAGACGCCCCACGGAGACTCTAGGGTGACGAACTCCCGCCCTCCGTCGGTGGAACGAATCGCGTAGCCGCCGTTGCCGGTCACACAGAAGCCCCAGAGAGTAACGGGCGACGTGGCGGTTAAATCACATCCGAACCCGCCTATGTAGCCGCCGGGTATCAGTTTGGCAAAAGTCCTGCCCCCATTATGGGAGACGAGCAGACGGGTGCTGCTGACCCCCCAGGTCAGGAGCAGCCACACGTTCGACCCAAAGACTGTCCAGCCGAACTGGTTCTCAGCTTCGATTGCCGTCACCGGCAATCGCCGGGCCATCCATCGGTCGCTCGTCACTGGCGATGAGGCGAGTTCGGATGACTTGCACTGACCTTCTCTTGAGCAGTTCCGGGAAACGAGCGCGTAGGCACGCCCCCCTGTAAGGACGACTGGGGCTTGGAATCTGGCAAGTACAAGTCGCCAAGCCCTTCCCCCGTCGTCGGTCCAGTAGAGGTGGGCTGGGTTATCTTGGAAGTCCGCGCTGTACGCGTAGCCGTCCTGACGGTTTGCGAACTCGATGCCGTACATGCCCACAGGAGGCGAGCCGACCCGTACCCAGGATTGCCCGCCGTCGGCGCTTCGCATGAGCACAGGACAGGTCCCGGTGGAACATGGGTACGTCCCCAACATCCACAGGTAACCCGCGGCACCGGTCACGGCGGTAGGGGTAACGCGCGCTCCTGTCGCCGACGTAAGGTCGAAGCCCTCGGTGACCCTCGCCGTCGTCGGGCGGCTGGCCGAGCTTGTCCCGGCAGCGACCATCAAAGTCATGGTCACTGTCGCGACTGCCACGAGCTTGCGCACCGTGCGCATCTTGACACTGACCACCAGCGTCGGGGCGTCGCGGGAAAACGTGGCTGTCCATCTCGGCGTCAGGGAACCTCCCCCAGCACGTCGGGCATGATGAAGCCATGACGGATAAATGGTCATGTCAGCACTTCTCCCTCGCCAACCCGCTAAACCGGGGAGCCACCGACCTGCCCAGGCTGCTCCGGCGTGTGGCCACCGAGATTGAGAAGCGCGACATCGGCCCCATGGACCTCCTGGACCTGACAATCCATCAGGAAATGACCGGCGACGGGCCATGGTGGTCCGCGACGGTCTACTGGTCACCTGACAGCCCGGCGGATGGGGGTCTCGGCAAAGACGAGGGTGACAGCCGGTGACCCCATGACCGGCTGGGCACCACCCTTGCCTCGCCAGATGACGCCCGGTGCGCAGACGACCACAACGAGGACATCATGGTCCGATGATGGAACTGGGCCGCGGAAGTCGCACCGAAGCCCCGGCAAGCGCACCTCGTTCCGCAACCCGTAGGAGTAGCCGCACACGCACAGCGCCGCGACCGTTCTCCCGGCCGACGCGACCTACCGCGTCCTCGCAAGGTCGGCGCTTGCCACCGCGATAAGTCTTTCGAACTCCACCGTGTTGCCGCCGAGTCCGGTGAAGGCTGCCTCGACGCTGGCAAAGCGGGCAACAACCAGATACTGGGGGACGTTCACGCCGCCGACCGACACAACAAAGCGGAAGCCAGCCGAACTTTCGCCGACTCTAGGAAGTGTGATGGGCTGGCCGGTCATTGTACCTAGGTCAGATTCACCTGTATCAAACCTGCGGCAGCCTTTCAGTCGGGCAACGGTTCTTGAATACTGTGCGTCAACGCGTTCCTCGGTTTGGGCGACTAACAGCTCGGTGAAGAACACCAGCTCACTCGCGGAGTCAGAGGCAAAGGAAACTTGTGCTCTGCCGACGGCACCGTCCGTAAGCACTTGCTGGAAGTTGCACGGGGGTATGCCGCTATCAGCCCGGGCAGCCGAGTATCCCGGAGGCAACTCGCGCGCAGTCACAGGCATTGCTTTCAGGTCTGGGGTTTGTGGCCGCGTCGATGTAGGTGCGTTGCTCCCGGTCGCCGAGCACGCCGCGGCAACGACGCTCAGAAGGACCATGAGAAACCGGGGGTGAGCAACGCGTCGACGTACGGCCCCGAATGTGCAATGGCGACCATGCAGCATCTCACAGACCATCGCGACCATAATGCCCGCTTTGCGAAACCTGGGTGGCTCGTCAGATGACGCCCGGTGCGCAGACAACCACGGGGACCATGAACACCGCCAGCCCCAGGTGCATACCGTCGATGTGGGTTCGAAGGGAATACGCCGCAGAAAACCCCACCGGCCGCTGCCAGACTCGCCCGATGATGGCGCGCAGATGCTGGTGGCTGACCCCGAACGAGTACTCGACCATGACGCCGTACGGGGCCGCTATGGGCATGGCCACGTTCGTTGGGAAACTCATCCGACGGGTGACCGGAGAGGACCGACGCCGCGAGCGCGTCTGTCTACTTCTACAGGCTTCCCCTCGCCGCGCGTAGGAAGCCGATCAGTGGAGGGTTACCTTCGGGTTATCATCAATGGGAGACGTAGCGGGGCGAGTTGCGAACTGCGCCGTAGATTTCGCCCGAGCGAACGGACGGTCATGACTACCAAGGGCGAAGGCAGGACCAATGCAATCCTTTGTGGGCTCTACGCGAATTGAGGTTGAACCCACCGGGCTCCTTCGCCTCGCGGAACAGATCGTAGAGGCGTGACCTCGCCCGTGTCGGGGTCGACCACTTCACCGAAGGTCCAGAGCATC
>Ga0187884_10003076_pt1 | contig 13268 bp, 13 predicted proteins | sample June2016WEW_20_4_FD_132983 | JGI IMG/M metagenome (GOLD analysis project Ga0187884, IMG submission 132983) | Peatland microbial communities from SPRUCE experiment site at the Marcell Experimental Forest, Minnesota, USA - June2016WEW_20_40 | ecosystem: Environmental > Terrestrial > Soil >...
ATAGAGGTTTCCGGCAGCGTCCATGATCACGCCGGCGTAGCCAGGGTAAGCTCCGTCACCGCCATGCCCGAAGCTATGCAATTTCGTTTCTCTCCAACCGCCGCCTTCGATGGGCGACAATTCGAACACTGTTCCGCAGTAACAGCCATTACCCCAAATATCGGCGAACCCACCGTTGTTAGTTGTGCCATAGAGATTGCCTGCACCGTCCATGATCAGTCCGGCAGAGGGGAAGGCGCCGTCACTGTTACCGTGGTCGAAGTGGTACAGCACGGTTTCTGTCCAGCCGCCACCGGTGCTGGGCGACAATTCGAAGACCGTTCCGCCCCCACCGAACGAGCCTCCGTACGTGGTGCCATAGAGATTTCCGGCTGCATCCATAATCAGGCCAGCGAGGGGGTGGGTTCCATCGTTGTAGTTGACGAAGTTGTACAAGACGGTTTCACTGTCGGCGGCCCAACCGCTGGTCAGAGACAAGGAAATAACAAAGACTATTGAGACAGCGCGTAATTGGATGGATAAGTCCTTGGCTTGCATGAGGGTCCTCCAGTTTCAGGCAGAATTGGAGACGACCAGATGGAGCGGTCTGATTCTAAACCAATTGCAACCGAGACACAGCCGTTAACTTGCAATCAGCCACATCACAAGTAACTCAACGCCAGTCGTATCTGCTGACCCCAATTCCTACCTCCCGATTACCCCGGAGGCCACTTCATGTCCCGCCCGCCGATGAGGTGCAGGTGCAGATGAAATACCGACTGGCCTGACTTGGGTCCGACGTTGTAGACCGTGCGGTAGCCGTCCTCGATGCCGCGCTCGCGGCCGAGTTTGGCGGCGATGAGCTGGCTGTAGCCGATGATCTCGGCGTCCTCCGCACTCGCCTTATTCAGTCCGACGATATGTTTCTTGGGAACGATGAGCACGTGCGTTGGTGCTTTGGGATCGATGTCTTCGAAGGCGTACACCTTATCGTCTTCGTAGACCTTTTTGGAGGGAATGTTACCGGCGATGATCTTGCAGAAAAGGCAGTCGTCCATGAAGAAATGTTAGATCACGCGAGGGAGATTGTCGCTGGGATTTCGAGACGTTTGTCGGGGCTGTTGCTTAGGTCTGAGAACAGCCGACTACCGCGAAGTTACTGCCTGCTCCAGCTCTGCCCGCCGTCAGTGGTTGCCCAGGTTGCGCCGGAGTCGCTGGTTACGCTGCCCTGCTGCGCGGTGTCGAAGTGAATGGAAACGATGGCGCCACTTTCGTTTAGCCCGTTCGCGCTGAGGACAACCTTGTTGAAGTGATCGCCGCCGTCGCTGGAGTGGAATAGCGCGCCGCCGTTGCCGCCGGCCCATACTTCGCTGCCCACGGTTGTCACGGCATGGAAGGTGATTTCTTCGGAGTCCAGCTTTTGCGCCCATGTTCCCGTACCGGTTGAACGCTCGAGTTGCCCATCTCTGCCGATGCGCCAATGAGGATTAGCCGCCTGGTGGCGTGTCAGTTGCATAGTCGTGACGCCCGCCGCTGCCTGGTCGTTGGCCACCAAGGACGATTTCGCCAGCGGTTGCGGTTTGATCGTGGCCGGGGCCGAATACGTTAAATCATTTCCGCCATTCGGCGCAGCCGAGTTCACCCCATTTGCGGCCAAGTCAGCATTGTCAGCTTGCACCAGTGGTGCGGCCGAGGTCACCTCAACCGCCGTCGAAGCGGAGGGAGAAGGTGGAAGCGGCGTAGGCTTGCTCGGCGGAATCGCTGTCGCGTTAGCGCCTGCGTTCTGTAGATTACTGGCGATTTGAGCTTCCGACATTTTTCTTCGCAGCGCGTCTTCCTTGGCTCCCGCTTGTGCCTTTGCCGCCGGCTTAGCCATCTTTGATTGATCGACGCGCGCTTGCAGCTTTACATCATTGGCAGAACGGTCTGCCGCAACTTTACGCGCTTGTTTAGGCGAAAGACTCAGTGCCTGAGGCTGGGTGGCCGGCGTTGCAGGCGCGACTTTCATCGTCCCGCCGACGTTTGCCATTTCAGTGGACGGTAAGCTAAATAACTCAGCAATGCGGTCGCGTTCGATGAGCGCTGTCGAGCCGACGATCACTAGAGCCGCTAGTGGCGTCGCCCATTTCCACCAGTTTCTCGGCTGCGGCTTCGCCGTTTCCGCTGCACGCGGGTGGGTCGACGCCGTTGCAGCCGGCACAGGTTCGAGCGTCGGACCTGTCTGCGCCGCCACCAGGAGCTCTGGCTGCATTTCTTCCTCGGCCGCGCCACTGGCCAGGAACACGACCTCGCGGCAGTCCGCGCATGAGGAGAGATGCGTCAGCACCTTTGTGTTTTCCGTGGAATTTAGCGACTGCTCAACGTATCCGTTCAGCAGATCGGGAGACGGGTGCAGCTCCGCAGCCGGCTGTTTCGCCAGAAGGTCGCGCGCCGACTTGGAGATTCCCGGCTTCATTCTGCTTCCCCGCTCTGCTTATAGAACGCCGGCTGGCCGCGTTCTTGCCCTAAACTTTCGCCCACATCAATCTGGAGATCGCGCACATCCGCATCCTGCATGGCCTCGTCGGCCTGTCGCGCTGACATGCCGGCTGCGATCAGCCGCTTGCGAATCCGTTTCCGCAGGGCTACACTCGCGCGCTCCAGCTTACGACTGACGGTGGATTCGTGCACGCGCAGAACCCTTGCGATCTCGGCCAGAGTGCGACGATCCAGGAAATACGCAGCCAGCAGGTAACGCTCTTCGACTTCGAGAGCGGCCAACTCTGCCGCTGTCGCGGTCTCCAGTCGTGGATCCGTCTGGCGGCTGTCAACCTGGTTCGCAGCAAACTGCTTGCCTTCCTCGACGGCTGCTTCCAGGCTCGTCTCACGCCGGGTGCGACGGTAATGGTTGACGTACTCCTGCGCCAGGACGGTGCGCAACCATCCAGCCAGTGATCCTCGTCCCAGGTAGTACTGCAGCTTGGAAGCCCGCACCTCGCCATCGTCGCTCAAACAGTACAACGCCGCGTACAGCGAATCAGCCAGCGCCCGCCCGGAGGCTTCGTCGTGCGCAATCTTGTACGCCGCCTCGTACATCGAGCCGCGGTAACGCGTCAGGAAAATTTCCCACGCGCGTTCGTTGGCGGCAACACATGTCCGCGCCAGAACTAACTCTTCTAAGTGAAGCGCCTCTAACGCAGCTTCGCTCTCGCTGTCGGCGCCGCGCTGAGCGAAGACCCCGGCCAGCATCGTCGCCAGACCTGCCACGTCGATCCCGAACTGCTCCGCTCCGCTGTCAACATAGTGCGCGGCGGCATAAGCCTGTAGCGCCGCGGATGCGGCCTGGCCAGAGCGCGAAGTGGGGACTGAGGCCATCTCTGCGAATCCTATCAATTCAGCTGCAAGAAAGACATCGGGCAGCGTTCCTCAGTCAGAGACGCCAAAGCTCTCGGGAGGTCAACCATGAATCACAGGGTCCTGGCATCGCTGGCTTTTTTGCTGTCCACTGCAATCGCGGGTATCTCAGGGACGCCGCCGCAGGATGCACTGCATGTTCTCTCGCCTATTACGCTCTGTACCCTCACCATCTTCCCGGTTGTGGGCGGAACCGACTACGACGACTCGCAGCTGTTAACGCTTGACGAAGGCATCAAAGCGGACGGCGTCATCATCACCGAGCAAGACGAACCGCGCGGGCTGGTGCGGTGCGGCCCGGCGCCGTGTGGAAACTCGGCTGAGGTCAACCAACTGGTGCTGATCATAATTCCGATCGCCCGCTGTTGCTGTTGGCAGGCGAGGTTGTTACCAGCGGCAGGCAGGACCGCGTCATCGGTGACGACCGCCTGGTGCCCGCTAGATCGGACCCCATCGACCTCTCCGTGTTTTGTGTCGAGCCCGGCCGCTGGGTCGCACACAGCCAGCAGTTCGGCAGCATGAAGTCGCAGATGGCGCAGCGGAAATTCCGCTTCCCCTTTTTTGGACAGCAGCTAGAATCACTGCATGTCGATGATGAGTGATCAGCGCGAGCGGCTGGTCCAGCTGAAGATCAAAACCGCAGAGCGCTATATTCAGGGCGATATGCATGGCATTCACTATGCCGTCAGTATCTTCCTCGCGACCGCCATACTATGGGTGTGCGTGCACCAACTGGCAGAGAAGAATCCGATCTGGGCGATCAGTTCGATGGTCGCCACCAGCGATCCGCTGATGAAGAATGCGATGACCTTCTTCAGGGCGCGCATCATCAACGCCCTTGTGGGTTGCGGCGTCGGTCTGGCATTCATTGCCATTGGTGGATCACATCTCATCATGCTGCCGCTGGCGATGGCGGTCACGGTGCTGCTTTCGACTTATGTGATTCGAGTGCAAACCATGTGGCGGCAGGGGCCAATTACGGCCGCTTTCGTGATCTCTGCCGGAATCGAGTATCACTCGCGTCGCCACGGGTTGGAGGCTGGCGTCACCCGCATGTCGGAGGTGTTGTTCGGCTGCGTTGTGGGACTGGCGGTCGCGTGGCTGGTGTCGGTCTTGTGGCCGTTGCCCGAGCCAACTGTCAAGGCGTAATTATTATCCGAACTTCTTCTTTGCGGCGGAAACCGACGCGCCCTTCCACAAACGCTCGTAGTTCTCCAAGGTGCAGAAGGTGCGCGGGTGCATGCGGTCGATGTAGAGCGTTCCATTCAGGTGATCGATCTCGTGTTGAAGGATGCGCGCGTACCATCCTTCTGCTTCGACGCGTACCGGCTCGGCGCGCTCGTTCAGGAACTCCACGGCTACGCGGCGATAGCGCGGCACGATCCCCGTGTATCCGGCGACGCTGAGGCAGCCTTCGAAGAATTCAACTCCGGCTTCGTTGTTGGAAACGATCTTCGGATTGATCACGACGTGAAACGGCACGGTGCGGCGGCCGCGCTCGGCCAGCTGCTCTGCCGAAGCTTTCGCGTGATACTCTTCCCGATCCTCGATGACTGCCAGCTGCGACGAGACGCCAACCTGCGGCGCCGCCAGTCCAACGCCCGGCGCCTCCCGCATCGTTTCGCGCATCTCTTCGATGAGCCGCTGCGTTTGCAGGTTCAGAATTTCCTTGCGCGTCAGCGCGCGCGCCTGCGAACGCAGCACCAGCTCTCCTGCCTGCACGATGGTTAGAACCAAGTCAGATCTCCTGCCAGACTATCGTCTCAAAGTATCACTGAGTCTTTCTGTACTCAACGCTGTGATACCGGCCGATTCAGCTTGCGATATTGAACAAAGTTTGCAGGTTGGCGGGGAATCTGTGGGCACGCCGGCACATCGAATAGCTCTATGAGCATGAGAAAGGTAAAGCTAGGTTCTCAAGGCGCAATCGTTTCCCGCATGGGACTGGGTTGCATGGGCATGAGTGAGTTCTATGGAGAACGCAACGACGAGGAGTCGGCAGCAACGATTCTTCGCGCACTCGATCTGGGCATCAATTTTCTGGACACCGCCGACACGTATGGCATCGGCGATAACGAAGAGCTGGTCGGCAAGACCATCCGGGGCCGCCGCGACGAGGTTTTCCTGGCGACGAAATTCGCCAACAAGCGCACCAAGGAAAATCCCAATCACTGGGAGATCAGCGGCACGCCGGAGTACGTGAAATCGGCGTGTGATGCATCGCTCAAGCGGCTGGGCGTCGATCACATCGATCTTTATTATCAGCATCGCGTCGATCCCAACACTCCCATTGAGGACACCGTCGGCGCCATGGCGGAGCTGGTGCAGGCTGGGAAAGTGAGGTATCTCGGCCTGTCGGAGGCGTCGCCAGCGACCATTCGCCGCGCGCACAAAGTGCACCCCATCGCCGCTCTGCAAACCGAGTACTCGTTGTGGGAGCGGCATGTGGAAGACGAGATCCTGCCGACGGTGCGTGAGCTCGGCATAGGCTTCGTCTCGTACAGTCCGCTGGGACGTGGCTTCTTGACGGGAACAATCACTAAGCCGAGCGACCTTTCGAACACCGACGCGCGCTCGACCCGCATGCCGCGCTTTGCCGGCGAAAACTTCGACAAGAACCAGGCGCTGGTGGACCGCGTTCGTGAATTCGCGCGGCGCAAGGGCGTTACGCCCGGGCAGCTGGCGTTGGCTTGGGTCATGGCGAAGGGCGAGGATGTGGTGCCGATCCCGGGAACTAAGCGCAGGAAGTATCTGGAGGAGAATGCCGCCGCAGTCGATGTTCAGCTTACGCCGGAAGAAGTAGCCGAACTGGAAGCGGCGATTCCGCAGGATGCAGTCGCGGGCGATCGTTATGCCGCGGCGACCATGCAGTCGATCGATAGATGAGTTTGATTGGCGACCGTGAGTGCGCCGAAGTCGAAGGCGTCGTGGCAATGGGGATCCCTCCGTTCGAGCTGAAGCTCTCGGTCGGGATGACACCGTCGTGACTCCGAATTTGTTTGAGTGTTTCGATAAGGAGAGATGAAATGGTAAAGCTTGGATTGTATGTTCGGCTTGAGGCCAAGCCGGGGAAAGAACACGAAGTAGAAGCCTTCCTCAAACAGGGCGGTGCGTTGGCGCAAGCGGAGCCGCAGACCACAGCCTGGTTTGCGATCCGCATGGGACCCTCAACCTTCGGCATCTTCGACGTGTTCGAAGATGAGTCCGGCCGCGAAGCGCACTTGAACGGCAAAATCGCCGAAGCGCTCAAGGCAAAAGCTTCCGAGTTGCTGGCGCAGGCACCGAAGATCGAGAAGATCGACGTCATCGCGTCGAAGCTGCCATCACAGGCGGGCAAGCAAGGGCGTGACGCGGCTTAGTGGTTGGCAGAGGTGTCCGTCCGAGCGCCTGCGTTTTCACCAGCGCCTGCGTTGAAGGATCGATGGGCGAGCATTGTGACGGTAGCGGTCCCTCCACTCGAGCTGAAGCTCTGGGTCGAGATTACACTTCCGGAAAGAAACGCTTCGACCGATATGACATGTCTCGGTAAAGACATCTTGTTGGGATGGCGCTTCTCGCCAGCCCTTGGTTATGATGACGGTTGCCAGGTGACTGAAGCGCGTTTACTTCGCCAGAATCGCGCGCACCTGTTTGAGATGATTCACGTCGTGTCCGGCGATCTGGGTGGCCAGGTCGCGGACCGTCATCTTACCGCGCTCGGTGTGGATGCCGTGTCGCTGCCATTGTTCCGGGGTCAGCCGCCCGAACATGCCGAGATTCGCTCGCCGTAACAAAGTGAAAAGCTGAAGCGAGTCCTGCGGGTCTTGGGAGGGATAGTCTCCCAGTTCGCTCCACAACTCCTGATCGTACGAAGGCAGCGAACAGCCGTCATGCTCGATCATCTGACGGTAACGCCAGAATGCACCCATCTCGGCTTCGGCGAAGTGAGCCAGCAACTCGGCGACAGACCACTTGTCAGCAGCAGGTCGGGTGCGCAACTTGTTGTCCGGCACTCCCTGAATTGCCCGGGCGAGCAACTGCGGCGTCTCGCGCTGCACCGCGACGGGGTCCTGACCTTCGACGTAAGAAAGAATGCGGGCCTTGTACTCCGCTGCTGTTGACATGGAACGCCTCCAGAATATTTCGGTAGTTTAAACGTTTTAAATATGCAACATCCGAACGTTGGAATATCCGACGCAGATTCTTGCCGGAGCCTTTCGGTTGAGCCTATTTGGACCCTGGTTGATGGTTGATCTCTAGTAAGTCTATTGTTTGCAATCGAATGTTTGTAAGTCTTTTAGATGGAATATTTTAGCGGCAGTTCATGGGGAACGGAATGTTTATTTTCAGGTGCTTACGAGTGGGGGGAGGGTCGAGCGCCTTGAGAGCAATTATTCCGACGGCGCCTTCGTCCGCTTCGAAAAGTAGATCCTTCGACTCCGGATCGCAAAGGCGCGATCCTGCGCTCAGGATGACAAAGTGAAAGGGTGTCAGTGCGGGGTGCCAGGTGCGGAGCTTCCAACTGCCAAGTGCCTGCTGGTAACTGTAAGTATGGCTGCCAATTGCCAGGTGCCGGCTGTCAACTGAATGCTACCAGCTGACAACCGGCCACTGACAACTGCTTTACTGCAGCAGTCCAAACACGGCGACACCCGTCTGTGTTCCGACGAATACCTGTCCGTTGGCGACGATCGGGGTGATGAATTTGTTGCCGTTGCCGAACTGATCGCGCCCGCCCGAGGCCTGGTTGCTGTCATACAGTTCGTGCGCCAGGTTGGTGGCGTCGAAGGCATACAGCACCGCGGGATTGCTGTTCGAAACCGCCCAGACGATTGCGCTGGACGTTCCGTTGGCCGAGATCAGCGGAAAGGTTCCGGGATAAGGGAAGGTGTTCGACGACTGCGAAGTCGGCGATGTGGTGAGCAGGGCATTGACGATGCCGTAGGCTTTCAGGTGATCGCTGACGCCGCCGTAGTACACCACGTTGTTGAAGTACGAAGGCTTGGACCATACGCCGCCGGGCAGCGCCCCGGCTAGCTCCTGGTAAATCGCATTGTTGTTATTGGGATTGAACTTGCCCATGTTGTCGCGATTGACCACGTAAATGTTAGTGTCCTTGCCGGCCCCGACGGCCAGATGATGAACCCCTCCATTGTTGTCGGTAACGTCAGGCAGGACGATCGCCCCTCCCGAGCCGAGATCGGTGTCGGAGCCGGATTCCTGCACCGTGTTGTACATCGCGAAGTAATCGGCGACGGTAAGCGTACCTCCCGTAGTGCTGAGCTTCATGAAGGAGTTGCCGTAGTCGCCCTGGTTGGGGAAGCCTTGCGAGTTCAGCGTGGTGTCAAAGGTGCCGTTGGCCTGGAGGAAGTAGATGTTGCCTGACGAATCGGCTGCGAGGCCATCGCCTGCCATCCAGATCGAACCCTCGTTGCCGTTCGGCGTCACGTCCAGCACTGCGGTTTGCTGAAGGGTGCGGGCGTTATAGGCTATGATCCACCCCGTGTAAGGGCGCGCGTCGCAGTGCGAGGTAAAGCTGATATAGACCGTCTCGCCGTACTCGAGCAGGGCGGCGCGCTCGGCAAATTGCCCGGGGTTGAAGATGACCTGTCCGTTCTGGCTGCCGTCGCCGGTTCCAGGATAGGTGGCCGCGATCTCGGTCGGACCGCCGTAAAGTTCGCCGCCGGTGCGGAGATCGAGTGCGTGCAGCCGCTGATGGTAGTGGCCGGAAGAATCCTTGGTCATGGCGACGAAGTACATCGCGCCATCGCCGTTTCCGGCGCCCTTATCAATGACTGGCGTGTTGGTGATGCCGATCTGCGGCGAAATCTGACTGCAGCCATGATCGTCGCTCGGTGTCTCACCGGAGCCTAACACAGACACCTTCCAGAACTGGCGGCCGTTGCTGGCGCCGAAGGCGTACACGCTGTCGTTCTCAGTGACAACGTAAAGCGTGTTGTTCAGGCTTCCGTTGATGAACTGTTTGTTGACGTAAAGCGGTTGCGCGTCGACTTTGCCATCGACGGCATAAAAGCCAACCTTGCCGAAGTTGCTTGAGTTGACGTTGCTGGGCGTCAGCGTTGTCTCTTGAGAGGTCGAACCCTGGCGGTAGACATTGTAGTGATAGGTCAGAACGTCGGTCGGATAAGGAATGGGAAGTCCCCGACTCACGGGCTTGGAAGATTGAGGAGAGGAAGAATCAGCTCCCACACACGATAGCGTGAGAAGCACAGCGCACAGGAAAGCGCTAGCAGTCGAACAAGCTGGATTTCGCACGTTGTCACCCCACAATTGGTAAATCTACAAACTGCCGCAAGTATATGCGGAACAAGGGCACGAAATTCCAGCAGCTCACGAAAAAAGCGCCACACGTAATGGCGCTTTGGTGGGGAATATGTGACAGATTAAGCGACGGTCGTCGCCTGCTTGCCTTCCTCTTTTGCTTGCATAGCCGAGTCCAGCGAATAAATTGTCAGACCGCTCAGCATCTTGGGATAGAAGTCCGTGGACTTCTGCGGCATGACACCACCTGCGAAGGCGATGTCGCGGACTTGCTCCATCCGCGCCGGGTTCATCAGAAAGGCCACTTGGGCCTCGCCCTTGCGGACTTCTTCGATGGCTTCGCCGGCATCGCGAATGTAGCGTAGGTGCTTCTGGGCGCGAATGTCTTCTTCGGACATCCCGATGATCTCCTCCAGGATGAGCTTGTGGAGCTGCACTACATCGAGCGAACGCTGCTCCTCCGACAATCCTTCGAAGCTGGGAGATTGCGCATCGCGGCGAGCCTTCAGCAGGAATGCATTCTGCGCCGTCACGGCCAAAAGAGCGGTGCGATCTTTCCCGGCTTCACTCAACTTCCGAACCGCGTCCTGGACAACGGTGATGGTGCCGAGGTCTTGCACTTCGAAGTACTTCATCACCTGCATGGCCTTGCTGTAGAGGTTGAAGCCGTCAAGTCCGAAGACAACGCGATGGGTGGGCAGGATCACTAAGCCGGGCGCGTCCATGTTGACGAAGCTCACCATCACGCGTTCGTACGGAGCGTCGGTGTCGGCGCACTTCGACTGCTCGCGCATCTGGTTGCGGTAGTTCAATGCTGTCTCGTAACGATGATGTCCGTCGGCGATAATCAGCTTCTTGTCGGCCATCTTGGCTGTTACTGCGGCAACGGTAGCCGGGTCAGAAATCTTCCACATGCGATTCAGAACGCCGTACTCGTCGCGTAGTTCGAGAGTCGGTGGGCCGTCCTGATGCAGCAGCTTGCCGATCTCGTCGGCGGGGTCGCTGTAGACCATGAAGAGGAGTTCGGTGTGCGCCCGCGTGGATTGCAGCAGGTTCAGACGGTCGGCCTTGGGCTTGCTCAAGGTCTGCTCGTGTCGGAAGACGACCTTGCGGTCATAATCTTCGACGCGCCCCAAGGCGATGAAGCCACGGCGCTCCAGTTCAGCGCCGGAAGGATCGCCGGGAACCTTGAACACCTGTGAGTAGACGTACAGGCTGGGCTCAGAATCAAGCTGAAGCACGCCTTCGTCTTGCCACTTCTTCAGCAGCGCGGCGGCCCGGGTGTAGACGTTCTGCTCATCGTTGTCCGCGGATTGCGACTTTCCCAGGATGATCTGCACCAAGTTATGAGGACTGGCTTCGTAGTACTTGTCCTGCATCGCAGGGTTGATTTTGTCGTACGGCTGGGTGATGACCTCGTCGGCGGAAACCTTGGACAAGTTGTAGCGGAGCGCGTGAAACGGAGAAATGTCGGCCATATGAGTCCCTTGTGTCCCGAATTGCTCAGAGTTCGTTCTTCTTCGGGAATACAAATTCTAGCAGCCATAAAAAGGAAACCTGAAGGACACGAATCACATCCATAGGTTCAGCGATTCTGGATTTAAGAGCCGATAGGTGTGGTGTGGCAATGTGATTCTTGCCCGCCTGACCTGTGTTAACATCCACCCAACACCCCAAAGGATCACCTATGGCCCGCGGTAGCAGTACGGGTTTCGGGTCAGTCGGCTTGAGCTTTCAGCCCGGGTATCGAAGTCTTGTGCCGGGACATTTGAGCCTCCCGCTCGTCCAATCCGTCGTGCGCGTTCCCAAGACCTTGCTTCTCCTGCTTAGCCTGTGTCTGCTGGCCTGCTGGTTCGTACTTCCGGCGGTGGCACAGGACGACGTTCATCTGACTCCGCGTGAGACCAAGAAGACGGACCCCACGGCGGATCCCAGTGGAATCTCCGATCCGGCGCTGCGCACGCACACCAAGCCCTTGAAGAAGGAAGTTGACCTGGTGCTGGTTCCGGTTACGATTACGGACCCGATGAATCGACTGGTCACGGGACTGGAGAAGGAAAACTTCATGCTTACCGACAATGGTAAGCCGCAAGATATCCGGCACTTCTCCAGCGAAGACGCGCCGATTTCGCTGGGCGTCATCTTCGATGTCAGCGGCTCGATGTCCGACAAGATCGACAAGTCGCGGCAAGCTGTGGTCGAATTCTTCCGCACCGCCAATCCGCAGGACGAGTTCTTCCTGATCACCTTCTCGGAGAAGCCGGAGGTGCTAGTCGACTTCACATCGTCTGTGGAAGACATACAGAATAAGCTGGTGTACACGATTCCCAAGGGCCGAACGGCGCTACTGGACGCCATCTACCTCGGCATGGATCGCATGCGAAAGGCGCACTATGAGCGCAAAGCCCTGCTGATCATCTCCGATGGCGGCGACAACCACAGCCGCTACACCGAAGGCGAGATCAAATCGATGGTTCGGGAAGCCGACGTCCAGATTTACGGCATTGGTTTGTTTGACTTGCAGGCAAAGACGCCAGAGGAGCGCGAGGGCCCGGAGCTACTCAACGAAGTCACGGAAGCTACTGGTGGGCGCACCTTTGTGATCCAATCGCCGAACGAGCTGGCCGACGTGGCCACGAAGATAGGAGTAGAGCTGCGCAACCAATATGTGCTCGGATACCGTCCAACCAATCCAGCACACGATGGCAAGTGGCGGAAGATTAAGGTGAAGCTGAACCCTCCGAAAGGATTACCGCCGCTGCACGTGTACGCCAAAACTGGATATTATGCACCTACGGAATAGAACTCATTTCCTGGCAGTCGTCTGTCTTTTGTTCCTGGGCACCTGGTTAATTGGCCAGGATGCTACACCTCCGGCGCAGCAATCCGCCCAACCTGCAGCAGCGCCCCAGCAGCCCGGCGCAACCGACCAATCGGCTCCGCAGCAGGCGGCACCGCCTCCGCAGGAAGAAACTCCTCCGCCGGCGAATGCTCCTAACCAGCCGGGCGACACGATCCAGATGGCGCCGCAGGGACAGCTGCCGTCCTCGCAAAAGGACGATGTATTCGTCTTTAAGAAAGAGGTCGACGAAGTCACGCTGCACGCAACCGTGGTGGACGATCACTTCCACCCGATTACTGGCCTAACAAAGAACGATTTCAGCGTTCTTGAGAACGGCACACCGCAGAAGATTACTTCGTTCCGCAACGAGGATATTCCGGTCGCTCTCGGTATCGTCATCGATAACTCCGGTTCCATGCGCGACAAGCGGCCTCAGGTCAATGCGGCTGCGGTCAATCTAGTGAAGTCCAGCAATCCCCAGGATCAGGTTTTCGTGGTTAATTTCAATGAGGAGTATTTCCTCGATCAGGATTACACCGGCAGCGTGCCCAAGCTGAAAGACGCACTGGAGCGGATTGAATCACGTGGCGGCACGGCCTTGTATGACGCGGTGGTCGCGTCGTCCGATCACTTGAAGAAGAGCGGCGCGCTCGAGAAGAAAGTGCTGCTGGTGGTGACCGACGGCGAAGACAATGCCAGCCGCGAGTCGCTGGAGCAGGCGTTGCGCCGGTTAGAAGAGAAAAACGGTCCGACCGTGTACGCGATTGGCTTGCTCGGAGAAGAGCGTAGTAAA
>Ga0187884_10003082_pt1 | contig 13243 bp, 15 predicted proteins | sample June2016WEW_20_4_FD_132983 | JGI IMG/M metagenome (GOLD analysis project Ga0187884, IMG submission 132983) | Peatland microbial communities from SPRUCE experiment site at the Marcell Experimental Forest, Minnesota, USA - June2016WEW_20_40 | ecosystem: Environmental > Terrestrial > Soil >...
CGCGGAGTTTAGCATAGCCCCGAGGCTCCGACTGCCAGTTGGAATCGAGTGAATACACTTCACCACGTTTCGCAAGAGGCAATTCTGGTCCCAAACTACACGGTCTATGTCCCTGAGCGGAGGGGGACCAGAGCGATCTGGCGGGCAGGCGGCAGCAACTACGCAAGCTTCTGCCTACGAAAAAAGAAGAAGTTTGCCCATGCAGTGGGCCGAGCACACCACCTCTGTCGATCGGTGGCTTCAAGAGGCAGTTCGCTCGCCAACGACCGACGGACCCCTGCGACGCTGGTCCAGGGTGTAGAGGATCAGCTCGGAGCGGCTGGAGACATCCAGCTTGTCAAAAACTCGAAACAGATAGTTGCGAACCGTGTGCTCGCTGAGTTGCAACTGCCTGGCGATTTCCCGATTGCGCAAACCTTCAGCCACCAGATGCACGATGCTCTGTTCCCGGCGTGTTAATAAGGCGTTCCCGTGAGCATCGATGAGTCGGAGACGGTTGCCGGCGCAAAACGACTCCAGCACATAATGCAGCTGTTCACTGTTTGCCCAGACCTGGCCATGATGTACGCGGTGAATGCATTTGCACAATACCTCGCACGACTCATTGCGTCCGCAGATTCCCATCACGCCGGAGCTGAACGATTCGACTACCTGCTCCCGTTCGCAACGCTCGAGCAACAGAATGCACCGCATCGTCGGCCGGCCCTGCCGGATCTCCCGCAGAAGTTTGAAACGGCTGCCGGGAGCATCAACGGCGTTGACTGTTATGAGAGCGATATCGGCCTCGGGCAGTGACGAGGCGAGCCCCAGCACTTCGTCCGTGAAAGAGCCCACAGCCTTCACGTTGTAGGGGGAGGCTTCCAGCATGTGAGCCAGAAGTTGGCAGCCCATTTTTGTCGTATCAAAAATCAAGACACGGATCGGCCTTGCCTCGTTCGATCGATCCATGACGTTAGATGACTCCATTCGCAATCCTAATCCGAACTGACTGAGCGCTGGAGAGATGCCGGAGAATCACCGCAAACGCAAGGAGGCCTGATTGTCTAGCTGCTATTGCGATTGCATCCATGGCGAGTTTCCTCTCTGTTGCATCGTATGCGCGACCAGTTGTGAGCGACTGGAAACGCCCAGCTTTCGAAACAGCCGGAACAAGTGGTTCTTTATGGTGTGCTCGCTGAGATGGAGTTGGAAAGCGATGTCGCGGTTGGTCTTGCCGGCGATTACCAAGGCAACGATTTCTTCCTCACGCTTGGTAAGAGGAATTCTTCGGCGGGTATAACCCCTGAATCCGGGAGTTTCTGTCTCAAACGCCTTCAGCAGGTATTGCACTTGCTTGTTGTTTGCCCAAACCTGCCCTTCGTGCACTTGATGGACGCACTTGCAGAGGATTTCGCAGGAATCGTTGCGGCCGCATATACCGCAGGCTCCCCAGCGAAAAGCATCAAGTACCAACTCGCGAGAATCGTTGCTCAGCAGGATCACACAGCGCACGCTCTTCAGGGCCTGCAGGGTCCGGAGCACGGTAAAGCCGGACTCGCGCCCTTCCTTCAAAGCGCAACTGATAAGGGCAACATCGGCGGTGCGAGCCAGCTCAAGGTTAATGTCGAGCGAGCTGACCGAAGACCCAAGCACTTGTATTCCGTAGGAGGACTTCTCCAGCTCCTGGGCCAGCAGTTCGCAACCCATCTGCGATTGATCGAAAATAATGACCTTGGTCCGGCTTGGGGACCCGCTCACGATGACGTTCATCCTGTCCGTTCTTTGAGAGTCGATAAGAACGGGACACGTCGTCCGGCATTCCGTCGACCTTGCTGGAGGCCGAATCTGGGAGTGCTACCTGGTACGCGAGGTTTGGCTGACGAGCCCGCTATGTTATTGCAATCGTGTGACCATGTGAATTATCGCCTCCAAAATGTGCCACTTGGTTCAACGTTGGCGTGGAATGGGCGGCGGAGGGGCCCTGCCGCAAGCGGATTCAATGGGGTGGGAAATCTTATTCCGATTTGTATGAAAACCGCATCAGAGCAGCCTGCCGTAGGATCTTGCAAAAGTTCATGGCTGACGCCGAACAAAACGGCACAGACCCCATGGTCACAGCGCTTAAACAGCCTGGGAACGGTGAAGGATCGTGGCGGATGTAGCTCTAATTGGCGTCGCGGCCAACGTCAATACTGCGCTGAGCAGAGACGCAGGCGCGATGGGGAGCAACCGCGCCTGGCTGATGGCGTATCGAACGCCAGCTGGAGATACGAATAAACACAGATAACGGACGGCTGAAAGCCAGTCTGCTCTTGGTCAGGCCGGACATTTCACCCGATAGCGCTTCCGGCAAGGACGCCGTTAGCCGTTGGCGTGCGATCGTCTCAACGCTACGCGGTGGGCGGCGCGCCGATGCTTCTTCTTGGCGAGCAAACCAGCTGCGCGCTCTTCCGCGGTCCGCCAGGGCGAAGTGCGTTGCGTGGGACTTGATGATGGGTGTACCGGCGTCGTAGCGGGAACTTCTTGCTCAGTGTTTGTCATATCTTCTCCTCGTTTACTGCCGATTGGACGGCGGTGATGAAGTCTCTTGAGCTGCTGCCAACAACAGGCGCGCGAGATGTTCTTCCTGGCGAAAGACGCCGCTTCGAATCTCGCAACAACGCTCCTTTGGAGCGGCTGCGCAACTGGGACATGCTACCGACAGGCGTTGAGAGGGGCTGAGGTCGTGGATCTTCATGTCTGAGAGCACCCTTCCGAAGCAAAGCAGACGTCCAGGTATGAATCGAATCGCAATTAAGCGATTGTCTTCCGGGTACGTCCCACGCTTTTGCCCCAGTCCCACACTTGCTTGTCGGCTTCTTTATGCGAGATTCCATACGTCTGCGCGATCTTGCCTGCGAGCCGCTCACGATTGCCGGATATCTGTTCGAGATCGTCGTCGGTGAGCTTGCTCCAATTTTCCTTGGCGGAGCCGACTAATTCTTTCCACTTGGTTTCTACTTGTTCCCAATCCAATTTGAGTCTCCTTGCGATGCGGCTTCACACAGCCACGATAAAGGTTTTTCTTGCCGAACGATGCGCCTCAAGCAGCATCGGTTGTCGTACAAGTCACGGCCGCACGGTCACGGGACCAACGCCATTCAAGCTACGTTCCTCGCTCGACTGCAGCATGTGACCCTGCTGGATGTGAAGAGAGTGCGCGACAATCGATATATACGGAATACCCAGAAAACGTTTCTTCACGACCTGGCTTACTTGCATGCAGTTGAAATGGCGCAGGCGAGTTCGGGCCAACAGTCTCTTCAAACCGGTGCGTACGGAATTCTGACCACCCCAAGCCGGCACTACGGTCCGGAGTTCGTCCGCCAGGAAGAAGAGATTCCATCCGGCAGCACGAACTCTGCGGTCCAGTCCTGCGCTGTCGAAGACTCCCAGCGCGCTCCAAATCTTGGAATACAGCTGGCTGTCCATCCCCAGCCACTGCAGGAGTGGGGAGGATTGGATCATGGTGGTGCCTGCCTCAATTTGATTTGCCATGCAAAACTCTCTGCCCAGATTGGCTGTCGCGGAACAGCAGACGCTTCGTGGTCCGCCCGTTCTGCGACCGTTGAACTTAAGCCGTCGCGGCGACCGGCTGATGAGCGGTGGAGTGAACCACTGTCCCACAGGTTGTGCGGCTGCTAAGAGGTGCGAACTTCAGATGGGCTGACTTAGTTCAGAAATCTGAAAGAGGAAAGGAGGGAACTCGCTCACTTCCCACAGTAGGCCCTCTCGAGCCGACGTGTCAATCCAACCTCCGGCCAAACCGCCGGCAACGAGTCCATCTACTGATACTCGAAAAGCTCCGGATTTTCTGGTCAATATAGCTCAGTGGTCAATATGGAACAGTTATTTTGGTCGGATTGAGGAAGAATCACTGAAACGACGACCTTTACGACGGATTATCGAATGACCTTATTCACTTTTCATTGTCGCGTGTGCAAGAGCGATCAGTTCAAGGAAGTAACTCCGGAAGGATGGATAGAAAAGGTGGTGTTGCCACGATTTCTTATCTGTCCGGGCAGGTGTCTTGCTTGCCAGCGGCGGCGATACCTGCCGGTTTTTCAGCGCTGGGCGAATGCCACCGGCTGACGGTTCGCGAAAGTCATGAATTGCTGGGGGCAGCTGCGTTGACAGCACCAAACAAAGGGGTTATCTTAAAGGTGGAGAAGTTTTGTAATTCTCCTTCAGACCTTCTGAGCTAAGTCAGTCCCTCTGAAGTTCTCCCCTCTTAGTGCGTGGCCACCAGGAGTTGAACATTCGACTTAAGGTTTCAGGTAGCCTTCGCACGCCCTCGATAGTGGAAATCGATCTGTATTCAAGGCCGGCCGGGCCAGATTTCGCGACTTCGGTATCAATCAATCCCAAAGCTGGGCCGAACTTTACGTCTCAGCAGGAAGAGGACAGCCTAATGACTTATTATCGCGTCGATTTTACGGGCGCTTCCGATGAGGCTCCGCGAGCGAAGAAATTCCGTACGAAAGAGAGTGCCAAGAAGCATGCCAGGCGAGTTCTTGGTCCGCTGGATGACAGCGCGCTGGCGTCGAGGGTCTCAATTGTGGCTGTCAGCAGAGATGGCATGCCGGTCGACGAGCTGTAGGAGAAAACCTAAAAGTGAAAATGAATTGTCCTATCTGCTTCAGCGAGCTGTCGAAGAAGTGGCAACCGCCGCAAAGTACAAAAGCGTTGGCGCCACGCGGTCAGTGGAGTTGCGGTGTTTGTGGTGGAATTTTCACCCGTCTGGAGATTCAGGCAGCGGGTAAGCCGGTCGTCGCTCCCGTTGTTAGTGCCACCATCGCGGTGGCGGTGCTGCCGGAACCTAAAGCCGGGGAACCAGTTCTGAGCGATGAGGATGAATTGAGCGAAGCGCGACCACCGTTGTGGGTGTGAGCTGGAGTCGGCCGCGATCGTAGTAGCTTTTTTGGCAGAGTTGCATTCGTAATGTTGCAACGCTTTGCTTCCCCGTACTCTTGTTGTCGGGCCAACCGTCATAAAACCGCGATATAATGTGGGGCCTCCCACGAATCCGACGCTGAGGTGAGTACGTTATGAAACCCAAAAACGGCAAGAGCGTCGCACGCCGAACCAACGGCGGACGAGATACGGGAGCAAAGACAAAGCAGGCGATTGAATTTGATCCTCAGCATTTTCTGGCATCGATCGGAGAAGGCCGCAAGATCATGGAGCTTGAAAAGAAGCAGGTGATCTTTGCGCAAGGCGGCGCCACCGACGCTGTGTTCTACATCCAGAAGGGCAAGGTGAAGCTAACGGTCGTCTCTAAGACCGGAAAAGAAGCGACCATCGGCGTTCTTGCTGAAGGTAGTTTCTTTGGAGAAGGTGGACTGGCCGGGCAGACTTTGCACATGGGCTCAGCAACAGCGATGACCGATTGCACCATCCTTCGGATCGACAAATCCGCGATGATGCAGGCGCTCCACCGCGAGCATAGGTTCTCTGATTTGTTCGTGGCCTACCTCTTGGCTCGCAACATTCGTTACGAAGAGGATTTGGTCGACCAGCTTTTCAATTCCAGCGAGAAGAGGCTGGCACGAATCCTGCTGCTACTGGCTCATTTTGGTAAAGAGGGTTCGCCCCAGATCGTAACTCCAAAAATCAGTCAGGAGTCCTTGGCCGAAATGGTGGGCACGACGCGATCGCGCGTCAGCTTCTTCATGAACCGTTTCCGAAAAATGGGCTTTATCAACTATGACGGCGACGGCTTGCAAGTGCACAGCTCTCTCCTGAACGTCGTGTTACACGACTGAGCGTCTACGTCCAAGGGCTTACGCGAAGCCCTCCCGGTTCATGGACCTCAGCAATACCCATTCGGTGGGCGCGTAGTGGCGCACCAGATCGGTGTTGTTCAATTCCGGTTGCTTATGGCCGCAGGCCAAGCAGACCGCCCCAATTGGAATCAGGGGTGACTCCCGGGTTATTCCGCTGGCGCGTGTTCCAAATGAGCCGGCCACGACCGGACCTTCGCATTGGTTACAGGTATAGGCCGAAAGATGCAGTAATTTCATAAGAGATCCTCGTTGAAGCCCCTCAAGTGAAACTTAGCTTACGTGGAAGAGCGGGTCCACATCTGTGCACTATTGCTCCGATCTGACGGAAAAATTCACAAACGCGGATGATCGGGCGCTATAAAAGCGGTCTGTTTTGCTCAGACCCAGCGCCTGTTACGTGAGAAGGTCAAAGAGGCGGAGTTTCTTCAAAAGTCCAGAGATGTCGCCAAGATCGGTATTCGTTATGGATCATCCAGTACGAACTTTACTTTACGAGTTGTTCATCGAACCGGTCCTGCGGGCTTTGCAATGGGTTATAACGCTGTGTTCTCCTCGAAGTGACAGCTAATAGATTTGAGCAGCTGTGATTGGCCGATCAAAACGTCATCCTGAAATTCTTTCTACGATGGTCCGTTAGCTGCTCCGAACGTTCCTTCCGCAGGGTAGTCCATCGGGTGGACGGCCCGTTTTCTAGTCCATTTGGATTGTCCGCCCGTACGGGGCCCGTCTACACCGCAATAGCCGCTCAAGGACCCGACGTTTCGGGCCGGAGCAAGGAGGCCAATGTCGTTGCCGAAAACACTGCCATTCCGGAGACCGCTTGGAATTACGGGCCAGCCGCGACGCACCTACGAGAGTGTGCCCGGGAAGCCATTCGACGCTCCACTCAGTTTGTCGCTGCCGAGCCGGGTGGCGATCGTGGGCAATTACTTGCCCCGCCAGTGCGGCATCGCGACATTTACGACCGACTTGTGTGCGGCGGTTTCCTCCGAGTACGGAACGGCGCAGTTGTTTGCGCTTCCAGTCAATGATCCGGACGCGGAATACGAATATCCGGAGCGCGTGCGCTTTGAGTTAACCGAGGATGATTCTTCGTCCTATGAGCGCGCAGCGGAATTCTTAAACTTTATCAACGTGGACCTGGTGTCGTTGCAGCACGAGTATGGAATATTTGGCGGACCAGCCGGTAGTCACGTTCTGGGATTGCTGCGCAAGTTGCGAATGCCCGTGGTGACGACGCTTCATACGGTATTGCGGGAGCCGAATCCCGACCAGCGTCGAGTGATGACGGAAGTTGCGGAGCTGTCCGATCGCCTGATCGTCATGAGCCAGCACTCTTCGCAGTTCCTGGAGGAAGTGTTTGGGGTCAACCCTTCCAAGATCGATGTGATTCCGCACGGCGTGCCAAATTTGCCCTTCGTCGATCCGAACTTTTATAAAGACCGCTTTGCGGTGGCCGGCAAGTCCGTTCTGCTGACTTTCGGATTGCTTTCCCCGAACAAGGGAGTCGAGAACGTAATACAAGCTCTACCCAGCATTCTGGCTCGCAAGAGCAACGTCGCATACGTAGTTGCAGGGGCGACGCACCCGCATATCAGGCGGCGCGAAGGCGATAAGTATCGGGAATCGTTGCAGCAGATGGCCAAAGATCTCGGAGTCGAGAAGAACGTCATCTTCCACAACCGGTTCCTCAGCCCCGAAGAAATGATGGAATTCATTGGCGCGGCCGATGTTTACATCACTCCTTACCGCAACGAAGCGCAGGTGGTTTCTGGAACATTGGCGTATGCGCTGGGCGCCGGCAAAGCAGTCATCTCCACTCCCTACTGGCACGCGCTTGAGTTGCTGGATGAAGGCCGCGGAGTGCTGGTCCCGTTTAATGATCCGGGTGCGATTGCCGCGCAGACGATCGCACTGCTCGAGAATGAAGCTGAGCGCCATGCTATGCGAAAACGCGCCTATGTTTACGCGCGCAAAATGATTTGGCAGAGCGTGGCACGGGACTACATGAACAGCTTTCAAAGAGCGCGAGGAGAGCGGATGTGGAACCCTGCAATCGTTGGCTCCAGCGGAGATACCGCGTATTGCGTCGGTAGCCTGCCGCCGGTGAATCTGGATCACCTGAAGCGAATGACCGATGACACGGGAATGTTTCAGCACGCTGTGTTCACTGTCCCGAATAACGCGGAAGGTTACACGACTGACGACAATGCTCGTGCGCTGATCGTCTCGATTCTGCTGGAGCAACTAGGCGGTGACGAGCATGCCGACGCGAAGAAGCTTACGGCGCGGTACATGGCCTTTCTCCGTCTTGCTTTGAATCCGGCCAATGGAAGGTTCCGCAACTTCCTCAGCTACGAACGTCAGTGGCAAGAGACACAGGGCTCGGAAGACAGCCACGGGCGAGCGCTGTGGTCTTTGGGTGTCGTGCTGAATCGCTCGACCGATGAAGGTATGCGAGGTCTGGCGGGGCAAATTTTTGAGCAAGCTCTTCCCGCGGTGGTGTCATTCACAAGTCCGCGAGCCTGGGCGTTCTCTTTGCTGGGCGTTCAGGAATACCTGGATCGCTTTGCGGGAGATCGATCCGCGCAGAAGTATAGAACGATACTTGCGAATCGATTGCTGAAGATCTACGACGCGGTCAACAGTCCGGGTTGGCACTGGTTTGAAGAAGGGCTGGCCTATTCCAATGCGCGGATGTCGCAGGCGTTGTTGCTGGCTGGTTCTCGTGCCTCCAACAAAGAGTGGAGAACTGCCGGTCTTGAATCACTGGAATGGCTGACTGCGCAACAGCGGTGCACGGTTCACGGACACTTCGTTCCTGTGGGCTCGGAAGGTTTCTATCGCAAGTCGGGGGAAAAGGCACGCTTCGACCAGCAACCGCTGGAGGCTGCGGCGACAGTCTCAGCCTGCCTGACTGCATATCGTGAGACACGGGACGAGCGCTGGCGTGCGGAAGCCTGGTCGGCCTTCAACTGGTTCCTGGGAGATAACGACTTGAAAACATCGCTCTATGACGCTGCGACTGGCGGCTGTCGAGATGGTCTTCATCCCGACCGAGTCAATCAGAATCAGGGAGCCGAGTCCACGCTGGCGTTCTTGATGGCAGTTCTGGAGATGCAGCAGTTGCAAACTTCTCAAGGATGACACGCGAACGTCTGGAAGATACGCCCTAACCTTTCAAGCTCTCACTCAACTCTATCGATTTCACGTTCTACCTGGTGAACTGATTCATGCATTTGACGATCAATCCTGCCGATACTCTTCTGAAGCGGCATTCCGCCAATCCTATCTTGACGTGCAAGGATTGGCCTTATCCTATCAACAGTGTGTTCAATGCCGGCGCAACCTTGCTCAAGGACGGTACGACGTTGTTGCTCTGCCGCGTAGAGGACCGCCGTGGTTTGTCGCACTTGTGCACGGCTCGCTCGGCAAATGGCATCGATGGATGGGCCATCGATCCGCGGCCAACTCTGATGCCGAATCCGGAGGAATATCCGGAAGAGCTTTGGGGTATCGAAGATCCACGGATTACGTGGGTCCCCGAACTGCAGCAGTATGCAGTGGCGTACACGTCATATTCGAAAGGCGGTCCGGGAGTTTCACTCGCGCTGACCAAAGACTTTCGGCAATACGAGAGGCTCGGCGTGATCATGTCGCCGGACGACAAAGACGCGGCTTTGCTGCCATATCGAGTCGATGGGCTATGGGCGTTGGTTCATCGTCCGATGACTCCGCTGGGCTGCCACATCTGGATTTCGTACTCTCCTGACCTGCGCCACTGGGGCGGTCACAGGGTCATGATGGAAGCACGCAAGGGCGCGTGGTGGGACGCCAACAAGATCGGATTGTCATCCCCGCCAATCGAGACGGCGAGCGGTTGGCTGGTGCTCTATCACGGCGTGAAACAAACCGCGTCGGGATCGCTCTACAGGATTGGGCTGGCACTCTTCGACTTGCAAAAGCCGGAGATTTGTCTGCTGCGCGGCGACTCCTGGATCTTCGGACCGGAAACTGAGTATGAGCGCGGCGGCGACGTTCACGATGTCGTCTTCCCATGCGGACAAACGATTCATCCCGACGGAGATACGCTCAACATCTATTACGGCGCTGGAGATTCCTGCATCGCCCTGGCACAAGCAAGCGTGCGCTCCCTGTTAGGTTGGCTTGCCGAAAACGGCAGTCCCGGACAAACTGAGCGCTAACACGCGGGTTGGCGAGCTAACCGAGTCACCCGAAGTTCCTGCCTTAAGCGAGCACCCCAAAACGAAGCCACCGTCCCACATGGGACTAGTGGAGGGCATCCGCACGGCCATTTACATCTGCGGCTCTTTCTTTCTTCTGAAATGTGAGCAATTTTGCTCAGTTCGAGAGTGAGCAAAACGGTACAGTCACGGAAACGGTCGGCCGCAGGAATAGCGCCCTGTTGGTGGGAACTCTGGGTGAACCGATTGCCTGAGGCGGATGGCAACGGCATCCGCTGAACCTCGCATCTGACCACGGAAAATTGCCAGTTTGACCTCAACTCGCGGGCAGCCGGCCACGAATCTTCAAGGCCCGCACTCACTTTCACAAAGCAAGCTCAGGAGAGTACGACATTGGTTTCAGCCGCTGAAAGTGAGATTCAGACACGCACCGCAAAAGTTCACCTGATTAATCCCAGCAACGCATCTTTCGGGACCGCGGTCATCACGCCACGTTGGCTCTATGTGCTGGCGGGGGCTACTCCCGGCTGCTTTGGCGACCCAATTCTGGTTGATGAGACGCTGGAACAGAGCGACCCCTTGCAATTTCAGCCAGGCGACATTGTCGGAATCAGTATTCACACCGGAAACGCGCTGCGTGGCTATGAAATTGGCAAGGTCGCGCGCGAGCGAGGCGCCTACGTTGTGTTCGGCGGTATCCACGCCACGCTCTATCCCGACGAAGCGCTTAGTGTTGGCTGCGCGCACGCTGTGGTCAAAGGCGATGGCGATCGCGTGTGGGCACAAGTGCTGGACGACTGCTCGAATGGTGTGCCGAAGTCCATCTACGAGGGTGGACGGATCGATGCTTCCGAGTTTGTTCCGGCACGATGGGACCTGATTCCGCGCAAGTCTTATATGTGGGCGTCGGTTCAGACCATTCGCGGATGTCCCAAGCATTGTTCGTTTTGCTCGGTGTGGCGTACCGACGGACAGCGTCCACGACAGCGGACTGCGGACGCGGTCATGGAAGAGATTGTCGAGCTGCGACGCATCGGTTTTCGCTACATTGCGCTGGCCGACGACAACTTTTATCCCGTAAGTCTCAACGATCTGAAACTTGCCGCTCGGCAGAATCCGGAGCGTCTGCGGGAACTGGAAGCCATCCGTGCGGAACGTTTCGAGTTGATGTCGAGCCTGGCCGACCTTCCGTCCGACACGGTGTTCTTTACGCAAATCACCATGGAAGCCGCAGAAGATCCGCAGTTTCTGGATGCCATGAAGGCGGCGCACATTCTGGGTGCACTCGTAGGTGTCGAGGCGGTTACCCCGGAAGGCTTGAAGGACGTGTACAAAGACTTCAACCTTGCTGGAGAAAATTTGGTTGAGCGTCTGCAGGTGTTTCGGCAACACGGTGTTCATGTTCTGGGATCGTTTATCTTCGGACTTCCCAGCGACCGTCCGGCGACCTTCGACGCTACGGTATCCGTTGCGCAGCGGTCGGATCTTACGTTCGCGCAGTTTGTAATGCTGACACCCTTTCCCGGCACGGTGGACTTCAATCGCTGGGAGGCCAATATCGGCAACGATGCGCCCAAGGTGGCGGGCGTTCCCATCACGCGGCATTGGCTGATCCCGCATGACCTCCGGCCCAAGCTCTACAGCCCGCATCCGGTCATGTCGACCGACGAGATCCGTGAGCGCACGCAAGGAGTATGGAACCAGTACTACAGCATGGGTTCGATCTGGCATCGCTCGCGTTTTGTGAAGACGGCGAAGGGCCGGCTCACGTTTGTCCTGATCTCCAAGATCTATCGTCAGATGTACGCCGATACAGGCATTGCCGCTGACAGCGCTCGGACTTCATGGTCGACGCGTTGGGCCCGGTGGCTTGCTAAGCCTTGTCGCATGCTATTTGCCGGTAAGCCGATGCCGGAGTTGTCGATGCCGATAGCCAACCCCGGCTATCGTCCGTGGCAACACCAGCGCATCGATCCATCGGGCGACACCCTGATAACAATTCGCCCTTAATCGGAGTGTCCACGGTATTTGCAAACTGAGCGCTATTGACCAGCGGATAGCTCACCAGCACGGTAGCCTTGAGTTAACGCCGAAATGTTTTAACTCCGGCGCAATTCTTTATGGCGAAAAAAACTCTTGCTGTTTTCAGTCCTCCTGAACTGTTCAAACGAATAGGCGGGCAGATGAGTGCCCGAGATTACGCACATAATGAGGCCATCTTCGACCAAGGGGACAAGGCCAATGCGATGTTCTACGTTCAAACCGGCAATGTGAAGTTGACCGTAGCGTCGAAAAGTGGGAAGAAAGCCGTGCTGGCAATTTTGCGGAAGGGCGACTTCTTTGGGGAAGGGTGCCTGGGCAAACAATCTCTTAGAATGTCCGGCGCCATGGCTATCCAGTCCTCCAGTATCGCAAGGGTATCGAAGACTACGATAGCCCGAGTTATTCGGGACGAGCCCGCTTTCGCCAATCTCCTGGTCGCTCATCTGGTGATTCGGATCGGGCGAATTGAAGAAGACCTGGTCGACCAGATCTTCAGTCCCAGTGAGAAGCGGCTGGCACGACTCCTCCTGTTCCTCGGCCATTTCAGCCCGAAGTCCGTAGCGGAGCCCGTGCATATCAAGGTGAGCCAGGAAACTCTTGCCGAGATGATCGGCACGACGAGATCGCGGGTGAGCTACTTCATGAATCGCTTCCGGAAGATGGGATTCATCGAGTACAACGGAAGCCTCCGAGTACACCGATCTTTGCATACCTTCATGCTGGGATAGCAGAGCGCCCGGAAAAGCCTAAGCGATTCGTCAGCGAACATCGCTGTTCCGAGAGGCGACCGAGTTCTGGCTCGCGGCCAGAAAGCGCGCCAGGATGACCGAGTCACGGGAGTCTGACCGGCCCATTTGAGTTGCGCGATCCGTTTATCGACATCTGCGGAGAAATCCTGTCGATGGCTCGTCGCTGTAGAATTCCGAGGGCAGGGTGCGCAAACCAGGTCCGCACCCTCCGCAGAATTGCTTCATCTAATCGGGCATGAGTCGAGGTTTAGCAGTTTCGGTGCTTGATCTTGTAGGGATGAGGCCGGGTGAGCAGGCTGGTCAGGCGATCGCGCGCTCTGCCGATCTGGCGCGGCATGTGGAAGGCCTGGGTTACAAGCGTTTTTGGCTGGCAGAACATCATTCCATCGGCGGCTTGGCGTGCTCGGCGACTTCGGTGCTGATCGGACACGTGGCCTCGCAG
>Ga0187884_10003083_pt1 | contig 13240 bp, 9 predicted proteins | sample June2016WEW_20_4_FD_132983 | JGI IMG/M metagenome (GOLD analysis project Ga0187884, IMG submission 132983) | Peatland microbial communities from SPRUCE experiment site at the Marcell Experimental Forest, Minnesota, USA - June2016WEW_20_40 | ecosystem: Environmental > Terrestrial > Soil >...
AGGAGAGCGCCCCGGCGACACCGTGAACCTGTCCGAGGGCAAGTCCGCTGGCAAGGAGAGCGACAAGGCGGACGAGAAGCTGGAGAAGGCCAAGGCAAAGCAGGAGGTCAAGGACTCCAAGAAGGACGCCTCTGCCAAGACAGCCCAGCCCGTTCCTCCCCCGGCACCGCCCGCAGCACCGCTCGCACCGCCCGCCGAGGGCGGGGCAGCACCGCCAGCGGAGCCTCCTGTCGAGGAGACGCCCGCTGAGGAGCCTCCCGCCGACATCCCGCCCGTCGAGGGCGAGGGCGCACTCCCGCCCGCACCCCCTGCCGAGGGGGGGGCGGCCGAGATGGTGACCGAGGAGAAGATTAAGGACATCGTCGAGAAGGTCGAGGAGGTCGCCGAGGAGATTAAGGAGCTTGAGAAGGACATCTCTACGGAGACCAGGGAGGGCGAGGAGGTCCCCGAGGGCGTCCTTGAGACCGAGGGCAAGGAGCTGGAGGAGACCGGAGAGCAGCTTGAGGGGGAGGGCGAGTCCCTGGAAGGAGAGGGGGAGGCGCTCAACCTCGACAGCATCTTCAACGAGGAGGCCATCGACGACAAGACCTCCGCACTCGCCAACGAGGGGGACAACTCCGGGGCAGAGTTCTTCGCACCCTCTGCCGCCGTGGAGCTGGAGGCCGCCATCGACGACAGCGGCATGGGCAGCATCCAGGACATGTTCTCCGTCGTAGGCTCCGACGCCGACCCGCTGGCAGCCCTGCTCGACGTCAAGACGGCTGCCCAGGTGGCAGGCATAGACGTGGTCCCCAGCTTCACCGGGGAGGCGGCCAAGAAGTTCCAGAGCGACACGGCCGGCAGTGACGGCAGGGACTTCGAGGACGACCACTCCGCCACCCTGTGGGCAGAGGTCATCAAGACCTCCGACCTGCCGGAGTTCAAGGACTCTGGCCCTGGCAAGGGCCCCGTCCGGGTCCCGCAGGACTCCCAGCCCAAGCTGGAGTCCCCCAAGGACGGCGAGGCACCCTCTTCCCAGGACAAGGCGGCCGCCAAGCCCGCTGACAAGAAGGCCCCGGCTACCCTGAGGAAGATAAAGCCGGTTATCGCCTCCGACAAGGACGCTGTCCGCAGCATCGACCTCGCCGACGCCCTGTTCGGGGACGGCGGTGCCGGAGAGGGCCGGTAGCCAGGTAGGCATGCGCAGTCAACGCCCCCCGGGCCAGCCGGGGGGCTATCCCCTTGCCCCTATGCAACCCAACCCATCCTACGGCCCCATCATGGGGGACCTTATAACATATACGGGGGAAGGCCTTCCCTCCCTCGTCCCTGTCCCCTCCGTCCTCCTTCCCGTACCCAAGATGCCAGCGAGTCGGGCTTACACGGCTGGAACCCCGCCAAACAAGCGCCCGGAGCCGACTTCCGGGCGTCCCTTCTAGCCGGAATTTCCCAAGTTCCACAACTACGGACCCCCTTATATGTAGGCGTGTGTGGCATGCTATAGCCCCGGATGTCCCTCCCTGGACGACGGGCTGGCTGGCCGCATAATCCAACCGCCTACGATGGAGTAGTCAAATGGGTCTAAAGCTCATCTACTACGGGCAGAACGACTCGGTGAACTGCACGCCCGACGTGCTCCTGACCGGCGACCCCGGCACCGACCAGCAAACGCTGATTAGCGCCGGATACCTGGGCGGGCGCATCATGGCGCTGGCAGGAGACCCCCAGAACGCAGTCGGGGTCAGCACTGTCATCGTGCCCTGCGACGTGGACTCTACGGGGACGGAGACCGCCAAGGCAGGCATCGTCGGCCCTGGCCCGTACAACCCGAACGACAATTACTACACCTCGACGGCGACCACCACCGTGGCGGCGGGCAACATCCCCTTCGGGACGCTGCTCAACGGCCCTGGCGAGTTCTCTGGCGCAGTCGGGCCTGCCGGTTCCAAGAAGGCCCCGATTGTCCGGGCGCTTTGGCAGGGGAACCTCAACCAGGAGTCGTACGACACGAACTCCTATGCCCTGGCGGCCTATGCAGTAGGACAGTACGTCTACGCCGGGGGCAGCAGCAGCCCTCACGCCTCCAACGTGGGACTGTACACCTCGTCTGGAAACTACTCCCAGACGGCGGGCAACCGCATCCCCGTGGGAATCTGCACTCACGTGCCGACCACCCAGGAGCCTTGGCTCGGCGTAGCCAGCCTGCTATAAGGCAGCGAGAGGAGACAAACAGATGGCAAACCTTTCCCGCACTCAACAGCAGACGGCAATGCTAGGCCAACTGCTGAAGACGGCCGGCGGCCGGCAGAAGCTAGCCGCTAGCCTCGGACCGTCCCTCCGCAGGCGTCGTGACTACATGAGCATCGCACGCAAGGCGCTCATGGTCGAGACCCTGCCGGACGGCGCTCTGCCCATCTACGACAAGGAGTTCGACATTGCCGCCCAGACCGTTTCCGGTCCTGCGGGCGGGTCCTTTGTCGAGGCCTTCGTGGTGGGCGAGGAGGGCGGCGACATCGTTCGGGTCACCAAGCCGAAGCGTGTCACCGTTCCGACGTTTGAAATCGTGTCGAACCCGATGATTCCCATCACGCAGATTAAGGAGCGTCGGTTCGACCTGGTCGCCCGCTCCCTCAACCTGGCGAAGGCCGAGGTTGGGGCAGCCGAGGACGGGTACGTCTTCGGGCTGTTCGACGCCGTGGCAGCCGCAGCCAACGCCCAGGTGGTGCTGGACAACGCAGCCAGGGCCGGCAGCGGCCTGTTCGACCCCGTCTACAACGGGGACATAGCCATCAGCCCGCCCATCGACCTCAACTCGATGGCTGACGGCTTCGGGCAGGTGCAGCGGCACGACCTGTCTGTGGCGTTCTGCTTCTTCAACCCGAGGGACTACACGGACCTCCTGAAGTGGACGCAGCAGAACATCGACCGTGAGACGCAGCGCAAGCTGCTCAAGACCGGCGTCATGGGATACCTGTGGGGAGCCACCCTCCTCCAGTCCCGTAAGGTCGGCTTCGGGTGCGTCTACATCCTGGCGGACGCCGAGTTCCTGGGCGTCATCCCGGAGCGTATCCCGCTCACCGTCATGTCCGCCGACAGGCCGGACCTCAGGCAGATTGGGTTCAGCATCTTCGAGAACCTGGGCTTCCTGGTGTTTAACCCCTCCGGCGTGCAGCGGCTCACCGTCACCGGGCGCTACAAGGCCTGGGACGGCTCGACCAACCAGGGCGAGAACTAAAGCCCTTCATCAACAGTCCTCCAAGGCGGGGGCCCAACAGGGCCCTCGCCTTCCTGTCTCTCCCCCCCCGACACACCGAAAACCTCAGTATTATGGGGCATGAGCCTGCCTATACGCTTCGAGAAGGTGGACTCCCGCTACTACCGCAGCGGACGCCCCGCCCTCAGGGACTACGAGGAGCTGGCCACCAAGGTCAGGTCCATCGTCAACCTGGAGGGGCATAGCCAGGCCTCCGCCGAGGTAGAGGCCTGCCTCCCCTACATCATCGAGCACCTCTGGTTCCCTATCAGCGTGGAGCAGATATACATGGAGGGGGTGCCGCAGCCGCTCCTGGACTGGGCGCTGAACTCCATGGATAGCCTCCCGACCCCGGTGCTCATCCACTGCCAGCACGGGGAGGACCGTACCGGGATGGTGGTGGCCATAATACGCATCCGCTCGGGATGGAGCTACGGGGATGCTATTAAGGAGGCTGTCTCCCACGGCTACCGCCAGCTACTCAACCGGGGGCTGGACGAGGTCCTGGAGAGGTATGCCGCTTGCCTTGGGGACAAGGCCAAGGACGGGGAGCAGGGATGACGAACTATGTGGCCAGCACGACCATAAACTTCGAGAAGTCAAGGTTCTACGTCCGCCCAGGGGACATGCTCTCCTACGACCCCCAGCACAGCGGCGGGTCGCTTGCCATATACCGGAACGGACAGCTTGTCAAGGTCCTCAGGGTAGAGTCCCTGGCCATCGAGGCGTTCCTGAAGAGCAGGTTCATATCCGAGGTCAGGGTACCTGCCAAGCCCGGCCCCCCGGCGACCAAGGAGGCTCCTCCCAGGGAGAATGCCGGGACAATCACCATAGATACCCTCGCCAGCGGGTATGCCAGCCCGCTCAAGGCGGCCGAGCCTGCCCCCGACCCGCACGGCCTGCCTACCCCGCCAAGCGACCCCCCCCTTACCAGCCCGCACCTTACCGGCTTCAAGCGCCTGCTCCCTGACTACAATGCATTCCCCTCCGACCTGGGCGTGGCGCTCGTGGACGGCCAGGCAAGAGTCGGGCCCCCAGGGGAGACCCCCAAGAGGGAGAGGAAGAGGAAGAAGCCTGCCCCCGCAGGCGAGATTGACTTCGCCGTGCATCCCCCCGACCCTCCCCCGTCCCAGGTACAAGGCCCCGGCGACCCGCCAGAGCAACCCGAGCATAACCGAATAAGCGAACCATAGATTGAGGGGTCTATGGCCTTTGCAAGCCTCCCGCCCAGCCTGGACACCAGGCTCTGGGTACAGGTTCCCGTAATCGTCCTCCACCCTCCGTACACGAAGGTGGCGATAAGCCTCCCGGAGCTGGTGAGGCAGACGAACGCCTTCAGCGTGAAGCGGAGGGCAGGGTGCCAGCCTACCCTGAAGCGGAGCCGCCCCAAGGAGCTTTACCTGGAGTACAACGTGGTGTGCCACGAGAGCTACTCCGACCCCCGTGGCCACGACGTGCAGGTCCAGTTCGACCTCTCCCAGGTGGAGGAGACCCAGGACGCCAAGAGGCTGGACGTAAGGGTAAGCTGCTCCTGCCCGGCGTTCCTCTACTGGGGGGCGCAGTGGAACCTCCACCAGCGGGACGGGCTGCACGGGCAGGCCCGCCCCCTCCTCCAGGCACCGACCCAGAGGCTCGACCTGCGGGGGAACTTCGTCATCTGCGTGGCTCCTGGGACCAAGGTTCTGATGGCGGACGGGACCGAGAAGCCCATTGAGCAGGTACGGGTTGGGGATTGGGCTATTACCCACCTGGGAAGGCCCCGTAAGGTTACACAGGTCAGCCAACGCCCGCCTTTTCCCGGCGAGTTGGGCTGGTCTGTTGAGGCAAAGGGGCGTTCAAATGAACCTCTCGTACTTTCGGGCGAGCACCCCTTGGCAGTAGTGAGGGAAACCTTAGACTGGGTTCCTCCGCCCAGCCTCAGGACCCACGAGTACCTGTATTTCCCGAGGATTAGGTGGCAGGGCACTAAAGAGGTGCCCTTGGCCCTCGCCTCTCTGCTAGGATACTACTTGGCAGAAGGAAGCCCAATATATAGGAGGGCAATCACCGACAAGAAGAAGTCAGGAAGACCGAGGGTAAAAGGAATAGAATGCGAAATAAAGGGCAAAAAATCCCTTGTTTGGGGGATAAAGTTTGTTCTCAACCAGGACGAGGCTGGAACCCTGGCAGCGGACATTGACCGCAAACTCCATAGCCTATTAGGAAGCCATGTGGATGTTAAGGTCAAGCCCCGCTCTGTAAAAGGGAAGAAGTGGCTTGATGTCCTTGTAAACAATGGAGGGTTTGCAGCAGAGATGGTCAGGCTGGGGGGGTTTGGCTCTCCCACCAAGCGTCTGTCCCTTGAGGTGTTCGAATGGAGTCATGACGCCGTGCAGGAGCTTGTAGCATCCTACGCCTTGGGGGATGGGCACCTGGATTCCAGGGGGCAGCAGTATGTATACTCAACCTCCCCCTACATTACCTCCCAAGTATCCACGATTCTGTACAGCATGGGAATTTGGAACGGGAGGATGCATCAGGACAGCGCTGGTAAGATTAAAAAGAAGCATCGTTACTACCGCCTCTTCTGGGACTACAGGCAGTACCCGTCCCTCCTTAACTTAATGAAGGGCAGACTGAGGGAGCATGTGCTTAATCAGCTAAATGCCCTTCCTCCAGGGCAGAAGGCGGATACATGGGAGAATGGATTCACCCGTATACTCTACTCAGCCGTAGACATAGAAGCCCCCGAGTCTTTCCACAACCTTTCGGTGGATGAGGATGAGTCCTACATAGCCAATGGCATTGTAGTGCATAATTGTAAGCATGTCAAGGCCGTGTTTGAGCGCATCCTGCCGGCCGTCCAGCACAACATCACCAAGGTCGTGCGTGAGCGGGAGGTGAAGCGCACCAAGGAGCGCATGCTGAAGGAGGAGCGCCCGACCGAGAAGGAGAAGCGCCTGCGCCGGGAGCAGATGGAGATGAGGATGAAGAAGGACATCGACCGCATCCTCAGGACCAGGGACCCGGACGAGAGGGAGAGGCTGATAAAGGAGCTGGTGGAGAAGGAGAAGAAGCGCCTCTACAAGCAGGTGGAGACGGAGCGGGGGGAGAGGCCCAGGAGGAAGCCCCCTGCCGTGCCCCGGCCATCCCCCCCGGCGGCCCCAGGCCCTCCCCCCGAGGAGAAGAAGAAGGTCGTCAGGAGGGACGAGCCTGCCACTGCCCCCCCCAAGCCCCCCGTGCCTCCCAGGCCCCCCAGGGAGGAGCCTGGCCTGGAGGACCTGGTCAAGGAGGAGGAGAGGAAGCTGCGGGCCAGGAAGCCCCCCGAGAAGGGAGGGGTGCGCAAGTGATTACAGCGATAGTGAACGCCCCGTACTCCAACCGTATCCAGCTCGCCCTGGAGGGATGGGTAGGGCCCTTCGTGCGCCCGCTCAGCCCCCCTGTCCCCTTCGACCCCACGGACCCCAAGGTCCTGGAGGTGTACATAGACGGCAGGCCCGCCAGGGTCAGCACCTTCTCCTTCGACAGCATCAACAACCGCTACCTGCTCTTCATGGAGGACGCCTTCGACCCCTCCACGGCGGTGGTCCAGACCATACACCACATGCCCAAGCCCCCGTACCAGTACGGGGTGCCCGTGCCGGCCAACCCCATCCCAGCCATCACCAGCCTCGACCCCCCGTCGGCCCCCTCCGGCCACAGCGCCCAAGTGCTGACCATAGACGGCGCAGACTTTATGCCTACCTCCACTGCCACCTACAACGGCGTCCCCCACACCTTTACCTACGCCTCCGCTGGCCAGGGGGCCATACCCCTTACCTCGGGCGACCAGGCGGCGGCGGGCAGCTACCCCGTGGTGGTCACCAACCCCCCTCCCGGAGGGGGGGCGTCCAACGCCGTGGACTTCAGCGTCGTCTCGTCCCTGCTGCCCGCCCTCTACATAGGCGACGCCGACAACGGGGCAGTCCGCCTCGTTGACCAGGCCGGGGACATCCACACCCCCGTGTTCGCCAGCGCCGACCCGCTGCTCTCCTATACCCAGGGCATATGGGCACCGCTCAACTTCGCAGCCGGGGCAGGCGGAAGCCTCTATATCCTTGACGCCAACACAGTAGGCATATGGCAGGTAAGCACGTCCTATGTAATGACCAGGGTGGCCGGCACCGCTACCGGGACGACCGGCACCCCCATCCCCGGCCCTGCCACGAGCAGCCCGCTCCCCACCGAGCCTTGGCTGGCCGCCGACCCCTCGGGCAACCTGTTCGTCGGGGACTTCCAGTACCACAAGGTCTATGCCGTCAACATGCAGGCCTCCCCCCAGACCATCCTCGGGGTGAGCATCGCCGCAGGCGACATCGCCCTGGTGGCAGGCACGGGCACGGCAGGGTTCAGCGGCGACGGCGGGCCGGCGCTCAGCGCCACCTTCCGCTACCCGCAGGGCCTTGCCTGCGACTCCTCCGGCAGCCTGTACGTGTGCGACGAGCAGAACTACTGCGTGAGGAAGATTGACACCTCGGGCAACATCAGCACAGTGGCGGGGCAGGGGCATGTCTACGGGCAGGCAGGGGACGGCGGCCTGGCTACCCTGGCCACCATGACGGAGCTTTACGGCCTGGGGATAGACCCCAGCGGCAACCTCTACATAGCGGACATGGACTCCCCCAAGATACGGGCCGTCAACATGACGGGCGGGCCTGCCGTCATCTGCGGCATAGCCATAGCGGCCGGGCACATCGACACCGTGGCAGGCACGGGGACGGCGGGGGATACCGGCGACGAGGGCCCCGCCATCTCGGCGGAGATAGGCGCAAACATACTACAGCTCTGCACCGACGCTTCCGGCAGCCTCTACCTCACGGACTTCTACAACAACCGTGCCAGGAGGGTGGACTCGGGCGGCACGATACATGCCTTCGCAGGCACGGGGACGGCGGGGTACAGCGGGGACGGGGGCGCAGCCACGGCCGCCGACCTGGGGGAGGCAGAGGGCATAATATACCTCCCTGCCCCCGTGCAGAGCACCCCGACCTTCACGGTCGGCCTGGTGCCCAGCACCCCCCTGCCCCACACCCTGTCCTATGCCACCGAGAACAGCCTGACGGCGTCCCTGGCGTCCCTGGGCGGGAACTCCGTGCCAGCCGCCAAGACCAACGTAGGCTACCTGGAGGTGGGCGGGGACGCCGACATCCTGAGCCTGGACATGGCCTCCTTCCCGCAGCTATTCTACCTGGACTGCCACGGGAACTCGGGCATGGCGTCCCTCGCCCTGGCGGGAACCTACGTGACATACCTCAACGCCAACTCCTGTGCCCTAGGCCAGGCGTCCGTGGACGCCGTGCTGGTGGCCCTGGACGGGAACGGCCTGCTCAACGGGACCGTCAACCTCGGCGGGGCAGGGAACTCCGCCCCCTCCGCCACGGGGCTTGCCGCTGCCAGCAGCCTGCAAACCAGCAAGGGATGGAGCGTGACCCACAACTAGCATGAGCCTACTGCGCCCCAGCATCGTCTACCTGTCGAGCAGCGAGAACCCCTCCCTGACCGGCGACAACGTGACCTTCACGGCCGACGTGTACCCCAGCGTCACGGTGGTGCAGAGCACCAGCGGCACCAACGGGCTGTACTCCCCCTCCGTGACCCTCACCCTCGGGAGCTTCCCCACCCTGGGCAACACCCTCCTGGTGTTCGGCGGCATCCCCATCTCGGCGGCCGGCGCTGCCTCCGCCCTAGGGTTCACGGCGGCGACGACGTACTACGGCTCCGGAGGCTCGTCCTTCGTCCTTACGAGGACCGTCCTGCCGGGGGACGGCAAGAGCTGGACGGTGTCCGGCCTCCCCTTCAACAACGTGGCCAACCAGGGTAGGGTATTCCTGCTGGAGATACAGGGCACCCCCAGCATCCTCGCCGACGCAGGGGTGACGGCAGGCAGCCAGTACTACTACACCGCCCCGCTGTCCACCTCGGCCGTCTTCGGCGGGCCGGGGCTTGCCATAGCAGGGTTCTGGCACTACTTCCTCGGCAACGTGGAGAACATCCTCCCCACGGCCTACTCCTACCCCTCCTGGCTAGGGGGTACAGGGGCCGGGTATGATATCGTGGCCTGCAACGGGGACGTCCCCGCCAGCACCGCCGTGACGGCCACGCTCCTCTCCACGGTGGACAGCGGCATCATAGGGCAGGCGGTGTACGTGGACATCATGCTGCCCATCCCTACCGTCCCTACCGGGCACGTGGACTTCTACGACAGCTCCAGCCCCCCTGGGTACATGGGCACCGGCACGCTGTCCGGCAGGCAGACCTCCATATCCTCCTCCTCCCTGCCGGTAGGCAGCCAGACTATCACCGCTGCCTACAGCGGCGACTCCGGCTTCCTGCCCGGCAGCGGCAGCCTGGTGCAGACGGTCAGCTCCGGCACCTCCCCGACGACGACCTCCGTCGCCAGCAGCCAGGACCCCTCCGTGCAGGGGCAGGCGGTCAAGTTCACCGCCACGGTCTCCCTTGCGCCCGAGCTGGTCCAGTACAAGGGGGCATACTCCAGCCAGGCTGGGCGGTACGGCTTCCCCGTCTCCGTTACCCTCACCAGCAGCCCTACGGCCGGCAACACCCTCATAGCCCTGGCCAGCCTGTCGGAGCCGTACAGCGACTACTACTTCGACCTCCCTGCGGGGTTTACCGAGCTAGCCTCCTATAGGCCGGGCGTCAACATACGCAACAGCGAGATAGTAGGCTACCGCATAGCCCAGGGCGGGGACCCGGCGACATGGAGCTTCCCCTGCAACACGGGGTCGGACGTGGCCCCGGGCCAGGTCTACATCTTCGAGTTCCTGGGGCAGCCCACGGTGCAGGCATCGTGCGGGGCGGCAGGCACCCAGGGCACATACCCCTGGTGGCAGACCCCTCCCCCCCTCCCGGTCACCACCGGCTCCATCGGCTCCAGCAGCCCCTTCATAGCCATCTGCCAGTTCATGATGTGGATGATGGCCGCCCCCTACGACTGGAACCCGGCCTTCTCGGAGATGGGGGGACCGTACGAGCCTTACACGGACGCCCATCCCTGGGAGCTGGTGGGGGCGTCCCTTGCCAGCGGCCCTGTGACCGCCATGATGGGCGTAGGCTCGGCGGAGACGGTAGGGTACGCCCTCATCCTGCTCAACTACAGCAGCCAGGTCAGCGGCACGGTGAACTTCTTTGACAGCTCTAGCCCTCCCGGCTACCTGGGGAGCGCCGACGTCTTCAATAGCCAGGCATCCGTCTCGACCTCCCTGCTCCCCGTGGGGCTTCAGACCATAACGGCGGACTACCTGGGCAACGCCGTCTTCCTGGCCAGCAGCGGGAGCACGCCGCAGACCGTCACCGCCGCCCCGCTGGTAGCGGTGGACGGCACCCCCAACCCGAGCTACGTGGGCAGCCCCGTCACCATCGACGTGTCCGTCTCGGGCAGCAGCGGCACCCCCACCGGCACCGTGACCATCGCCGACGGCCTCGGCTCCCCTCCCTATGTCATAGGCACCATTACCCTGTCGGGGGGGAGCGGCTCCCTCGTCACCTCCTCCCTGTCGGCCGGCAGCCACACCATCTGGGCGCTGTACAACGGGGACGTCAACTACCCCGCCGCCTCCAGCTACTACATCCAGGTGGTGGTGGACAAGTACGCCCCCGTGGTGGGCATCGCCAGCGACCACAACCCCCAGTTCTTCGGGCAGGAGCTTACGCTGACCGCCACGGTATCCCCCCCCGCAGGGGTGCTTACCCTCCCTACCGGCACGGTCACCCTGACGGATTCCGTGACGGGCGGCATGGGCACCTATGCCCTCCCCCCCTCGGGCACCGTGCAGTGGACCATGGACCCCTCCAGCCCGTGGGCCGTGGGGACGCACCTGGTGACGGCGTCCTACAGCGGGGACGCTCACTACTACCCCGGCACGGCCACCCTCTCCCAGCTCATAGTCGCAGAGGGGGGCATATACGCCGACCTGCCGGGGTTCGCCCTGGTGGCGTCCTGCTTGCCGGTGGGGGACGACAGCCTCCCCCCCTGGGCGTCCTTCGTCGCCGACCCCCCCACGGCAGCGCCGGGGCAGCCCGTCTACCTGCTGTGGACCGGCCTCAACATCGCCTCTGTCAGGATGTACGGCGACAACGGGGTGGGGGACTCCCTGGACACGGGGGTGCTCCAGACCAGCGGCTCCGGCATCTATACTGTTTCCAACGGCTTCCAGCACAGCATCACCCTTAGCTGCATCGCCTACGACTCCTCCGTCCCCCCGGACGTGGTGGCGTCCCAGGCCTTGGCCATCACCGTCACCTAGGGGCCTGGAGGGGGCCTGGAAACGCACTATGGCACACCTTAGTAGGGCATACTGCCCAAGGAGAGGAAAATGGCCAAGAAGATAGCACACATCGACGCAGAGAACATGAACTCCCTCTACGCCGCCGAGCTGGAGAAGCTGGGTGCCAAGGTCGCTGCCAAGGACGACACCGGGCAGCCCAAGGACATCCAGGCCTTCAAGGACCACGAGGAGTACCTCAGCACCCTGGAGGCCGCCTTCAAGGAGGACAAGAAGGCAGAAGGCTCCACCGACCCCAACGACGTGGTCCTCGACTAAGGAGGGCAAGCCGATGTTCACCTGCAAGGCGGCTGACGCCCGCCTGCTCGTCCCGGGCAGGCTAGTCGGCTCGACCGACGGCCAGCCGTGGGTAGTTGTCTCCGCTGTCAGGACCAGGGACGGTGTCCTCGTGAGCCTTGCCGACATCACGGGGGAGCCTGCCCCGCCCTGGACCCACTTCGACCCCGTCCCCCTGGGCATGTCCCGCTTCGCCGCCCTGCTGCGGCGGCTCGCCTACAACAAGGACTACGACCTCTACGTCAAGGGGGCCATCCGGGAGGCGGGCCTTCCGGTGGACCAGTCCATGGACTGGTCGAAGTACCTCTTCAATATCATGAGCAAGGGCCTGGAGGACGCCGAGGACGAGGACATCGACGAGGTTGCCCACTGGGCCATCACCAAGGAGCTGTACGAGCTTAAGAAGCTCAACCCCAACAACCCCCACGGCTTCCAGCAGACCATAGACAGGTTCAAGTGGGCGCCGGGCCAGACGGAGGAGCTGCCGCTGGAGAAGCAGGTCACGGAGTTCCTGAAGAAGACCTTCCTGTACTCGGTGGACAAGGGCAAGAAGTACCTCAGGCGGATTATCAGGGGCCTGCCGAAGGGCTGGAAGAAGGAGGACGTGGTAAGCCTGGACCCGGTCGAGGTGGGGGGGGAGGAGGCATACTCCCCGATAGACTACCTGGAGCAGCCCGAGTCGGGCAAGGAGTTCCGTGAGGCCGAGGATACCGCCGAGCTGGGCGACTACAGCCTCCGGCGCAAGAACGTCATCAAGGGCAAGTTCACCGAGGGCCTGTACCACTGGCTCCTGGAGCAGAAGAAGCGGCCGGGGGGCAAGAAGAGGTACCCCTACTCCCCGAGCCAGTACGTGCGGCTGCTGCGCCTGATGTCTGGGCATGCTCGTGCCTACGGGGCCAAGCCCTCCCTCCCCGACATAGAGGGGCGCTGGAAGTCCCTCCAGCAGGAGGTGGGGAGCCACAAGCGCCTGGGGCACGACGACTTCGTGAAGCTCTTCGCCATGTTCCCCGAGACCATAGAGACGTATGTCAGGACCTTCCTGCGCCTCCCCCCCGGGGAGCACCACGTGCTGCCCAACATCGTACGCCTCCTGGTGAGGGAGGGGGAGATGAGGCGTCAGAAGAGGCTGGAGGAGTCCGACAAGGACAGGGAGTCCCGCAAGGGGGGGCCGGAGCCGGAAGGGCTGCCCGAGCCGCCTGCCGCCGAGGAGGGCAAGACCTCCGCCAGGCAGGTGGAGGTGCCCCGCTGCGCAACCTGCAAGACGGCGAAGGGGGCCAGCAGGTGCCCGGGCTGCGAGCAGAGCTACTGCGCCCTGTGCGTGAGGGACCACTTCGCCAACAACCCAGGGCACGACAGGACATAGCATGGCCGACGTAGAGGTGAAGAACGAGGGGTCAGTCGTCCTCCTCAT
>Ga0187884_10003084_pt1 | contig 13237 bp, 10 predicted proteins | sample June2016WEW_20_4_FD_132983 | JGI IMG/M metagenome (GOLD analysis project Ga0187884, IMG submission 132983) | Peatland microbial communities from SPRUCE experiment site at the Marcell Experimental Forest, Minnesota, USA - June2016WEW_20_40 | ecosystem: Environmental > Terrestrial > Soil >...
AATAATAACTTAGTGACCGCCCCTGTGAGGGTGCGCACGAATAGGAGACTTGCCCGTTGTGGAAACTCAAGAGCATGAAGCCGCGCGTCGCAGCGAGGGACTCGACAAATCGGACCATAGGAGGAGGGGAGACGACCGCTTAGAAAATGCGGCCTCCTCAGGGCGAGCGGTCATCTTATTGCGATGCAAAGCTTTTTCCGTTCACCCTGAGGAGGCGACGCTCTTTCCAGGCGCCGTCTCGAAGGGTGCGGTTTCAACTGGCTCGCATTGAGGCCAGGAGGGGTTCGGAGATCCCATGAATGTCAATCGGTTTACGGAGAAATCACAAGACGCATTGCGCGAGGCGCAGTCGCTCGCCACGCGCCGCAACCACCAGGGAGTCGATGTCGAGCATCTGCTGCTGGCCATGCTGGAACAACCGGACGGCCTCGCCCCCGCCATCCTACAGGCGGCGGGAACCGACGTGCCGGCGTTGAAACAGCGCGTCAATCAGGAGCTCGACCGTCTGCCTCGGGTGACTGGGCCGACCGGCGCCCCGGAGCAGATCTACATCACCCCGCCGCTGAACCGCGTGCTGACTCGCGCCGAAGCCGAGGCTGGCACACTCAAGGACGAGTACATCAGCATCGAACACCTACTGCTGGCCATGCTCGAGGAGCGCGGGGCGGCCGCCAAGCTGATGCGCGAGCAAGGGCTGTCGCGCGAGACGCTCATGACGGCGCTGCAAAAGATCCGTGGTGGGCAACGCGTCACCAGTGCGAACCCCGAGACCACGTACCAGGCTCTCGAACGCTACGGGCGCGACCTCACGAAACTCGCGTCCCAAGGCAAACTCGATCCGGTGATCGGCCGCGACGACGAGATCCGCCGCGTCATCCAGGTGCTGTCGCGGCGCACCAAGAATAACCCCGTCCTCATCGGCGAGCCCGGTGTGGGCAAGACCGCCATCGTCGAAGGCCTGGCGCAACGCATCGTGCGCAAAGACGTCCCCGAAGGCCTGAAGGACCACCGCGTAGTGGCGCTGGACATGGGGGCGCTAATCGCCGGCGCCAAGTTCCGCGGCGAGTTCGAGGAACGGTTGAAGGCCGTGCTCAAGGAAGTGCAGGACTCCGGCGGTGAGGTTATCCTGTTCATCGACGAGTTGCACACTGTCGTCGGCGCCGGCGCCGCCGAGGGCGCGATGGACGCGAGCAATTTGCTGAAGCCGATGCTGGCGCGCGGCGAGCTGCACTGCATCGGCGCCACCACGCTCGACGAATACCGCAAGCACATCGAGAAGGACGCCGCCCTCGAACGCCGCTTCCAGCCGGTGCTTGTGGATCAGCCATCGGTGGAAGACACGATCTCGATCTTGCGCGGCCTGCGGGAGCGCTACGAGGTGCACCACGGCGTCCGCATCAAAGACAGCGCGCTGGTGACCGCGGCGGTGCTGTCACACCGCTATATCACCGACCGCTTCCTGCCCGATAAGGCCATCGACCTGGTCGACGAGGCGGGCGCTAAGCTGCGCACCGAGATCGACTCGATGCCCAGCGACCTAGATGAGGTCTCACGCCGCGTGATGCAGCTCGAAATCGAACGCGAGGCCCTCAAGAAGGAAACCGACAAGGCCTCGAAGGCCCGTCTCGAGCGGCTGGAGAAAGAGCTGAGCGAGCTACGTAGCCAGGCGGATGCGCTGCGCGCGCGCTGGGAGGTGGAGAAATCGGCAGTGGGGCGCCTGCGTGAGCTGCGGCGGCGCATCGAGGAGACCAAAGTCGAAATCGAGAAGGCCGAGCGCCAATACGACCTCAACCGCGTGGCCGAACTGAAATACGGAACCCTCACGCAGCTCGAGCGCCAGCTTGCCGACGAGCAGACGCGCTTGGGCCAGCAGGAAGGGACGCGCTTGATCAAAGAGGAAGTCGATGAAGACGACATCGCTCAGGTGGTGTCGCGCTGGACCGGCATCCCCGTCACCAAGCTCATGGAAGGGGAGCTACAGAAGCTGCTGCATCTGGAGGACCAGCTGCACAAGCGTGTCATCGGCCAGGATGAGGCGGTGCAGGCGGTGGCCGACGCTGTCATCCGCGCCCGCGCCGGCATCAAAGACCCGAACCGCCCGATCGGCTCGTTCATCTTTCTCGGACCGACCGGCGTCGGCAAGACGGAGCTGGCCCGCGCGCTCGCCGAGTTCCTGTTCGATGACGAGGGCAACATGGTGCGCATCGACATGTCCGAGTACATGGAGAAGCACACCGTGGCGCGGCTGATCGGCGCGCCGCCCGGCTACGTCGGCTACGAAGAAGGTGGGCAGCTCACGGAAGCGGTGCGGCGCCGGCCGTATTGCGTGATCCTCTTCGACGAAGTGGAGAAGGCGCACCACGACGTCTTCAACGTCATGCTGCAGATCCTGGACGACGGGCGGCTCACCGATGGCCACGGCCGCACCGTGGACTTCAAGAACACCGTCGTCATCATGACCTCGAACATCGGCAGCCAGCTCATCCTCGATTACCGCGGCGGCGAGGATGCCGACACGTACGAGCGCATGAAGACCGAAGTGCTCGAGGCGTTACGCCAGCATTTTCGGCCGGAGTTTCTCAACCGCGTCGACGAGGTGGTGGTTTTCCACAGCCTCACCCGCGAGCAACTGAAGCAGATCGTCGGTATCCAGCTGCAACGGCTGCGGGCGCGCCTGGCGGAGCGCAAGATCGAACTGGAACTGACCGATGCGGCGCTCGAACACTTCGCGCGCACCGGCTACGACCCGGTCTACGGAGCCCGACCGCTGAAGCGGCTGTTGCAGAAGGAGCTGGAGACCGATCTCGGCCGCAAGATCATCGCCGGCGAGGTGCGCGACAGCAGCCGGGTGGTGGTCGATTACCGCGGCAACGCTCTCGTGTTCACCAGCCAGCCGTTGGCCGAAGCGGCGTGATCGTGCTCGTGCCTCGTGAGTCGTGCTCGGGAGTGACCGAAGACGAGCACGACTCACGAACACGATTCACGAGTTTCACAACGCTGCGCGTCGTGCGGGCTGGTGGGTGGCGATCAAGGCGCGGAGGTCGTCGCCGTCGACCACCTCCTTTTCCAGCAACCGGTGCGCGAGCTCGTCCAGGAGCTCGCGCTTCTCGTCGAGCATCCGCCGCACCTTCTCGTGGCTGTGGCTGAGTAGCTGCCCGACTTCGGTGTCGATGGTGCTCGCCTTTTCCTCGCTGTACTCCTTACGCCGCATCACCGGGAGATCGAGGAACGCTGACCGGCGCTCGCGTTCGAAGGTGCGCAGCCCCAGCGCCTCGCTCATGCCGTACTGCGTCACCATGGCCAGGGCGATGTCGGTCGCTTTCTGCAGGTCGTCCTGAGCGCCGGTCGAGATATCGCCGAACACCAGCTCCTCGGCGACGCGCCCGCCGAGCAGCACCGCCATGCGGTCTTCCAGCTCGGAGCGGGTCATCAAGTACCGATCCTGTGTGGGGAGCTGCTGCGTGTAGCCGAGGGCGGCGATGCCGCGCGGGATGATCGAGACCTTCCGCACCGGATCCATGTTCGGCAGCATCGAGGCGACCAGCGCATGGCCCGACTCGTGGTAGGCGACGATCTCCTTCTCCCGTTTGCTCATCACCCGTGTTTTTTTCTCCAGCCCAGCGGTGAGGCGATCGATGGCGTCGTCGAAGTCCTGCATCGTGACCTCGCTGCGGTCACGCCGCGCCGCCAGCAGCGCCGCCTCGTTCACCGCGTTGGCCAGGTCGGCGCCGACGAACCCGGGTGTGCGGGCCGCGACCACGCGGAGGTCGACGTCCGCCGCCAACTTCACGTTACGGGTGTGCACCCGCAGGATCTCCTCGCGGCCGCGGACATCCGGCCGGTCCAATGCAATGTGGCGGTCGAAACGTCCGGCGCGCAGCAACGCCGGATCGAGGATCTCCGGCCGGTTGGTGGCGGCCATGATGATGACGCCGACGTTCGGATCGAAGCCGTCCATTTCGACCAGCAGTTGATTCAGCGTCTGCTCGCGCTCGTCGTGGGTGCCGAGCGGGTTCATGCTGCGTGACTTGCCGAGAGCGTCGAGTTCGTCGATGAACACGATGCAGGGCGCCTTCTGTTTGGCCTGCTCGAACAGGTCACGCACGCGCGCCGCGCCCACGCCGACGAACAGCTCGACGAATTCCGAGCCGCTCATGCTGAAGAACGGGACCTTGGCCTCGCCGGCGACGGCGCGCGCCAGCAGCGTCTTGCCCGTCCCCGGCGCGCCGACCAGCAAGACGCCCTTTGGAATCTTTCCACCGAGCCGGCGGAAGCGTTCCGGGGTGCGCAGGAACTCCACGACCTCGCGCAGCTCCTCTTTGGCCTCGTCGACACCAGCGATATCGGCGAAGCTGACACGCGTCTCGCTCTCGACGTAGACCTTGGCTTTGCTGCGGCCGATGGCCATCAGGCCCCCCCCGCCGCCACCTGCGCCCATGCGCCGGAATAGAAAGCCCCAGAGCGCCAGAAAGAACACCAGGGACAGCACCCACGAGGCGAGGTTCGTCAACCAGGCGTTCGACAGCTGGCCGGAGTACGGGATCTTGTGCGCTTCTAAGGTTTCAATGAGCTTCGGATCATCCACCTTGACGGCGCGGAAATAATGCGTCGTGCCACCGAGTTGCTTCAGCTGATTGATCTGCTCGGGCGCGAGAATCCCCCCGACATCCAAGGTGGTGAGTTTACCGGACACATAGTCGGACCCGATCACCACGTCGGTGACCTTGCCGGCTTCAACGAGTTGCTTGAATTGGGCGTACGTGATCTGTCCCGCTTCCTCCTGCACCAGGTAGGTGTGCACCAGCAGGACCAAGACAACCGCGCCGACGAAGTACCAAAGTGAGAAGCGCAGCCGTTTTTCCATGCCGGCAGATGTTTTCGGGCTCACGGTACGCACAGGACCGGGCAATGACCGGCACGCAGCACTTTCTCGGCCGTGCTGCCGAACAAGATCTCATCCACCCGGAACTTGGCCCGGTGCATGCCCATAACGATCATGTCGACTTCGAGATCCTTCGCGATCTTGATGATCTCGACGAACGGGATTCCTTCCACCATCATGGTTTCGAACGCGGCGGCGCCCTTTTCCTGCACCAGCCATGCGAACTCCTCGGTGGCGCGCTGCCGCAGCTTCGCGATCACATCCGTCACAGCTCCCAATCCCTGCGCCTCGACGCGTGCAGCGAACTCGGTATCGACGACGTGCAGGACGGTGATCTCACCTTGCGGACACAAGGCTAGCGTCAGATCGAGCGCGCGGCGCGCGCCGGCCGAGAAATCGGTCGCCACCAGGAGAGCCTTTGGTACGGTGCCCGGTTTCGGCGCAGCCATCGGTTACAGCTTAGCTGCGAGCCGTCTTCAAGTCACGCTCCTGCGCCAGGCAGGACCGGCGTGGGCGGGCGCACCAACGGAGGCGCTCAGGCAACGCTTCCGCACCGTGGCGCAGAAGTTCCTTGACCCATGCAGGTGCCGATGTTACGCTTATAAAAAGCAATGTTCAGCTTGAGAGGGCGAACGCAGTGAAGCAATTCGCCGTGTCGCTCATCCATCTGTCGTTTCCGCATCGACGTCAATCTGACAATTTCCGGTCCGCTGAATACCCCAGCTTGTTGGGCACGCCTGGTGCCCTTATAATTGGTGAATACAAGAGACCCGGTGAGCATCCAATGAGATAGGGCGAAGCGGCGTCGGCGGAGAAGGCGGGTGGTTTTCTCGCCAAAGGAGCGGGTCATGCAACAGGACAAGGGCACGTTTGAGAAACTGATCCAGGAAGATCGAGCCGCCAGGGACGTACAGAGCTGGCGCGGGACCTTCTTGGACTACCTGGAGTGCATCAAAGCGACGCCCGACGTGACGAAACTCGCGCACGCGCGCTTGCACGAAATCATTCTGCGTACCGGCGTGCGCGACATCGGCGAATCGGACGACGCGCGCGTCAAGCGCCTCTTCAAGGACGAGCCGGTCAAAGTCTACGAGTTCTTCGCCGATGAATTCTTCGGCATCGAGAAGGTGGTGGCGCAGATCGCGCGCTACTTCCACTCTGCGGCGTTGAAAGGCGAAGAGAGCCGCCAGGTCCTCTACCTGATGGGGCCCGTCGGTTCGGGCAAGAGCTCGCTGGTGGAAAAGCTGCAGCACGGCTTGGAGAATAGTGAGCCCTTCTACGACATCGAGGGCTGCCCTATGAATGAGGATCCGCTGCACCTCATCCCCCGTCACCTACGGCGCGAGTTCGAGAAGATGCTGGGTGTCCACATCGAGGGCGACCTCTGTCCGGTGTGCCGCTTCCGACTCAAGGAAGAGTTCGGCGGGCGCTACGAAGAGGTGCCGGTCGCGATGCGGACGTTCTCCAAGCGGAACCGCATCGGCATCGGTGTGGTACCGCCGGTCGATCCGAACAACCAGGACACCTCGGTGCTCATCGGCAGCGAGGATATCTCCAAGCTCGACATCTACTCGGAGGGCGATCCGCGCGTCCTCGACCTCGACGGCGCCCTCAACGTCGGCAACCGTGGGATGGTGGAGTTCATCGAGGTTTTCAAGAATGAGACCGAATACCTTCATGCCATGATCACGGCGACGCAGGAAAAGGTCATTCCGGCGCCCGGACGCCATGGGATGGTTTACGTCGACACCGTGATCGTCGCCCACTCGAACGAAGCCGAGTGGCAGAAATTCAAAGCCGACCACACCAACGAAGCCATCCTCGACCGCATCGTGGTCATCAAAGTGCCGTACAACCTGCGGCTGTCGGAAGAGGTGAAGATCTACCAGAAGATCATCCGCAACTCCGATTTCCACGCTCACGTTGCGCCGCACACGCTCGAGATCGCCTCCATGTTCGCCATCCTGTCGCGTCTAGAGCCCACCACCAAATGCGACCTGATGACCAAGTTGAAGCTGTACAACGGCGAGGAGGTCGTCGAGAAGGGTAAGACCAAGAAAATCGACGTGCACGAATTGCGCGACGATGCCAAGCGCGAAGGCATGACCGGTATCTCCACCCGCTTCATCATGAAGGCGCTCGATAACGCCCTGTCCGACAACATCAGCGGCAACTGCATCAACCCGATCACCGTGCGCGAGGCGCTCATCAACATGACCAAGGAGGCCGACCTCCCTGACGACACGCGCAAGCAGTACCTCGACTTCCTGCAGGACGTCCTGCACAAGGAGTACCTCGACGTGGTGGAGAAGGAAATCACCAAAGCCTTCGTTTACTCCTATCAGGAGCAGGCCGAGTCGCTCTTTCAGAACTATCTCGATCACGCTGAAGCGTACGTGAACAAGACGAAGGTGAAAGATCGCAATACGAAAGAAGAGTTGCAGCCCGACGAAGGCTTCCTGAAGTCAATCGAGGAACAGATCGCCATCATCGGCTCAGCGGCGGAAGGCTTCCGCCAGGAGGTCATCGCATATCTGTGGGCCGCCAGCCGGCGCGGCGAGAGAGTGAGTTACCGAAGTTACGAGCCGCTCAAGGAAGCGATCGAGAAGAAGCTGATGACTTCCGTGCGCGACATCAGCCGCATCATCACCAAGGCGCGCACCCGCGACGAGGAGCAGACCGACAAGTACGACGCCATGGTGAAGAACCTGCTGACGAACGGCTACTGTGAGAGCTGCGTCGACGTGGTGTTGAAGTATGCCGCCAACAACCTGTGGAAGGACTGAGCGCGGGCTTCTTACCTCGTCGCAAGAAAGGGAGTGTCGATAGACTCGCAACCGGGGCTTCGAGACGGCCCCTGAAGAAGATGGGGCCTCCTCAGCCCGAGCGGTAATGGTCATTGCATTTAAAGAAGAACACTCCGCTCGCCCTGAGGAGCCGCCTTCTTCTGGCGGCGTCTCGAAGGGCCTGCCTCAAACCGAGTGAACTGACGGCTCATGGCTGTGCCCGACTCCGTCTTCCGTCCGTTTCGCTCCTCCGACGCTGAGCGCAGCGACCGCTCGTCTGGCGACCGGCTGCGCCACCGCCAGAAGGTGCGCCAGTCGATCCGCGAGAACATCGCCGATATCATCGCGGAGGAGTCGATCATCGGTAAAGACCGCGAGCGCATCATCAAGGTGCCCATCCGCGGGATCAAGGAGTACCGCTTCGTCTTCGGGGAAAACGCTCCGGGGGTCGCCCAAGGCGACGGCGAGTCAGAACCCGGCCAGGTGATCGGGAAGGCCGAAGGGCAGGGCCGCGGTGCTGAGCCGCAGGCGGGTGATCAACCCGGCGTCGATTACTACGAGACCGATGTCACCCTCGAAGAGCTCATCGACATCATGTTCGAGGATCTCGAGCTGCCGGACCTCGAGCGCAAGAAGCTGCGGGAATTGGCGGCGCAGCGCATCAGCCGCCGCAAAGGCTACCGGCAGGTGGGCGTGCGCGTGCGTCTCGATAAACACCGCACGGTGAAGGCCAAGGTGAAGCGGCGGCTTGCCACCCGGCATGCGGGCCATCATCTGCACGATGACCGCGAGCGCTTTCCGTTCCACGACGACGACCTCACGTATCGCCACATGGTCACCGACACGAAGAAGGAGTCCAACGCCGTCGTGCTCTGCATCATGGACACCTCGGGGTCGATGGACACGATGAAGAAGTACCTGGCGCGTAGTTTTTTCTTCTTGCTTTACCAGTTCCTGCTGACGAAATACCGCAACGTCGAGATCGTCTTTGTCGCACACCACACCGAAGCGCGTGAGGTCACCGAGGAAGAGTTCTTTCAGAAAGGCGAGTCCGGCGGCACGTTCATCTCTTCGGGATATCAAAAGGGCCTGGAGATCATCGCCGCCCGCTATCACCCGTCGCTGTGGAACATCTACGCCTTCCACTGCTCGGACGGCGACAACTTCGACTCCGACAATCCGGCGGCGCTGCGCTGCGCCAAGCAGCTGGCCGAGATCTGTAACCTCTTTGGGTACGGCGAGATCAAGCCGCTCGGCTCGCGTTACTACGAGAGCTCGATGCTCAACATCTTCCGGCGCCTGGAAGCCGACAACTTCCAGACCGTGCTCATCGAGCGCAAAGAAGACATCTGGCCCAGCTTCAAAGCGTTCCTGGCCAAGGATCGCGGCAGAGAGCAGTGAGGCAACGCCATGGCCGCCGCCTACGACATCAACACCCTGGAAGAGTGGGACGCCAGGATCCGCGAAAAAGTCCGCGATTTCGGTCTGGATTGCTATCCGCAAGAGTTCGAGCTGTGCAACCACAACCAGATGCTCGGATACATGGCCTATTCGGGCATGCCCTCACATTATCCGCACTGGTCGTACGGCAAGGCCTACGAGAAGCTGAAGACGCTGTACGATTACGGCGTCTCGGGGCTGCCGTACGAAATGGTGATCAACTCGAACCCGGCGCTGGCCTACCTGATGCGCGACAACTCGCTGCTGCTCCAGATCCTCACCATCGTGCACGTGTACGGCCATAACGACTTCTTCAAAAACAACTTTACCTTCAAGAGTACGCGCGCCGAATTTACCATCAGCGCTTTCAAGGCGCACGGCAACCGCGTCCGCCGCTACGTCGAGGATCCCAGTATCGGTGTCGAGAAGGTAGAGCGCGTCCTCGACGCGGCACATGCGGTGTCGCTGCAGTGCCGGCGCAACCTGGCCGTCCGCAAGCGCACCCCTGAAGAGGAGCGCCAGTACCTGCTGGATGCGGCGCGCCCCCCGGAGGATCCGTTCCAGTCCATCCACCGCCGCAAAGCTTACGTCGAGCCCGACCTTCGTAAGGTACCGCTGGTTCCGGATGAAGACTTGCTGCTCTTCATCCGCGACCACAACCCATACCTGGAGGAGTGGGAGCGCGACCTGCTCACCATCGTGCACGAGGAGGCGCAGTATTTCATCCCCCAGATCGAAACCAAGATAATGAACGAGGGCTGGGCGACATACTGGCACAAGCGCCTCCTCGATAGCCTCGAACTACCGCAGGACCTCCAGCTTGAGTTCATCGTGCGCCACAATCAGGTAGTGCGGCCCTTTCCGCATGGTCTCAACCCCTACCACATCGGGCTGCGCGTGTGGGAAGACCTCTGCCGGCGCTATGACGAGCCCACGCCGGAGGAGGCCAATGAACTTGAACCGAACCATCCGACCGGTACCCAGAAGCTGTTCGAGGTGCGCGAAACCGACCGTGACGTCTCTTTCCTGCGCCGACACCTGACGGAGAATCTCATACGCGAGCTGAGCCTGTTTGAGTACGACACTAAGGGCGAGGACCTCGTCATCACCCGGGTCGCAGACAAGGAAGGCTGGCGTGAGGTGAAGGAGACCCTGCTCACGAACGTGGGCATGAACACGGTTCCGGCCATCAAGGTCGAAGACGCCGACTTCGGGCACAACCGCACGCTGTACCTGGTGCACTCGCACGACGGGCGTGACTTGCAGTTGGAATACGCCGAGAAGACTCTCTCTTACGTGCGTCGGCTGTGGCAGCGCGATGTCGCCCTGGAAACCGTCATCGGCGGTAAGCGCTCGTTGCTGCTCTGCAACGACCGCGGCTTTTCGACGAAGACCCTAAAGTAGACGCGTGGGAATTCGCTCGCTTCACAGCTCTACGGGTCCGAAACAGGGCGCGGCGCATTTCCCCACCGGCGGGGTGTCTGCTAGAAGGAGAGGGTGGGAAGGATCACCACGTGCCGATCTACGAGTACCGCTGCCGGAAATGCGGCAAGCGTTTTTCAGTGCTGACCTTGCGCATATCCGAAACCCCGTCGCCGCAATGCGAAAAGTGCGGCAGCCGCGCCGCCGACCGCCTCATGTCGCGCTTCGCCACGCCGAAGTCGGAGGAGGCGCGGATGGAATCATTGGCCGATCCCAGCAAGCTCGAAGGCCTCGACGAAAACGATCCGAAGAGCGTCTCGCGTTGGATGCGCAAAATGGGCAAAGAGATGGGCGACGAGCTCGGCGGCGAGGACTTCGACGAGATGATGGACGAGGTCGAGGCCGGCGATGGCGGCGAGGGGGACGACGAGTCTTGAGTCCTTGAGTTCCTCTATAATTTTCGACTTTCGACTATCAACTATCGACTGCTTTTGGAAGCACCACTGCGGTCGCCGCGAAGGCCTCGCCGCGGCCGACGGCGTCGAGGCCTTCGTTCGTCTTCGCCTTCACGTTCACCCGCTCCGCCGGCACTTCGAGCAGCGTTGCGACCCGCTGTCGTATCGCCTCGCGATAAGGCCCGAGACGCGGCTGTTCGGCGTGAATGGTCACGTCGAGGTTGCCGACGCGCCAGCCCCGTCCAGCCATCAACGTAACGACCCGCTTGAGCAGCTCGCTGCTGGTGATGCCGCGGTAACGTTCGTCCGAATCGGGGAAATGCTGCCCGATGTCGCCCGCGCCTAAAGCGCCGAGAATGACATCGCTCACCGCGTGCAGGACCACGTCGGCATCCGAGTGGCCGAGCAACCCGTGCGAGTGGGGAATCTCGAGCCCGCCAAGGACCAGCCGGCGCCCTTCCACCAGCCGATGCAGATCGTACCCGTGCCCTATCCGGATCGCCATGTCAGCACCAGTCGTGCTCGTCAATCGCGCGCGTGCGGCGGAACCACAAGTTCATTGGGGTCATGCGCTTCCTTGACTCGCCCATGCGAGTCTGAGAGGCATGCGCAACATGAGCAACGTGAAGCTCATCGCCGTACTCGTTGTCGTTGCCGTGTACGAAAGGGTCAACCGCACCATCACTTAGCGCACCGCGTCAGGGGTCGGCGGCCTAGCGCCTGGGCACGTGTGGCATAGCTGCCTGTCACGGGCCTGGAAGATCGCGCCCGCAAAAGCGACACACCTTGGCCGCGGCCTTGATGGTTTCCGCGCAGAATGGACAGGACTTCGAGGGTTCAGATGAATAGGTGCCCAGGGTGTTTGTGCATTTGCGACGTTGCCCGAGGAAGTACGCAATCATAGCACCAGCGACGGCTCCCACGACCACGCCGCCGAACACAAGGTTGAACGAGGCTCGGGCGATGCCCGTTAGTAACTGATCCATTCCTTCGAGGTAGGCACCGCGGGTAATGACCGTTCCTGCAGGCAGCTGTCCGACAAGCGGGATGGCAGGCCTGAGCAAAAACCCTAGGGTGCCGCCAACCAGCCCGCCGAGTAGCCCACGACCAACCGGCAGACGCGTCGTGGCGTCGGCAATGAGTAGGCCGACGCCAAGAATTGCCCCAAATCCTCCAAATAAGATCAGTTGGTTGATAGGTTTTACCACGACCCGGACCACTGGTACCTCAATAAGAAGAGAAGAGGGGCCTAGCTGGTCGCAAGCGATACAGGTGAACAACAGGATCACGCCGGAGAAAAGTACAAGTGCCGCTCCAGCTCCCTTCTTTCCCTTTCGCCAGAAACCCGAAGCTCCTGCCAGAAGAAGTACGAAGGGGGCCAGCAGAAAAACCACGCCGGTAATGTCGCCGAGCAATACACACCAGTCGGACGTTGGGGAGGACGAGCAGAACGGCACCACCGGTCTCTCTACCATGGACCAACGGTCCGGCGCAACTGAGGCCCACTCTCGGTAGTGGGCTACTTTGAAATTGGAGGCCCCTGGAATCCGGCCCGTTGTGTGGCATACTTAGGGTATGCCCAGGCGAGCAAGCAAGAGGCAAGAGGTTGACGATTTCATAGCGACGGCCCGTGAAGCGGTGGAACGGACCATAGGCGAGCCCATCATCCCACACAAGAAAAATCCGCACGCGGTCGCGCTGTCAAAGCTGGGAGCATCCAAGGGCGGGAAGGCGCGGGCGGCGCAACTCACACCGGAAGAACGGCGGGCGATCGCGCTTCGTGCGGCGCGGGCGCGGTGGGGTAAGCACAATTCCCAATGAGAATTCGCTTGACTGCGAATGAGAAAGATATTACCTGTAGCCATGGAGATTCGGCCCAGGGGCTGGTTACCCTCCAGGGGAGATTGGCCCCGAAAGCTTTATCTCCTTTTCTTTGTGGCGCGACACGTACAGGTCGGGCACGTACACGATCCCGAATGTCCTGAAAACCTCGCCGTCTCGGTAACCGTCGCCCTCAAACTGAAGCTTCCGAATTAACCCGCCAAACTCATTGGCGATCTCCGGTCTGACTGGCGCGTCCATTCCGAAATTTGGAAGCCTGAATCCCCAATTCAGTGCATAGATGACCACAGGTAGTGTCCGGAGTGTGGTGGAAAAGCGAAAAAGGCGTCATCATCCGGCCGGTTTCTTAATCCAAGAACAGCTCCCGCCGGGAAGCGGGGGCCGGAGGATGACGCCATGGAGACGGATAG
>Ga0187884_10003091_pt1 | contig 13227 bp, 10 predicted proteins | sample June2016WEW_20_4_FD_132983 | JGI IMG/M metagenome (GOLD analysis project Ga0187884, IMG submission 132983) | Peatland microbial communities from SPRUCE experiment site at the Marcell Experimental Forest, Minnesota, USA - June2016WEW_20_40 | ecosystem: Environmental > Terrestrial > Soil >...
CCGAAACCTGCTGATTTGGACTAACGGCCGAGTTAGCAGTACATTTTTAACAAATCGAAACGGCACAGTAGTATCTGACGGAACAGGTCGGGTCCAGATGTGCCGGGACGAGCAACATTTCACTTTGTGACATTTGCCAAGAAGCTCTTCGCCTGTCTCATGATCATTACGATCCTGCATTTGGACGCCCGAGCCGGCTCCGAACAGTCTGCCCAGCCCTTGACACAGCCTCTTCTGGGGACGGCCTGGATCCGGAACAGCGGCCAGAATCCGCTGGAAAGCGGATCTCATCCTGATGGAGCAGGCGGGGATCCATTTTGTTCGAGTGGGAGAATTTGCGTGGAGCCGGATGAAACCGGAAGAGGTCCGCTACGAACTGGATTGGCTTGACCATGCGATCGCCGCAGCGTCGCGGCATCATATTGTGACGGTCATTGGGGCGCCGCCGGCCGCGCCCCCGGCTGGCTGACGCAAAAATATCCCGATATCCTGCGCACGCTCGACGATGGCCGCAAAGATCAGCATGGTAACCGGCAGCAATTCAACTGGGCGAATCCCAAGTATCGAGAAATGGCCCGCAAGATTGCCGGGCAGTTGGCAAAGCGGTTCGGCCACAACGCGAACGTTGTCGGTTGGCAGTCCGTCGGCCAGAGTGCCGTCCGCCTTTACGCGGTACCGCATCCAGATTTTCTGCGGTTCGGACATAGAGATATTTTTCGTCCGGCGAGAAAACAATGCCATAGGGTCGCGGCAAATCCTTCACCAAGAGCTCCAGCTTATCCCGCTGCGGGGGCGAGCCAGGTTTTTGTTCCGGGGCGCCCGACAGGCGATAAACGCCATTGACCTTCAATTCCGTACCGAGGTCATCATCTCTCTGTGTAGGCAGGCCGTAGGGCGGATCCGTAAAATAGAGCGCGCCGTCCGATTTGTAAACGAGGTCGTTAGGACTGTTGAGGCGTTTCCCCTCATAGCTATCGGCCAGAATGGTGATGTGTGCCGGATCGTTTTGCGATTCTATCCTGTAGACGTCGCGCTGTCCATGTCCGGCGATCGTCAAGCGTCCGCCTTCATCAACAGTCATGCCGTTCGAACCTGGCTCGGGGGCCGCGGAACTTATCTGTTCCTTTATAGCCACTGGGTTGTATGAACAGACTTACCGTGCCATCGGGCATCAATTTGTAGATGCTGTTGCTGGGAATCTGCAAAGAGCAGGTAATTATCATGAACCCATATGGGCCCTTCCGTCCAGGTATACCCGGTAGCCAGTTTTTGTAGAGTGGTTCCCTCTGGGATGATCCCGTTGGCTGCGGGATCCTACCGCTCGACCTTCGCGAGACTTTGCTCCGAAGCGTGCGAGACCGGATTGGAATCGTGCAATGCCGCAGCACCCAGACCAACACTCATTAGGATTAGGAATCCGGTTACTCTTGCGTGAGCCAAGGTTTCTCCCTTCTTTGGGCATGTAAATATACCGCTTCCGCGCAGACATCAACTGTCAGCGAAATTAACCCTAGCGGTTGAGTCCGGGATTAGAAGCGCAACGAGTTTAAGTACTGGTAGCTGATCCTGATGTCGTCGAATGCGTACTTGGGCTCATCGTTCTCCACGATGTAATACTTGATGCCAGCCTTCTCGGAGTACGCGAAGATCCGCTTCCAGTCGATAATTCCGCTGCCAACTTCGGTCATGTCGGGAGTTAAGGTGTCAAATGTGAGATGTGTCTTGTCCGACGGAATCTTTTTCATATCCTTTACATGCACCATAGGAAAGCGTCCAGGATACCGGTTGAAATAAGTGACGGGGTCCCCTCCGCCGATCGTGATCCAGCACAGATCCATTTCCATCTTCACCAAATCCGGATCGCACTCCTGCAGCAGAATGTCATAGGGCAGCTTCCCATTGACCGGTTGAAACTCGAAAAAATGGTTATGGTAAGCGAATTGAATGCCGGCCTTTTTGCTGGCTTCGCCAGCCCGATTAAACGTTTCGGCGGCGCGGCGCCACCCGTCAGGCTGTTTACGAACATCGTCGTCAATCCACGGATTTACGATGTAAGAAGTCCCGATGATTTTGCTGGCGTCGATCACTCGCGGCCAGTTTTCAACTGCGAGACTTTTGTAGTCCACGTGCGTTGAGAGAGCGACCAATCCGTGACGGTCCAGGACAGCGCGCACATCCTGTGGAGAGTGATTGAAGTATCCGCCAAACTCGACCTCGCGGTAGCCTACCGCCGCAACCTTGGCGAGTGTGCCCTCAAAGTCTCGGTCCATCTCCCTTCGAACCGTGTAGAGGCTCAGACCGATTTTGTCGGCTCGATGATTATCTACGGCCCAAGCAAAGTGGCGCGTTAGCAGCGCAGCGGCAGTCATCCCCTGGAAAAAAGTTCGACGGTTCACCTTGGCCACCATTTCCTTTCTCATTCTTTAGAACGGCCCGATGATACCCCATCCCGCCTGTTCTATTTTGCGAAATCCAGTTCCAGCTTCTGCGGCTGGCAGTTCCAACAAGCTACTTCGAAGTGCAATCGCGCTAGCGGGGTCTCCTTGCTCTCGACCCTCACGACAACGGGTTTCGATTGGCCGGAAAGAAGCGAAATGTAGTTATCGCGATATGCGGTCCGGAGTGTGCGGGATTCTTCCCTCAGGCGCACGCGCACAAAGAAGGCTAGTTTATCCGTAGGATTGGAAACTTGGAGGGTCAAGCCTTCAGTCCCGGTCGAATCCGGCTTCCGCCGTGATTTCAAAAACTCCGCCTTTACGGTCGCTGGCGACATCCCATCTAATTCGGGAAAAATGCCGTTGAAGTCGTGCAAGTCCTCGCCCACCGCAATGGGATACAGAACATCGGAAATCTCGCTCCCGTCCGCCTGCTGCAGTTCCGCGAAGACGAAAGACATACGCCCCAGGATCTGTTCGGGAATGGCGTACTCAATCCTACCGATCTTCAACGTGGGCCTTCATGGTTTTCAGGCCAAGCCCGGAGCCGATCCCTCCCGGTGCGGGTGGCGGAGCGCGCTCGCATCGTGTTGTTGGCAGCCTCCGGTTTGCAGGACTTGGAAATCGCCGCCCGCCTGGCCATTACGCCGAAAAAAGTTTCCCGCTGGCGCAAGCGATTCCTGGCGCTGGGCGTGCCGGGGTTGCAGAAAGACGCGCTCCGGCCCGGACGCAAGCCCACCATCGGTGGCCGCCTGAGCAAACGCGTGGTGACCATGACCACGCGCCAGCAACCGGCCAACGCGACTCACTGGAGCACGCGCACCATGGCTGCGGCGGCTGGTATCAGCGAGGCCAGCGTGCGGCGCATCTGGCGGCCTCACGGGTTGAAACCGCATCGCGTGGAAGCTTTATGCTTGGCCACATTTATGCTTGGCCACATTAGTCCGAGTTTCATCTATGGGCGGCTCACAGTAATTTCCTTGCCAACATACATCACTGTCTTCTGCGGATTGACGGCGGCTTCGACGCCGATTCCATTTTTCTCTGCAACCCAGACAATCTGGAAACTGCGGCTCAGCAGCATGCCAGGGAAGTTTCCGTTTCTCTCTCCGATGGTAAGGAACTGTGCAGCGTCATCCCAGTGGAACGCAATCGTGGAATAGGCGCCCTTTTCGTAGCGGTAGCTGTCCCCTTCATCTTCATATAAAAGGAAATCGCCGTTGGCACCAGGGTAGATTCTGATCTCGATCGGATCGGCTGGTTTTTCGTCGCTATATTGCAGATCCGGTCCCATCGGAACAATTGAACCTGCCCGAACGAAAAGAGGGATGGTTTCCAAGGGTGCCTCGGCGGACAGGAAGCGGCCGCCGTCTTGACGCTGGCCCGTCCAAAAGTCGTACCAGGTCGCGCCCCGCGGCAGGTAAAGGTTACGCGACTTCTCGCCCGGATCGGTCACTGGGGAGACCATGAGAGCGGGACCATATAAGAATTGATCGCCAATCGATTGAGCTTTCTGGTCCGTGCGAAAGTCCATCACCAGCGGACGCATCGGGGTGTAGCCGTCATGCGTGACCCGCCAGGCCGTGGAATAAATGTAAGGCAGCAAACGGTATCGCAGGCGATCATACTTGGTCAGGATAGCTTGAGTCTCCGGCCCGTATGACCACAGCTCGTTCTGATTGTTCTCTCGCGTGCCATGCACTCGAAAGATTGGGCAGAAGGTTCCATACTCGAACCAGCGCACAAACAATTCGCGATAGGCGGGATCGTCGGGATCGCCAGAAACGAAGCCTCCGATGTCAGTGGTCCAGTAAGGCAAACCAGAAATCGCGTAATTCAATCCCGCCGGAATCTGCCGTTTCAACGTTCCCCAGGTGGAAAAAATATCGCCCGACCAGGCGACCGCCGCGCTGCGCTGCAACCCCGCAGTACCTGAGCGCGTGAGGATGAATACTCTTTTTTCGTCGGTCTCCTTGCGCTGGCCTTGGTAGGTACCCATGGTGGTCATCAACGCATACACGTTGGCATAGCGCGCCCCGCTTCCCATGCCGGTGTGCGCGGACTCCATCAGGTTTGTTTCCTCAACCAGGGTCTCGGGTTCCGTGACGTCTTGCCACCAGGCATCGAAACCGCGCTGGAATAGGCTGCTCTTAATCTGTCCCCAGTAGAGGGCACGCGCATCCGCCTTCAGTGCGTCGTAGAGACCGAACCCGGGATTCCATGGACTCGACGAGGGAATCTTGTAGATGAACCAGGACCTGTTCTCAAAAGCGTCATAGTTGGCGCTGCCCGGAGAGAAAAACGGCCAGACGGAAATCATGACGTGAAAATGTCCCCTATGCAGTTCCGTGACCATGCCGGTGGGATCAGGATAATCGGGAGTAAAGATGTGCGAGCCCATCTTCGTCCACCAGAACCAGTCCTGCACAACGTTGTCGACCGGAATATGCAAATCGCGGTATTTGGCCGCGGCCGCGAGCAGATCCTTTTGCGTCTTGTAGCGGTTCTTGCACTGCCAAAATCCGTAGGCCCATTTACCAAACAAAGGTGCATCACCGGTGAGGGCGCGGTAGCCGGCGATGATCTGATCCATCTCCGGGCCGTAGATGAAGTAGTAATCGATGGTGTCCGCCACCTCGGAGTATAAATACAAATAACGCGCGAAGCGGTTGTTGAACCGCGAAGCCGAAGCGTTGTTCCAGAAGATTCCGTAGCCCAGGCTCGAGGTGAAAAAGGGCACCGAAATATTGGTGTTGTCCTGCGACAACTCCACGGACTCGCCGCTGTAATTCCACTGCCCACCCTGATGCTGCCCCAGTCCATAGAAAGCTTCGCCCGAGGTGGGCGTGAAGACTTGCGTGGCGTGGTAAGTCTGCTCGCCATTCACTAGCGCCCGAGTCATTTGACGGGATTGCCACTCCGCCGCTTCTTGCAGCAGCACACCACCCTTGGCATCGGTGAATTTGAGGGAACCATCCTGATAGTTGATCACCACTTTCAAGAGGCTGGTGCTAATCGTGGCTTCTTTCTCTTCGCGCGAAAGTTTGAAGGGCGCTCCCGTCCACGACGTTCTCACGACCATGGGATTCTTATTTTCCGGAAACATACCCGTTGGCGAATAAACAATATGCGCGATGGCATCAGTACATACAAGCACCTTCAGGGCGCTGGCGCGAAGGTGGAATACAACACCATCCGGCTGTTCTTCGACAGCCGTCACGGCCACAGGGCGATCAAGGGCTAGAGCCGTCAACGTCAAAAGGCGCAACATAAGACCAAGCCACAAGCATCGTCTGGAGAAACTCCATCCGTGAAGAAACGGCACGCGGTATCCAGTCAAGTCTCCTCCTTAGCCTATTTGCCGGGCATGCAAAGCACGGTGACCTTCTTGCGATTGGCTTTTATGGTCAGCATGCCTCGTCAACTGAGAAAGCACAGAGACGCAATTTCACATATGATATAGTTTTGCGTTTGAATTGTTAAGGACTTTCCGGCACAAAACGCGCTACGGACAGACTTTCATGGCTTTTATGAACCGGCGTGATTCCCTTCGTAAAGCTGCCACAGCCACAGCCACCGCTCTGACTGGCGTCCGACTGAAGGCGCTCACGCGCCTTCCCGGCGCAAACAGCGAAGCGGAGAAAACGGCGGTGCTCCGTTTCCCGGACCGGTTTCTTTTTGGGGCTGCGACGTCTTCCGTGCAGATTGAGGGGGCCAGTAAAGAAGATGGCAAAGGCGAATCCATATGGGACCGTTTCGCGCGTGTCCCTGGAAATATCAGAGATGGATCGACCCCAGACGTTGCCTGCGATTCCTACCATCGCTGGCCTGAGGATGTCGATTTGCTCAAGCGGATGAAGCTGCAATCCTTCCGTTTTTCGATTTCCTGGCCGCGAATTTTCCCCGCGGGACATGGCGCCATCAACCAGAAAGGCCTCGACCACTACAGCCGCCTGGTTGACGCTCTGCTCGCGGCCAACATACAACCCCTCATCACCGCGTTTCATTGGGACCTGCCGCAGGCGCTCGAAGAGGCCGGCGGTTGGCCCAATCGCGATACCGCCAGCCATTTCGCCGACTATGCGGGGCTGCTGGCCAAGACTTACGGAGATCGAGCGCAGCGCTGGTGTCTACTGAACGAGCCGCAAGCCTTTACCGTCGCCGGCTACGGATGGGGCGTGCATGCGCCGGGCAAGAAGGACCGCGGCCTGATGCTGCGCGCCACACATTGCGCCAATCTGGCCCAGGGCCTGGGATTCCGCGCCATGAAAGCGCAAAACACCAAACTGCAATTGGGCATCGCCCACGATTTCGATCTTGGCCAGCCGCTCACCGATTCCGACGTCGACCGCGCGGCCTGGAAACGCTTCGATGCCTTCCGCAATCTCTGGTTTATCGAGCCGGCCTTTACCGGCAAATATCCCGAGGCCTTCGAGGGCGGCGTTCCGGCGGAAGCGATGGGTCTAAAGCCGGGCGATGAAGTCATTCTCAAAGTCCCGCTCGACTATAGCGGCGTTAACTACTACTGTGGACGCGAGTATTTTGCCGCCGGCGAGAAGCAGAACCTGTTGCATGGCCTCGATTCCCATGCCGAAAACGCGAAGGAGCGGTTCTATCCCCAAGGCATGCCGGAAGTGCTGTTACGCATGACGCGGCAGTATCCTCGTCCGATTGAGATCACCGAAACCGGCTGGGAAGGCAAGGATGTGCCCGATGCCGAGGGCCGGGTCCGTGACCCGGAAAGGATCCACTACTTGCGCACCGCCTTGACCGGCGTTCACCAAGCCATGGCGGAAGGCGCTGACGTGCGCAGCTTGCACGTATGGAGCCTGCTCGATGATTGGGAGTCTGGATTCGCGCCCCGCATCGGCCTCACTTATGTGGAGCATAACAATCACCAAAAGCGGATCTTGAAAGACTACGGTATTTGGTACGGAGAGGTCGCACGCACTCGCAAGATCGGGGCTTGAGGCCGAAGCCGGTTCGATTTTCCACTGCCCCGCGTCATGGTCGAGGTGAGGGTGATTGGGACTTTGCCGCTGCCGGCAAAATCACTCCCTGCATGCGAAACTGAGCATTGGGCGGGACCACTCCCGCTCGTGCGTTAGAGAGATCATCGCCAAACAGGAAGCGGTGACCCGTCAGGTGAGACTGGCGCAGGAAATCGAATGTCCCTTCCGCCGCTGTTGAATTCACAATCGAAACTCCGTCCCCCCGGGACAGGGAAATGGCCGCGCCAATCTTTAGCGCCTGACGTCCTTCGAAGCGGTCAATTTGCAGATCGCGAAAGTCTTCGCAGGAAATACCGTCCGAAAAATACTCCGGCACACCCTCGCCCCACTGCAGTTCGAGCCCATGGATTCTCAAACCGGCAACCCAGCGGCAGTAAACACCCGGTGTATCGTGCTTGGCCACCGCATCTTTCAGGCTTTTGGCGGTCCAGCGCAGATCGAAATTTCCTCCCACCGCCTCCGCGAAATCTGGGTTCGGAGACCGAATTTTAAGCCGTATTCCTTCGAGAGAAAGGTTTTCTACGAGGCTGTCTTGCGCTCCATGGATCAGCATCCCGGCCTCGCTCTCCACCGTAATGTTAGAGAACTTGATATCGCTCACCTTGCCCTTGCAGCGGCTTTGTGTACAAGGACTCACTGCCACATAGATCGGCTCAGCTTTCCCCCACCAGTGACCGGGGATCAGTTTCGTGCGCATGGTGATATCGGAGAATATTACGTGCGCTGTGATCTCGTCGCCCATTTGGTAAATCCCGAGGCCGCGGTTGGTCTCGATGCTGAGGCCCTGGAAAGTGCTGAACTTCGTATCTTCCACTCGAATAGCCGACGACCGCGAAACCAGCGAACAATTGCTGACGTTTATATCCTCGCTGCCCACGATGGCAAAGTCGTCGTCCCCGGCCTGGATGTCACAATCCGAAACGTGGACATGCTTGCAAGCCATGCAGTCGATGCCATCATTATTCGGAATCAGCAAATTATTCAGGATATGAATTCCCGAGATTACGGCCCTTTCCGTGGCCTGTAGATGCAGTGTCCAGTTGGGAGAATTCCGCAGAGTCACGTCGCGGAGGAGGACATCTTGGCATCTCCAAAAGATAAGCATGGTTCCGGGGCGGCCGGCGCCTTGGGCTTTAGGCTGGACGGGCCCATACTCCACACTTCGCACCGCGCGCATGAAGAGCTCGGGATTGCGCGTGTACTGCGAGTCGAAATCAGTTCCCACGTGCGCGGTATCGAGGTCCATAAACTCATCGCCCTGTCCATCGATCGCGCCCATGCCGAGGATGGCAACATGCTGGAGATCTCTCGCCACTATCAACCCTACATGATCGCCTTCGCCAGAAGAATCGATGCCATAGTTCTTCCCCAAACCGTAGTCGCGAATCAATCCGTAGTCGTCGAGACTCTTACTGCCCAGGATCACCGCTCCAGAATCCAGATACAAGGTCATGTCGCTGACCAGTTCGATGGTCCCGGTCACATACCGGCCGGGCGGAAACCGTACCGTACCGCCGCCCGCCGCAGCACATGCCTGAATCGCCTTTTTTATCGCAGGAGTGTCCAGAGTCGTTCCGTCCCCCGTGGCACCGTAGTCCCGCACATTGAAAACAGCGGAGCTTTCTTCGGACCCGGACGTGGTAGCGGGAGTTGAGTTTATTTGGAGACCCGACGCGAATAAAGACCCAGCAAGCAACAGAACAACAAGAAGATAGGATGAGCGATTCATAAATTGCCTGGCTTGCCTTTTCCGGATCGAAAGCTTGCTTTCCTGGCAGCTACTGCACCTCGGCGATATATAAACCGAAGGGCGGCAAACTGATGTGCGCTAAATCAGGCGCCGCTTCACCCTGCTGTGTCGAAAGCAGCGTTTTCGCCTTAGCATTGCGCAATTCCTGCGCACTCAAGTCAAAACTGACAATGTGTGCTTGATCCGTCATGTTGAGTGCCACCAGGACCGACGGCCCTCCGTCCGAGTTCTTACGCAGATAAGAGAGTACGGATGGATCTTCTTTGTTCACAAAAATCAGCTCGTCCTGAAGCAGTGCCGGATGACTGCGGCGCAGCGCAAGCAGACGCCTGTACACATTCAGAATGGAATCCGGGTCGCTGGACTCGCTGGCTACATTGTGAGTTCTAAAGCTATCAGGGATTGGCAGCCAGGGACGGGCTTCACTGAATCCGGAGTTCGCGCCCTCATCCCACTGCATCGGAGTGCGCGCGCCTGCCCGATTGTCCCACGGCGGTTGAACAACTTTGCCAGTGCGGACCATCCCATCTCGTATAGACTTTTCTGACGCTTCAGACATGCCAATTTCTTCGCCGTAGTAGATGATGGGCGTGCCCCGCAAGGTGAGCAGAAGTGCCGCGACCACCTTTGCGATTTGGTCATTGTGCGTTCCATCGCCTAAACGGGTGTAACTGCGCGGGAAATCATGATTGCTGAAGAAATAGAGCGGCCACCCGCCCGCCGCATTGTGGTCCCAGGCGGCAATCTGCTGGCGCAGTTGTGGCGACAGTTTTACCCAGAAGAGGCCAAAGTTCATGGGCAACTGAATCTCGTCGAGATTCTTTCCGTACATGCCCACCAGCGACTCTGTGCTATTTGCATCCGTTTCGCCGATCAACACCCGGTCCCCCGGATAGCTGTCGACCAAGCTGCGCAATTCGCGCATCACCTCGTGCCCTTCTGGCAGATTCCAGGTGTACTTGCCAAATGCTATGGCATCGAATTTATTGTCATTCGGGTAGGGAGGGTTATCCCGCAATTCGGAGTCTTCGTACAAGTAAGCCATGGCATCCAGGCGAAATCCAGCCACTCCACGGTCCAGCCAAAAGCGCGCTACATCAAACATCGCTTTGCGAACTTCGGGGTTTCGCCAGTTCAGACCTGGCTGACTTCTCCGGAAGATATGGTAGTAGTACTGCTTGCGCCTGGGGTCGTACGTCCAAGCCGAATCGTCCTTATCATCAAACGATTTCCAGTTGTTCGGCGGTTGGCCGTTCGGCTTGCCATCCTTCCACACATACCAATCCGCCTTGGGATTGGTTCGCGAAGACCGCGACTCCGCAAACCAGGGATGCTGATCTGAGGTATGGAGAAGCACCAGATCCATCAAAACGCGAATGTCGCGCTTCCTGGCCTCGCTCACCAGTCGGTCAAAGTCGGCCAGCGTTCCATACTGCGGATCAATGCTCTTGTAATCGGAGATATCGTACCCGGTGTCGACCTGGGGAGACGGGTAGCACGGATTCAGCCAAATTGCGTCGATTCCGAGCGACTTCATGTAATCGAGCTTCGCCGTAATTCCGTTGAGATCTCCAATACCGTCGCCGTTCGTGTCCTTGAAGCTGCGCGGATAGATCTGATAGACGACAGCATGCTTCCACCAGGGCGCTGTCGCGGGCGCCTCGCTCGCATCGGTCGCCCGGGTCGCCGCCCGTAAAGTTAGACCGATGAAAGCCAACATCACCGACGTTATGGCCAATCGGCGCCAAGTGAAAGACATTCGTCGCCCCTCCTGAAACGCAAACCTCTCGCCAGAGTTCGTTGGTTGTCCCGTTTTCTGGAACGATAGCATAATATACTTCTCTAATGAAACTATTTTAGATTGTGAGGTACAATGTGCAGCGTTTCCCAAAAGGCTGGCGCTAGGTTCGAAAAAAGCTTCTACTACCCGAGATTGCCAGACAGAATCCCGCGAGGACGAGTATGAACCGCTATGAGTCGATACAAGCGATTCGCGGGTGTGGATCTCGCCTGGAAATGGATTCGAGATTTCCCGTTAAAGCAGGGGAGCGGAGCCTACGACCGTTGGAGCGGCTACTTTGAGGACATCGATAAAGATCCGTTTAACGTCAATCAATACTTACCGACGATGACATCGTATTACATCCTCACCCGCCCTAATCCTAACGAAGTGGACCCCGAATGGGTCGCGCATGTGGGGCGCATTCTCGACTGGATTCGCCAGAAATTTGGTCGGGGACCATTTTTCGGGGCGTGGGGCATCGACGAACAACAGTGGTCCGACGGCCACTATTGCTGTTCCCGAGCCGGTGAGATCAGCGACACGTCGCGCGGGGCCGCCGTCAATGCCTTGTATCGCGAGAAAACTGGTGACGGCCAGAGTGGTGAGGACGCGTTCCGCTCCTTGAATTACTCCACTTACTTTGCGGCATCCGACGCAAAATCGACTGCTGCGGGAACCGCTGGTATTGGTGGGACGATGGCTATAGCGATCCAGTCCGCAGCTTTGTGTGGGCGATGCCAGAACTAGCTCCGGTCGGCGTTGACCATCTTCTCCGGTCTTCTTCAGTGGTGCAGAAGATCACGTACTCCAAACAAGGTATTGAGTATCGGACCTTCGATGATTCCGCAACGGAAGTGCTACGACCAAGTCGCCGACCTCGGCGCGTGGCGGCGGGGCGGTGCAACCTTGTCGCTGCGAACCGACCTTGGAGAAGATGGTTTCACCGTCGATGCGCTGTCCGGAAGCAACGATTACGTAGTGCGCATCTGGCATTCGCGTTCCAACAGCGTGGCAATTACGATGTAAAGGGTTGCTGGAAGTGCAGCCACTGCTCAAAAGCTGGGCATCAAATATGCAATAATGGAAGGAAGCCGTTAGCCCAGACATAATCCCGATGGGGATCGGCCCTATTCAAAACCTTCTGCCGGTCGCGTAAAATCCTTCCTTATCTGCCGTGGGAGAGGTCACCGGATTGCAAAACCCATTGCGAATGACCAACTCTGACGTTCTCCACGGTTTGTTTCTGGCTTTGGTCGTGCTTTTGTTAGGACCACTAGCTGGGACACAACTGGCCGGCCCCTCCGCTGAAAAGCAAGCGTCCAGTGTTTGGTTTACTGACATCTCTAGACGGTCTGAGTTTACGTACCGAACGAACAACGATTTCACCGGACGGAAGTATTTTCCGCAACCGATGTGCGGCGGCGTTGCCATTTTCGACTATGACAACGATGGCAAGATGGACATTTTTTTTACCAACGGCGCGAAGCTGCCCGAGCTTAAAAAAACCAATCGCTCTTACTACAATTGCCTGCTGCGCAACAAAGGAGATGGCACCTTTGAGGACGTCACGGACAAGGCCGGGCTGAGCGGCGCGAATCTCGGATTCAGCTTTGGTGTGGCGGCGGGGGACTATGACAACGATGGCAACGAAGATCTCTTCATCTGTAACGCCGGCCGCAACACTCTTTATCACAACAACGGAGATGGGACCTTCACCGATGTAACGGAAGGTTCGGGCCTCGACAATAAACCGGCGAATGTTCTAAGCGTGGGTGCTGCGTGGTTTGACTACGACAATGATGGGCTGTTGGATTTGATCGTTTCCAATTACACGGAATGGACGCCGGCCACCGACCACCGCTGCCAAGTGGGGGGCAAGGAGGAGTTCTACTGTAGTCCAACGGTTTACAAAAGTGTGGCCCAGAGGCTTTACCATAACTTGGGCCATGGGCGATTTGAAGATGTAACCGATGCATCTGGGATCGGACGCGTACTGGGCAAGGGAATGGCGATCTCGATCGCCGACTTTAACGGTGATGGACTGATGGATATTTTCATCGCTAACGATGCCGAGCGAAATTTTCTGTTCATCAACCAGGGGGACGGCACGTTCAAGGAACAAGACCTGCAGTACGGCGTTTCCTACAATGAACAGGGCTCGACAGTCTCTGGCATGGGCAGCGACGCGAAGGATTTCGATAACGACGGCCTGGTCGATATCGTTTACAACGACCTTATGGGGAGGCC
>Ga0187884_10003093_pt1 | contig 13217 bp, 14 predicted proteins | sample June2016WEW_20_4_FD_132983 | JGI IMG/M metagenome (GOLD analysis project Ga0187884, IMG submission 132983) | Peatland microbial communities from SPRUCE experiment site at the Marcell Experimental Forest, Minnesota, USA - June2016WEW_20_40 | ecosystem: Environmental > Terrestrial > Soil >...
CCCGAAGATATGGTCAATGCGGTCGATCGAATCGTTGAGGAGCTTAACAGCTTAAGCCTTCTACGCTGAATGATAACAACTGAATCAGGGCGCTCAAAGGCACCGATTGTATCTGCGCCGCGCGTGAGAGTAAGGGTGTTCAGTATGTGTGCTCCTAATCAACGGATGACAGCTCTAGCGGGATTTTGGATCATCCCCAATTTCAGCCATTGGGGCCCTTGCAGCGCTCCTTTTGCCGGCCGCTTAAACTATCTTTGTCGGTTAGCGTGCCGCAACGGAATCTCATCCTTTGAGCTTCGCTCTTCACGATGTCCGCCTTCGTAGATTTCGAGCACAGCAATCGCAAGCTTTTCTGCGTCATGAGTGCACATCACCTGCTGCAACACTTCAATGATCTGGCGGAGAGGTGGCCCCGCAGCACGTTCCGCGTCTAGGGGTCTACGCGGCTCCGTCAGAATCGACATAACAAAAGCAGCGAGGGTCTGGGCAAGCTGCTCTCTTAACTCAAGCGCAAACGTCCGCAAATACGACCAGTCAAGCCGTTCTGCTCTAGCGAGGCAGTAGCTGCAGGCCGCCCCGTAAATGACCATATACCTTAGTTTAGCGTCTAGCTTGGCCCGTTCAACGCTTTCTATTAGCTCTTCCAGCGGTATTGTGTGAATGTAGGCAGCAAAGAGCTTGTAGAGGGCTTGCTTCGTCTCGCCCATACTGGTTCTGGGCTGGGTTGCTTGCACAACTCTACTATTGCGCTATGGGTGATAATCCTGCGGCGAGAACGTGTTGAAAGTGAAGAAAAGGTAGAGAGAGGGGGGACAGATTGATCCCCACCCTATTAGACGTTCAGCGCATTGCAGCAAAAGAGTGCTGGTGGTCAAATGCCCAAAGACTTGATACAGGATCGCAAGAAAATAAACCCGGGCTGCGACCGGCTGAATCACTGCAAGCGGTATAAACTGCCTTAGGGCTTTGACCAAACACTATATTATGTTGTTAATACTATTTTAACCCTTTGAAAATGATGAGTTTTTTGATAAAGAAAGCCCCTCACGAACCCAGCAACGCCTGTGACTCTTGCATCAGGTTCTGCATCTGTGGATACAGCGACCCTTCGCCGCGCACGTCCAGATCCACATATTAGGGGGAGGCATCGAACTATTAGCTTGGCTTCTCTGGAAGCCAAAACTGCCACCAGTATTCTCTATGTCTTACTTCTTCACTCGTAGCGCCTTCAGCTAATTTGTCTATTTTTGCGATTATCTTTTCGAGTTTCTTGTTTATATCTCGAACCTGTTCGGCGGTCTCTATGTCGCTTATGTGCATGTCGCCTATGCGTTCAAATAATCTTATGACCGCCGCGCGCTGTTCGTAAATCTCGTTCGTTAGTCCCGTAACGTCTATTTCGTGCGTTTGCACTATTATGTCTTCAGTTGTACGAAAAGTATCAATCGCGCTCGCAGGTATGTAGTATTGGCCGCGACCCTTTCCACGCTTTTCGGCGACTATCTTGCCGTCAGTTATCCAGCGCCTAACCGTATCAGCGTGCACTCCCAATGCCTTCGCCGCATCCTTTACACTTAGCTCATCCATAGATACGCACTTTTATGTCTTGCATAATATTTGTGCATAATGCTCGGTGCATAGTGCATCGTGCACAAGGCCGTTTTTTTGTGCATAATGCGCTACTTATTGCTACCCGAGCACTAGCGGTTAGACCTCACACTATCTTTCTATCAAAAAGATGTGGGCCCGTACAAGGAAGACATGAGCCTGGTCCGACTAGGATAGCAGCGTGTCTTTTTTAACCTTTACTTAGCGCTGTACTCCTCAATTCTTTTTTCGATTTAAAAGTTCAAAGCTGAATGCTGCCTCTCGCTATCAGTTTGTAACTTTTTCATATCAACATTGATAATTTTAGGCAATATTTAAATACTTTAACAATATTTAAGTTTTAAAGCAATAGCTAGAAAAAGTCTTCGCAGCTGTGGCCGGAGTGATTGAAAACGAAACTAATGGAGTTGAAATACAAAAATGAAAATCAAATGCGAGTGCAGCCGAGAGGTAATGGCCCGGCGTGACGTGTATATGCCGAATTATGAGGCCATAACGTGGTATTGTCCGTACTGCAGCCGGGGCACCAAGCTCATCAAGTACTGCCAGGACGGCCCCACGGTGATATACGACCAGCGCGAGCGCGTTGCGCCTGTAGCAGACGAACCGCGTCATCATCGGATACCGATCGTCGAATATGTGAGTGAGCGTACTTCCGTACCGTTTGTCAGTACCGCCGCAAAGTAGGGACTTTCAAGCGCACCTCGCGGTGTGGAACGATAACTGAGCCCGTTACTGGGGTTCTAGCCGGACGGAATCACGCAAAGGCGTTTCGACACGTTTCTGTGCAGTTATACCGAATTCCTTTGAGTTTACCTAACTGCCGCAGCGTTCCTCTTGCTTTTTCCTTCCACCGCCGAGCAATCGAGCAAGTCACGATCCAGGACTTCAATCGAGTTTTCGTCAAGAGCCATCGGATCGTGTCTTTTCTTTCCCCACTTGCACGCTACTCTTACAAATTGGGTGGGCCTCGGTGTTGAAGACGGCCGTCTCGAAGTCGAAGGCCTCAGGCGGGGCGAATAGCAGGTAGAAGTATTTCATAGCTTCTGCCAGAAAGTAACTCTCCATCACGTCAGTCTTGACGCCCGTGCGGACGTCGGCGAGGGCAGCGAAGCCCTCGCCGGTCTTGCACCGCCCGACCAGGCTGTTAAAAAAGGTCGCGCCTATCCGTCGATACTTCTCGTCGCTGCTGTAGCGGTAAAGGTAGTAGGTCGACTCGACGAACTCGGGCCGGAGGTGGTAGGAGCCGACTACGACCTTAATGGTTTTGTACTCGAGCAGTTCGGGCGCGATGCCGTGGAGGGTCCACATCGTGTAGCACGAGTCTTCGAGGCGGTCGGCGCGGTCAAGGTCTCCGCCCAGAACGAGGACAGCGGGGAAAAAAGCGTCGAGCGCACCGAAGGCCGTGGCCCGTTGGTTTTTAATCACGTCACGACAATCCCTAAGACGATTATCACGATTCCAACCAGCGCTCTCACGTACCTCTCGCCGTCGAACCACATGTTATGGTACTGTCCGTGTTTGACCAATACACTTGCAACTCCGTCCACGGCGACATATATTCCGATAGCTATGAGCACGACGTTAAACCATTGAAGCACCATTTCCTTTTCCCCCTTTTGTGAAACGTCAGTACGACCTTTTCATGCCATAACTCTATCGAGACCGTGTGACAAGTGATGGCGTGAAGATGAAAAAGCTGGGAAGAAGTCAGTCTGGCATCTCGGCTGCGCCATTCCTGACCGAACTGCGTGTACAAACGTTGAATGTGGCCAGAGACAAGCTCGCGGCCCGAGATCTGTCGTTTAGCCTCACAGAAAAAGCTGAGTGCGCACTAGTTGCTTGATTTGGGCATGAACGGGCTGAGTGTCGCTGGCGCACTCTTCTTCGCAGGAACGCTGATCCTTTTAAGAACCGTTACTGCTGAAGGGGGTTTGGCAGATATCTGATGAGAACATCGCCGGGCACAACGCCGTCTCAACGAACAGTCGTGGTCTAACCGCGCCCTCCCAGTCGCCTCACCAGTTCGTCGTCGAATCGATAAATATCGGGCACCAATCGTTCAGGACGTATTTTCTCCCGAAGTTCTACACAGCACGCCTCGAGTTGCTCGACTCGCTTTTTGAGATCTTCAACATCGTCTTCGATCAAGTTGCTCAACCTCCGCTATAAGAGATTTTGAGTCGCAACCAAGATAAAAAGACCGCAGCTTCTGTTAGAGTACCGATCCCTTGCGGCGCTCACATGACTAACGATCCTAGAAGAAGACTGCGAGTGACAGCCGACATACTGCAGTGGCCAGTCATCCCTCCTTCGGCGTGCGGCGCTTAGAGCCGCGGTGCCTTCACGGTGATCGTAACGACGTTGCTCGTGGCCTTAGCGTAGGTGGCGTTGCCCGCGTAGGTGGCGCGGAAGTAGTAGATGCCAGCTGGCAGTGATTTGGAGAAGGTGTAGGCGCCTTTAGCGTTGGTGGTGGCAGCAATGTTTGAGGCGAGTTCCCAGTGGGTCTTGTCGGTTGAGATCTGGAGATCGACCTTGGCGCTACGGCGGGGGGTTGAGCCTTGCGTGAGGGTACCTGAAAGGGTAGTGGGTTGGCCAGCGGCGGGGGTGGCGCTGGAGGTGATGGTGAGGTGGGTCTGAAGCTTAGATGACGTTTGTGCTGAAGATGAGGTGGCTGCTAGACTAGTTGCCGGATACTCGGCCTGTAAATTCGCAACTATCTGTGGGAATCCTAAGTGTTCATAATCGCTGAGCGCGTTGGGATCGTGACTACACCACACGCAAAACTGAGTGAAGCCGATTCCATTTGCGTAGGACCAATCTAACATTGACTTGTAACTGGGGGAGCCGCCGTTTAGGGAGTTGGCGAGAATCTGGTTGTCGCCTCTGTTGTTGGCCCACAAGCCTGCCATGATTCCGTTCTGGATGCCACGCGCAGCGGCCTATGTTGCTCCCTGTTGGACGAAGGGCCACTCTTGGGGGTAGTAGCTCTCCCAACTGTTCATAACCGTGAATGGGTTCTTGTACACGTCGAGCCAAAGGCCGCACTGGTCGCAATTGTAGTTTACGTATCCCTTGAAAAATTGCTTCATGTACGAAAGATCGCCCGGTCTACCGCCCTCGGAGGCGACATATTCCCACCCAGCGTTTTTAAGTGATTGAAAGTAGGCGCTGAAACTGGTTATTGGGCTCTGAACCTGTCCCCCGTTCCAAATGACGTGTTCAACATCAATAACTGGGTGCATGCCAAGCGCTTTGATTATATAGAGCTCTGTCTGGTATGTTCCGCTGTCTGAAGCTATCAGTTCCACGGTAGAAAACCCGTGTGCCTTGAAATAGGCAAGTGAGCCGGCATCCATCATCGACGGCGGACCTGCGATAGTATACTGTATCGGGTGCGTCGTTGCCCCTACCGTGGGGCTCGTGTCAGGTGCGCTTGAGGCCGGACTCGCAAAACTCGCGGCACTTACCGTCGTCGTAAGGGAGAGCAAAACCGCAGCTAGAAGAAAAAAAGTCGCGTATTTTCTGGTACGCTGACTCCAACTGTGCATGCGGATGCCCGTTTTTCTATGAGGGGCCAACTTGTTCATGGATATCTCTTGCGAACTACGCTGCACCTGCAAATGAGGCGCTTATTAGAACTATGACTCGGCAAATGGGACGATCTTGTTTACGCTTAGCTTTCTCGCAAGAGCTCAGACACTAGGAGCCTAACAACGTTCAAAAAACACTATAAACGTTTCGGTTGAAAGGTTACCGTAAAAACAGTGCTATGATGTCAAAACGGTCAAAAAATGACGATCAGACGTCCGTTGGATCTTTCTTTTTCCTACCACTTTCGTTACAGGCTACGTACTGGTCCTCCTCTTGTCTTAGCGGGTTCTTCTTCTTTTGGAAGCTGCGCAGCCAGTTTTGAGCCGCTGTCACCGTCAGTGCAATCAAACCGCTCCGCGAACGGCAAGTTACATCATGCTCGGCGTAGCGTTTCGATGTTAACTAGGCGCCTTACGCGCTCTTGTGCACAGGCGCGCGGCTAATCACAACGATTAGTGTTTAAGTAATTATCTTAAGCTATTAAGCCAACTTCGGAGCTTTAGCAAGAGCTCGTCACTCAAGGTTCGCTGCCAAAAAAAAAGACAACTGCTACAAAACGCCGCGTTAAGGCGCTGCGACGATTTGCCAAAACCATCAAGCATAGCTTTTTATCGCGTGCAACGAAATTGACTCCACGATTGCTGCGCCCGCGTGACGGCGATGCGCCGAAGGTCGTACAAGGAAGAAGGTCAATGATCAGCAAGGAAGTGATGCACAAGGACCGCCGGGTGATCGTCGATCTGAACCATCCTGTAGCGCGGTTCCCGGATAACCCCGTGCTTACGGCCAAAGACGTGAACCAGGTGTGGCGGGATCCGGGGCTCCAGGTCACGACCGTCCACAACGCCGGCATCGCGCTGCACGGTGGCGACACGGTCATGCTGTTCCGGTCGCATCTTCGTTGCGGCATGAGCGTACTCGGGGTCGCCCGCAGCAGCAACGGCATCGACGGCTGGCGTGTCGAGCCCCGACCGGCCATGACGCCGGCCGCCGAGGGGGACGCCTTCGCCCCCGGCACCGATGCCAAGGCCCTTATCGAGAACGAGTCGGGCGGCGTCGAGGATCCGAGGATCACCCAGATCGGCGACACCTACTATATCACCTACAGTGCCTATCACGCGACGGTGAAGAACCGCGTGCGCGTCTCGCTGGCCACGACCCGCGATTTTGCCCACTTCGTGCGTCATGGCCCGGTGCTCGAGCGAGACATGCGCAATGTGGTGATTTTTCCCGAGCCCATTGGCGGAAGCTACGCGGGTCTGTTCCGACCCAATGACACCACGGGCGGCGAGGTCGGGGGCATCTACACGCAGATCAAGCTCGGCTGGACGAGCTCGATCGAGTCTAATCGGTGGAAGCTTCAGGCGGAGCCTATCATGAGGACCGGCCGCGGCCCGAGCGCCTTCTCGGACAAGATCGGCCCCGGTGCGCCGCCCTTCAGAACCGCCAAAGGCTGGCTCAGCGTGTTCCACGGGGTGCGCTCCACGATGAACGGCAACCCATACGCGCTCGGTGTGGCGCTGCACGACCTGGCGGACCCGGCGTTGGTCACGATGTCGAGCATCCCCATCCTGCTCCCGTCCAGGGCTGACTGCCGCGTCGAGGATACCGCTTACACCCATGTGCCGCAGGTCGTGTTTACCTGCGGAGCCGTGCGCCGCGACGGTGGCAGCATCCTCATCTACTACGGCGGCAATGATACGGTCATGAACGTGGGCGTGACTCACGAAGACGTGCTCATCGCGCTCTGCGAGAGTTACGGCCAGGACCCGCTGACCGGACATCTTAAGTACGATATTCGCGGCCACCAAAACTGAGGAGCTCGAAAGAGCGGTCATCAGGGCACCAAGATCGTTCGGTGCGTCGCACAATGTCGGTGTCAAGACGATGGTCCACGCGGCCCTGGCTTTTCGCGACCTTCGCAGCGTGAGCGGTTTATGAACCTTAGGGTCAGCGCCCCGCCCGAGATAGGCCTACCCAATATCGAAAAACGCACAGGGAAGGCGCTTCTCACCTTCGCGAACGATCTTGAATTTTCTTGAGTTGAGCTGCCGGCTTGACCGAGGATGGCGTACCACGTGTAGCAGATCCGAGGAGTGCGAGATGATGATCAAGATAGCGTCATCCTGATATATCGTCGCGCAAAGAGATGTATTTGAAAGTGATATCTATGGTCTTCGGGTTCGGCACGCCAAACGTAGAAACGATGAGACAGAAGCAGGACGTCAAAGGGCTCATCAAAGCACTAGGCTATAAAAAGGAAAGTGATGTTCGCATAGACGCCGCGAGCGCCCTTGGCGAGATCTGCGAGCCCCGGGCCGTTAAGCCTTTAATAAAGGCGCTTAACGACGCGGACAGTGATGTTCGCAGCAACGCTGCGGAAGCGCTCGGCAGGATCGGCGAACCGGCAGTTAAGCCGTTAATACGGGCGCTTGGAAACACCGGCGAGCATGTTCGCGGGGCTGCTGCGGAAGCCTTAGTCAATCTCGGTGAACCTGCCGTTGAGCCGTCAACAAGAGCGCGAAACGACTCGCGTTACCATATGCGCAGCGGCGCTGCGGAAGCCCTCGGCAGGATCGGCGATGCCAGGGCAGTGGAGTCGTTGATAAAGGCGCTTAACGACGCGGACAGTGATGTTCGACGCAGCGCCGCCGAAGCGCTCGGAAGGATCAGCGAACCGGCCGTTGAGCCGTTGATAAAGGCGCTCGGGGCGACGAGCGAGCAAATTCGTAGGACCGCTGCAGACGCCTTGGGCAGGATCGGTGAACCGGCCGTTGAGCCGTTAATATGGGTACTCAACAACCCGGACTGGGGTGTGCGCGAGAGCGAGACCGCTGCGGAAGCCCTCGGCAGGATCGGAGATAGAAGAGCAGTGGAGCCGCTAATAAGGGTACTCAGCAACGCAGATTCGCATGTGCGCGAGAGCGCCGCCGCAGCGGAAGCCCTCGGCAGGATCGGTAGTGACAGAGCGGTGGAGCCGTTGAAACGGACGCTTAACGATGCGGATCGTAATGTTCGAAGTAGCGCTGCGCAAGCCCTCGATACGTTGGGGTGGACTCCGGACATAGACGAGGCAGCGGCCACCTACTGGATAGCGAAAGGACAATGGGATAAGTGCGATGCAATCGGTGAACCGGCCGTTAAGCCGTTGATACGGGAGCTTAACGACGCGGACAGTGATGTTCGCAGCAACGCTGCGGAAGCCCTCGGCAGGATCGGCGAACCGGCCGTTAAGCCGTTGATACGGGAGCTTAACGACGCGGATATGGGTGTGCGCGAAAGCACTACAGAAGCCCTCGGCAGGATCGGCGAACCGGCCGTTAAGCCGTTGATACGGGAGCTTAACGACGCGGACAGTGATGTTCGACGCAGCGCCGCCGAAGCGCTCGGCAGGATCGGTGATAGCAGAGCAGTGGAGCCCTTAGAAAGGGCGCTTTACGATGCAGATTCGCGTGTGCGCAAGAGCGCTGCGGAAGCCCTCGATACGCTGGGGTGGACCCCGGGAAGGGATGAGGCAGCGGCCGCCTACTGGATAGCGAAAGGACAATGGGATAAGTGCGATGCAATCGGTGAACCGGCCGTTCCGCCGTTGATACGGGCGCTTAACGACGCGGATTCGCGTGTGCGCAAGAGCGCTGCGGAAGCCCTCGGCAAGATTGGAGGCGTAAGGGCGGTGCGAACGTTGATAAGAGCGCTCAACGATTCTGATTGGGATGTTCGCTCGGGTGCTGCGGAAGCCCTCGGCAGGATCGGCGAACCGGCGGTCGAGCCGTTAATAAATGCGCTCAATAACTCGGATACTACGGGTGTTCGCGTAAACGCTGCGCAAGCGCTCGGCAGAATCGGTGATAGCAGAGCAGTTAAGCCCTTGGAAAGGGCGCTTAACGATGCAGATTCGCGTGTGCGCAAGAGCGCTGCGGAAGCCCTTCGCAGGTTCGGACTACAGGAGAACCGTTGGGAGACCCCTCACTGAGCACGTCTATCCGACAATTCATGGCTGCGACCGACACGAGCGCCATACTGAGGATCATTCACCTGCAAGTTTGAAGTTAAAGAGACGTGTGATTTATACCTGTTTTAGCATCAAAACGTGGTTGTAACGATAGGTGTCACCCAGTTCAACTATGTGACGACCGGGGGTGCTCAGCTAATCCTCGCTTAGTTCCTGTGCACCTGTCCCTTCGGCGCTTGAGAGTCAGCTCAAGCGCCCGCACCCCCACAACGCTCCCGCTTGGCTTAGTCGCGCTAGGCCAATCACAACGGTCAAGTGCGCAACGCCGACTTTAAAGTATCACGATAGCCGCTGAACACTACCCAGACGACTTTGCTGACTTTACGCTGCGCAAACACGAGCTTTGGAAATCTATCGGAGAAATCTTTCCTCCCCTCACCTTAAAGCCAATTATAGGAATCCACCCCTACGATTGCCCCACACGTTTTCAAGCTTGCAGGGCTGCCGATGCGCATCTGCCAGACGGTTTACGATGGGGCGCTTGCATTTCTTGTTGTTGTCTCCTCAGCTAGCATACCGTTAGAATGCCAGAAAAACGCCTGTTCAAGCGCTCAATTGTCAGTCTTCTGACCGCGGAAGTCGCCGGCTCGAATCCGGCCGAGCGCATCTTCCTTTTTACAATTCACTCATTTCATAAATGGAAGCTTATGTTCAACAAACGTGCGTGTCGTCGTAACCCCTTGGATAAGCTTTATGTCATCAACCACGCGGTTCAATTCGGAAAGTTCGTTCGCTTCGATGATGGCGACATAATCAAACTCTCCAAAAACATGCACAGCTCTTGTTACGCCACCCATCTTCACCAGTTCTTGCCACACGTCGTATTCTGCGCCTTTATTAACGTTCATCATTGTGAAACCGATTACCATTGATCGTTCCTCCTTCGTCATTATCGCACAACACTAAAATATATTCTTTCAGCTTTTCACACAACGAAAAGCCGGTCACCAAGCCGTTTGAAATGATTCTTTAAATCTATTTGAATCCTACGTCTACTCAACTTCACATACATTCGTGAAAAAAAGCTCTGCACAACAGGTGTTTGTCGCGCTTCTAATCGATATCGCTCACGCTGCGCATGAGTCGATGTAGTCAATTTCAGAGAGAAGTGTTTTCGCTACACCTGACAAGGAACGGTGTTTTAAAAATAAAGAAGGAAACACCTGTTGGGGTAATAAAGGACTTTACACCATCTTGATAGATGGAGAACAATCTTATGGACAAAATGATTCTGCTCGAGTTTCCATGCAGAAAGACAGGAATCCCCGCAACCCTCCTTTTCCAAGAAGAACCCGAAATGTGCCAGATCCTGTGGGATCTTTTACGCCAACCCATGAAGATGATATGCCACCACACATTGTCGACAGGGGACTTTTTCCATGGTTGTGGCCGGCCTCCGAAACATCCTATGGCCATAGGTTCGCAGGCCACTCCGCTCGGAAAGAAACGGCTTCTCCTTAGCCAACTGAAGCCAGGCTCCATAGTGTATAGCGGAGGATACGACATTGCGATTGCCTATGGACCCGATCTGACCGAGCCTTTAGCGGCGAGAGGGCCGGTGGTGGCAAGAGTCTCTAAGGATTTTCTAGGAGAGCTCTATGATGCAGGGAGGAAGATCTGGAACGCCCAATTCATCACGCACCGACTGCAGACGATCATTCTAAAGAGAGAGGATGTGTAAGTTGTGGTTAAACACTGGCGAGACGTCAAAAACGAAATCGAGGAGGAAATAGACCGAATATGGTGGCAGGAACCTGAGGAGGTCACAATGAGCAGACTCGGGATATTTCCCAGCGGGGCAGGGACAGACGGTCAGGTGTTGGGGAACCTTCTATTCCTTGTCTCGGACACTCAGGCCATGGGATGGTGGACGATCGAGCCTGCGATCCGATCCGCGATCGCAGATCCTCTCTTTACCCTTGAGCACTGCAAAAGAATGTGGAAGTACTTGACGGTGCACATGGCCAAGCTTTTAGGCGATACCGACCCTCCTAAATGCCCGGCTCCATGGTTGAATTTGCCCAAGCTTGTCGAGCTCTGTAATGACATTGTGGACTCCTTGGATACTGTTGAGACAAAGGAGGAGTTTACCGATCTCATCTGGAGCTGGGAAAATTACGTGAACAGACTGAACAAGTGGTTCTCCCTCGTGTTCCCCTGGCACCTGGGGCTTGATTTTCCCCGAAGAGGGCAAGAAGAGATAAACGAGCTGGTTCGTCTGTCTCTTATTTGGGAAAAACAGTGACTATTGCCCCTCTTTGGGGAATCGCCAAAATAGCTTGGGTGACGTGCGGCCGCATGCCTGCGCACTAGACATGCTGAGCCCGAGAACGCAAATAGAGTCTTCGTGAGCGCCCGTTTTGAACGCGCCAGACGCGCAATGCCCGGCTTCCGAGACGATATTACCACGTTATACGTTTCTCAAAAATCGTGCAGGTCGGAAAAACGTCAGAATTAACTAACCTCTGCGTCTCAGCAAGGCGCTTGTCGTTGCTACTCTCTTAATCATACTGATGTCTGTGACTGATTGTAACTGATTCTTATAAACGGAATCACTTTCTCCACGTCAGTCGTTTCATCAACACGTATTTGTGGCCATTTGTTCACTGTTCGCTTTCCTGCTTGAAAGGGCTCAATCTCAAATTCTTTTGATAATTCAATTTTATCTTGTTGACTCACTTTTGTGAGAACAACGCCGTCTGTAACCAAAAATGCAAACAATTTTTCGTTATTTTTGTAACATGGACAACCATACATCTTTTTCGTCGTTACATTGGGCCAATTCAGAATTTCTCTTTCTAGTCTCAATCTGAGATTTTGCATTTCTTCTTCGCTGTAATATTGCATAGTAACACGCTATGAGAATTAGGTACTGAATTAGGTACTGAATTATAAAGACCGAGGCAGAAGCGCTACATAAGGAACTCTATCAAAGATACTCCGCGAGCGCTCTCCCATGTAGTCGTCGAAGAGCCGTTTCCACGCGGCAGCGGTCTTGGTCACCATCCCGTCCATATCGAAAACGACGGCGTCGAACTCCTCTCGTCGCAGAACGACGGTTTGCGCTTCGCTCACGGCTGACCCCGTCCCTCTGCGCGACACCGCCCGTTGTGCACGTCGCCGGCAGACTTGCCGACCGCCTGGTCGCCCATTTCTAGGGTGTTGACAATCCGACACGTGATATAGGTCAGACACGCAGCTATTCGGAGCGGCTTCGCCGCGACCGCGGGGATGGACGTCAACCAACCGACTTGAAACTCGTTCATTTATCCCCCCGACAGGGTTCCACGGTCTATACTCGTAGCGCCATCCGCTTAATATTCTCTTTAACGTTAGGGCTTAACAGATACAACTCCGCTTTCGTTCAACTTAACAGAGTTCGAATTGGTACAGCAGCGCTTCATGGCTGAACCCTTGTGCGAGCCGCAACCGAATTGCAGCAAGAATAGTAGTTATTGTCTTAAAAAAATAAAAAAGGTTGCGGTTTACGCGAAGTCGAACTCTTTTGATGCTCCAAGGTAGTAATCATACAGCTCACGGCCCCACTGAATGCCGTCGTTGCTATAACTTAACAACTGGTCTGAATGGTCATACGACCCGTCGGATCTAAAGAGTCCAATCATAAAGAAATAGTCAGTAACCGTGAACGCCGTTTTTGGGTTTTGTTCAATCACAAACAGCTTAAGATTTTTCTTAAGCGCATTTTTGAGTGGACTGCGGTCTGCGAGCTCCAGCATGTTTTCGAGCACTTCGTGAGTCACGACAAGCTCGATCGGTATGCCTTTTGCGGCGAGCTCGGCGTAACTATCAAACAAGTCTGGCGTGAACACGGGGGCAACGCCTCGTATCACTTTCGCGTCGTCGAGCAGGGTAACAAAAGTCGAAAAGGCGTTGAAAATGTCAGTGGGCATGCTTGTCACGACTTCTGATTCTTGCAAACATCCTATGTTCTTGAGGGAATCTTCGGGGATGCCGCCCAAATCGTGTTCTAGCCAGAACTTGC